>Ga0310811_10008430_pt1 | contig 13251 bp, 12 predicted proteins | sample YCmetagenome_FD_207642 | JGI IMG/M metagenome (GOLD analysis project Ga0310811, IMG submission 207642) | Soil microbial communities from experimental microcosm in Duke University, North Carolina, United States - YC | ecosystem: Engineered > Artificial ecosystem > Soil microcosm > Unclassified ...
GGCCCCCGGTCGGGGACCGGGGGCCGTCAGCGGTGGAACCTCAGGACAGCTTGGCTGCCGCGGTGGAGTCCAGCAGCCACAAGGTGCGCTCGGTGCCGCGAGCGCCGGCGGCCGGGATGTCGACCTCGGGGGCGCCGGCGAGGGCGCGGGCGACGGGGTCGGCCTTGGCCTCGCCGGTGGTCATCAGCCACACCTGGCGGGCGCGGCGGATGGCGGGCAGGGTCAGGGAAACCCGGGTGGGCGGCGGCTTGGGGCAGTCGCGGACGGCGACGACCGACCGCGAAACCTCATGCACAGCGGGGGAATCGGGGAAGAGGGAGGCGGTGTGCCCCTCCTCGCCGACGCCCAGCAGCAGCACGTCCAACACGACAGCGCCGATGACGGAAGCGTAATCGGCGGCAGCGGCGTCGGGGTCGTCGCCGAAGCGGCCGTCAGAGGGCTCCATGACGTGGACCCGAGCCGGATCAACAGAGACATGGTCCAACAGGGCCGCACGGTTCTGGGTCTCGTTGCGGTCGGCATGCCCGGCCGGCAGGAAACGCTCGTCGCCCCAATAGAAATCGACGCGGGACCAGTCGACGGCCTGAAGGGCGGGACTGGCGCGAACGTGCTCCAGCACGGCGTTGCCGGTACGGCCGCCGGTCAGACCGAGGGACGCCACGCCATGATCGGCCTGCGCGTCCACCAGCGCGGTGATCAAGCGGGCCGCAGCGGCGGCGGCCAGAAGGTCGCCGCCGCTGTGGACCACAACATCGGAACGCGTCACGACTCAGCCTTGGCGGTCGCCTTCTTCGACGACGAACGCTTGGGCTTGGCCTCGGGGGCCTCGTCCGTAGCAGCCGGAGCCTTGGCGGCCTTGGCCGGCGCCTTGGCGGCCGCCTTCGCCGCGGGCTTCGACGACGCCGGCGCGGCGACGCGACCCTTGGTGACCTTCGGGACGGCCATCAGGGCGTCCTTGTAGATCTCGTCGGGGTCGAGCCGACGCAGCTCCTCGGCCAGGCAGTCGCGCACCGAACGGCGCTGCAAGGCGATCCGCCGGTCGGGCTGACCGGGCTGGGTGAGGGTGCCGGTCTTGGCGTCCGGCCGAACCAGGTCGACCGCACCGGACCGACGCTGCAGGGTCACCTGCACGATGCCCTCGCCGCTGGTGGCCTTGGCCCGACCCACCGGCACGTTCAGCCGCGAGGCGAACCAGCCGGCCAGCAGCTCGGACGACGGCGAGTCGGCCTCGCCGACCACGTTGGCCGCGGTGACCTTCTCGTACGGCGGCAGGTCGAGCGCCGACGCGAGCTGGGCCCGCCAGTTGGTCAGCCGGGTCCAGGCCAGGTCGCTGTCACCGTCCGAATAGGACTTGCGCCGCTGCTCCAACGCCTTGATCGGGTTCTTCTCGGCGGCGGAGTCGGTGATCCGGCGGGTGGCCAGCTGCCCGATGGAGTCCTCGGACGGCACGTCCGGGGCCTCGGACGGCCACCACGCCACCACCGGCGCGTCCGGCAGCAGCAGCGGCACCACGCAGCTGGCGGCCTGGTCGGCCAACGGCCCGTAGAGCCGCAGCACGATCACGTCGCTGGCGCCGGCGTCGCCGCCGACCCGGATCTGGGCGTCCAGCCGGGCGGCGGCCTTGCGGGCCCCACGGGCCAGCACGATCACCCGGCACGGGTGCTCGCGGCTGGCCTCGTTGGCGGCCTGGATGGCGTCCTCGGTCTTGGCGCTGTCGTCGGTGACGATCACCAGCGTGAGCACGCGGCCGAGGGCCACCGCCCCGCCGGTCTCGCGGACCTCCACCAGCTTGCTGTTGACCTGTGCGGTCGTGGTGGACGGCAGGTCGATGATCACGGGCGCCTCCAATGACGGCCGGTGCGGGTGAGCATCTGGTCGGCCGAGGGCGGACCCCAGCTGCCGGGGGCGTAGCCCTCGGGCATGCCCTGCTTGGCCCAGTGGTTGAGCACCGGGTCCAGGATCTCCCAGGACAGCTCGACCTCTTCGTTCATCGGGAACAGCGAGGGCTCGCCGAGCAGCACGTCCAGGATGAGCCGCTCGTAGGCCTCGGGCGAGGACTCGGTGAAGGCGTGGCCGTAGCCGAAGTCCATCGTGACGTCCCGGACCTCCATGGTGTTGCCCGGCACCTTGGAGCCGAACCGCATGGTCACGCCCTCGTCCGGCTGCACCCGGATGACCAGGGCGTTCTGCCCCAGCTCCTCGGTCGCGGTGGAGTCGAAGGGCAGGTGCGGGGCGCGCTTGAAGACCACCGCGATCTCGGTGACCTTGCGGCCGAGCCGCTTGCCGTGCCGCAGGTAGAACGGCACGCCGGCCCAGCGGCGGGTGTTGACCTCGAGCGTGATGCCGGCGTAGGTCTCGGTCTTGGAGTCCGGCGCGAAACCGCCCTCCTCCAGCAGGCCGAGCACCTTCTGGCCGCCCTGCCACCCGCCGACGTACTGGCCGCGCGCGCAGGTCTCGTCGTACGGCCCGGGCACCCGCGCCGCCGACAGGACCTTGATCTTCTCGGCCCGCAGCGCCCGCGGGTGGAAGGAGACGGGCTCCTCCATCGCGGTCAGCGCCATCAGCTGGAGCAGGTGGTTCTGGATCACGTCGCGCGCCGCGCCGATGCCGTCGTAGTAGCCGGCGCGACCGCCGAGGCCGATGTCCTCGGCCATGGTGATCTGCACGTGGTCCACGTAGTTGGCGTTCCAGATCGGCTCGAACATCTGGTTGGCGAAGCGCAGCGCCAGGATGTTCTGCACCGTCTCCTTGCCGAGGTAGTGGTCGATGCGGAACACCGAGTCCTCGGGGAACACGTGGTTGACGACGTTGTTGAGCTCCTTGGCCGACTTGAGGTCGTGGCCGAAGGGCTTCTCGATGACGACCCGGCGCCACTGCTCGGCGTCCTGGTCGGCCAGGCCGGCCCGGGACAGCTGCTTGGTCACCACCGGGAACGCGCTGGGCGGGATCGACAGGTAGAACGCGTGGTTGCCGCCGGTGCCGCGCTGCTCGTCGAGCTCACGGACGGTCTTGGCCAGGTTGTCGAAGGCGTTGTCGTCGTCGAACGTGCCCTGGACGAACCGGATGCCCTCGGCCAGCTGGTTCCACACCTCGGCCCGGTAGGGCGTGCGGGCGTGCTGCTTGACCGCCTCGTGCACGACCTCGCCGAAGTCCTCGTTGGCCCAGTCCCGCCGGGCGAACCCGGTCAGCGCGAAGCCCGGCGGCAGCAGACCCCGGTTGGCCAGGTCGTAGATGGCCGGCATCAGCTTCTTGCGGGACAGGTCGCCGGTCACCCCGAAGATCACCAGGCCGCACGGCCCGGCGATCCTCGGCAGCCGCTTGTCGCGCTCGTCCCGCAGCGGATTGCGCCACGTGCGCAGAGGGCTGCTCACCTCTTGACCTCCTGGACGGCCTTGGTCAGCTCGACCAGGCCGGCGGCCCGGTCGGTCAGGTGCAGGCGCAGCACCGGACGGCCGTGCTCGGCGAGCACCGAGCCGTCGCCCAACGCCTGCGCGTGCTGGAGCACGCCCAGCGTGTACGGCCGGTCCGGCACCTCGATGTCCTGCTCCACCGCGCCGGTGATCTGCAGGAAGACGCCGTTCTGGTGGCCGCCCTTGTGGTACTGCCCGGTGGAGTGCAGGAACCGCGGGCCCCAGCCGAACGTGGTCTGCAGCCGGCTGGCCCGGGCGACGGCGGGCCGCAGCACGGCCGCGGAGGCGTCGTCGAGTCGGTCCAGGTACGCCTGCACGGCCACGTACCCATGATCGGGGGCGGCGGCTAGGAAAGCGTTCAGCACATCGGCCAGCGTGGTGGCGGTGGCCGGCAGCCAGTCGCCGCTCTGGTGCACCTCGACCGAGCCCACGGTCAGCGCCGGGGCCGCCTCGGTCTCGCCGCCGACCGGCTTGTCCAGCAAGGCACGCGCGGCGACCTTGGCCGCCTCCACGTCCGGCTGGTCGAACGGGTTGATCCCGATCAGCCGGCCGGCGATGGCGGTGGCGAACTCCCACAGCAGGAACAGGCCGCCGAGCTCGCCGGCGGTGCTCATGAAGGCGGCGTCCACGTCCGGGCCGATGGCGATCGGGGTGGCGTCGGTGCCGGCGGTGACGAAGCCGGGCGCGTCCGCGTTCTCCACGGCCACCGGCAGCAGGCCGATGCCCTCCTTGCCGGTGGACTCGGCGATCAGCTGCTCCGCCCAGTCGGGGAAGCCCTTCACGCCAGAACCGGTGTCGGCCAGGATGACCTTCTCCGCGCCCTGCGCGTGCGCCGCGCCCCACGCCGCACCCAGCCACAGGGCCGGGTTCTGGTCGTCGTCACGCGACAGCAGCTCGAACGCCGCGGCGGCGTCGTTGAGCAGGGTGTTGATGTCCACACCGGCCAGGCCGGCCGGCACAAGGCCGAACGCGGTCAGCGCCGAGTAGCGGCCGCCGACGTGCGGGTCGGCGGTGAACACCTTGCGGTAGCCCGCTTCCTCGGACATCTTCTGCAGCGGCGAGCCCGGGTCGGTGACGACCACGATGCGGCTCTTGGCGTCGATGCCGGCCTCGGTGAAGGCCTTCTCGAAGATGCGGCGGTGGCTGTCGGTCTCGACGGTGCCGCCCGACTTGGACGACACCACGATCACCGTGCGGGACAGGTCGCCGGCCAGCGCGTCGGCCACCTGGCCGGCGTCGGTGGTGTCCAGCACGACCAGCGGCACGCCGGCGGTCGCGGTGATCACCTCGGGCGCCAGCGACGAGCCGCCCATGCCGGCCAGCACGACGCGGTCGATGCCCTCGCCGGCCAGCTCGGCCGACAGCGCCTCGATCTCACCGACCAGCGGCCGCGAGCTCTCGTGCAGCGTGGTCCAGGACAGCCGGATGGACGACTCGGGCTCGGCGTCCGGCCCCCACAGCGTCGCGTCCTTCGCGGCCAGCCGGGACGCGACCTTGTCCGCGATCAGCTGGTCCACCAGCGGACGCGCCTTCTCGGCGAGTCCGTCGTGGACGATGTCGACGGAGATCCCCACAGTTATCCCCTCAGCCCTTCGCCTTGTCCAGCTGGCCCTGCACGGTCTCGAGCAGCTCGGTCCAGGACTTGACGAACTTGTCCACGCCCTCGGTCTCGAGCACCTCGTAGACGTCGTCGATGTCGACGCCGGCCTGCTCCAGGGAGTCGAACAGCTCCTGGGCCTGCTCCTCGGTGCCGGTCACCGTGTCGCCGCGCAGGTTCGCGTGGTCGGCCACCGCGTCCAGGGTCTTCTCCGGCATGGTGTTCACCACGTTGTCGACGACGAGCTCGTCGACGTAGCGGGTGTCGGAGTAGTTCGGGTCCTTGACACCGGTCGACGCCCACAGTGGACGCTGCGCGTGCGCGCCGGCCGCGGCCAGCTCCTGCCAGCGCGGCGTGCTGAACGCGCCGACGTAGGCGGCGTAGGCCAGCCGGGCGTTGGCGATCGCGGCCTCGCCCTTGAGGGCCTCGGCCTCGGGCGTGCCGATGGCGGCCAGCCGCTTGTCCACCTCGGTGTCCACCCGGGACACGAAGAACGACGCGACCGAGTGGATCTGCGAGATGTCGTGGCCGTTGGCCTTCGCCTGCTCGATGCCGGCGATGAAGGCGTCCATCACGTCCAGGTAGCGCTGCACCGAGAAGATCAGCGTCACGTTCACGCTGACGCCCTCGGCCAGCGTGCGGGTGATCGCCGGCAGGCCCTCGACGGTGGCCGGGATCTTCACCATCAGGTTCGGGCGGTCGACCGTCTTCCACAGGTCGAGCGCCTGCGCGACGGTGCCCTCGGTGTCCTTGGCCAGGCCCGGCTCGACCTCGATGGAGACCCGGCCGTCCTTGCCGCCGGAGGCCTGGTAGGTCTCGCGGAACACGTCGCACGCGTTGCGCACGTCGGTCGTGGTCAGCTCGCGCACCACGGCGTTCACGTCGGCGCCGCGGGCGGCCAGCTCACGCAGCTGCTCGTCGTAGGCCTCGCCGTGCGACAGCGCGCTGGCGAAGATCGTCGGGTTGGTGGTGACCCCGACCACGTGCTTGTCCTTGATCAGTCCGACCAGGTTGCCGGTCTGCAGCCGGCTCCGCGACAGGTCGTCGAGCCAGATCGACACGCCGGCCTCGCTGAGCGCGGCCAAGTTGTTGGCGCTCATGTTTACTTTCCCTCCACCTTGGCGATGCTTCGGCGTGCGGCCTCGACGACGTGCTCGGTCGTGAAGCCGAACTCGCGGAACAACGTCTGATAGTCAGCGGATGCCCCGAAGTGCTCCAGTGAAACGATCTCACCGTTGTCGCCGGCGAACCGGTACCACGGCTGGGCGATGCCCGCCTCGACCGTGACCCGTGCCTTGACGGCCGGCGGGAGCACCTGGTCGCGGTACGACTGGTCCTGCTCGTCGAACCATTCGACACACGGCATGGACACCACACGAGTTGCAACGCCGTCGGCCTCGAGGACCTTCCTGGCCTCGACCGCGATCTGCAGCTCGGAGCCGGTGGCGATGATCACGACCTGCGGCTCGCCGTTGCCGGCGTCGGCCAGCACGTAGCCGCCCTTGGCCACGCCGTCGACGTCCGTGCCCTCCAGCACCGGCAGGTTCTGCCGGCTCAGCGCCAGACCCGTCGGGTGGTCGTGCCGCTTGACCAGGGCCTGCCACGCGAACGAGGTCTCGTTGGCGTCGCCGGGGCGGACGAAGGCCAGGCCCGGGATCGCGCGCAGCGCCGCGTAGTGCTCGACCGGCTGGTGCGTCGGGCCGTCCTCGCCGAGGCCGATCGAGTCGTGCGTCCACACGTAGGTGACCGGGATGCCCATCAGCGCGGCCAGCCGCACCGCCGGCCGCATGTAGTCGCTGAAGACGAGGAAGGTGCCGCCGTACGGGCGGGTCGGGCCGTGCAGGGCGATGCCGTTGAGGATCATGCCCATGGCGTGCTCGCGGATGCCGAAGTGCAGCGTCCGGCCGTACGGGTTGGCGTTCCACGTGCTGGTGGAGATGGACGTCGGGCCGAACGAGTCGGCGCCCTTGATCGTGGTGAGGTTGCTCTCGGCCAGGTCGGCCGAGCCGCCCCACAGCTCCGGCAGCGCCTCGCCCAGCGCCGACAGCACCTCGCTGGACGCCTTGCGGGTGGCCACACCCTTGGGGTCCGGGGTCCACGTCGGCAGCTTCTCGGCCCAGCCGGCCGGCAGCTCCCGCGCGGTCAGCCGGTCCAGCAGCGCCTTGCGCTCCGGGTTGGCCGCCGCCCACACGTCGAAGGACTTCTGCCACTCCACGTGGGCCGCGTTGCCGCGCTCGACGGCCTTGCGGGTGTGCGCCAGCACCTCGTCGGCGACCGGGAACTTCACCTCGGGGTCGAAACCGAGGATCTTCTTGATCTCGACGATCTCGTCCTCGCCCAGCGCGGCGCCGTGCGCCTTGCCGGTGTTCATCTTGGTCGGCGCCGGGAAGCCGATGATCGTGCGCAGCACGATGATCGACGGCCGCGCGGTCTCCGCGTTGGCCGCCTCGAGCGCGTCGAGCAGCCCCTGCACGTTCTCGCCGCTCTCGACGACCTGCACGTGCCAGCCGTAGGCCTCGTAGCGCTTGGCCGTGTCCTCGGACAGCGCGATCGTGGTGTCGTCCTCGATCGAGATCTTGTTGTCGTCGTAGATCAGCGTGAGGTTGCCCAGCTGCTGCGTGCCGGCAAGCGAGGACGCCTCGGAGGTGACGCCCTCCTCGATGTCGCCGTCGGAGGCGATCACGTAGACGTGGTGGTCGAACGGGCTCTGCCCGGGCGCCGCGTCCGGGTCGAACAGGCCGCGCTCGCGGCGGGCCGCCATGGCCATGCCGACCGCGGACGCCAGGCCGCTGCCCAGCGGGCCGGTGGTGATCTCCACACCGGCCGTGTGGTGCACCTCGGGGTGGCCGGGGGTCTTGGAGCCCCAGGTCCGCAGCGCCTTGATGTCGTCGAGCTCCAGGCCGTAGCCGGCCAGGAACAGCTGGAGGTACAGGGTCAGGCTGGAGTGGCCCGCGGACAGCACGAAGCGGTCCCGGCCCAGCCAGTGCGGGTCCGTGGGGTCGTGCTTCATGACCCGCTGGAACAGGGTGTACGCGGCCGGCGCGAGGCTCATCGCGGTGCCGGGGTGGCCGTTGCCGGCCTGCTGCACGGCGTCGGCCGCCAGCACCCGGATGGTGTCAACCGCGCGCTTGTCCAGCTCGGTCCAGTCCTGGGGCAGATGGGCGGTGGTCAGCCGGGTGACTTCGTCGGTGTCGGACACGGACCTGAGCTCCCACTCTTCACGTCAGGCGGGTGGGGTGTGGCGGCGCTGGTCGACGGCTCTTGATCGATACCGTAAGCCGACCGTGCCCAGCCCCCTCCCGCTCGCTTCGCTCGTCGTCGGCAAGCCTAGTCCCGACGTCTCGAATATGTGATCTCAACATGGCTGAGTGAGTCGTGACGGACCTCGCAACGACCCCACAAGAGCGCGTCGGCGGCACGCGGTTACGATTCATGCGATCGGTGGTCAGCTCGCCGGTCCCCATTCTTGCCAACTGTCCGATTCGAGGAGCGAGATGCCGCCGGTGAGCCCCGCCAAGGGAATGCCTGGCAGCACCGCCGTCGACGCCACCACATCCGGTCGCTCCGTGCGCGCCGTGCTCGGGGCCTACATCGCCCTGATGAAACCGCGCGTGATCGAACTGCTGCTGGTGACGACGATCCCAGCGATGTTGCTCGCACAGCGTGGAATTCCGTCGGTGTGGCTGGTGCTGGCCACCCTGTTCGGCGGCACCATGGCCGCCGGCAGCGCCAACGCGCTCAACTGCGTGTGGGACGCCGACATCGACGCGGTGATGAAGCGCACCAAGGCGCGGCCGCTGGCCAAGCACTCGGTGCCGGTGCGCAACGCGCTGATCTTCGGCCTTGCGTTGGGCGTCGCGTCGTTCGCCTTCCTGTGGCTGACCACGAACCTGCTGTCCGCCGTGCTGGCCGTGGCCACCATCATGTTCTACGTCCTGATCTACACCATGGTGCTCAAGCGGCGCACCGCGCAGAACATCGTGTGGGGCGGCGCGGCCGGCTGCATGCCGGTGGTGATCGGCTGGTCCGCGGTGACCGGCACGGTCGGCTGGCAGCCGCTGGTGATGTTCGGTGTGATCTTCTGCTGGACCCCGCCGCATTTCTGGGCGCTGGCGATGAAGTTCAAGGACGACTACGCCGCGGTGAACGTGCCGATGCTGCCCGTGGTGGCGACTCGGGAACAGGTTTCGCGACAGATTGTCGTCTACTCCTGGGCGATGGTCGCGCTGTCGCTGCTGTTGCTGCCGGCGACCAGCTGGATCTACGGCGTGTTCGCCGTCGTGTTCGGCGCCTGGTTCCTGGTGTTCGCCCACCGTTTGCACAATGAGGTGCGGCGGGGCCAGGAGGGCAACCCGATGAAGCTGTTCCATCTCTCCAACACGTATCTGATGCTGGTGTTCGTGGCGCTGGCCGCGGACGCGGTCGTCGGGCTGCCGGTCATCGGCCTGCCCTTCTGAGCGACGCGCGAAAGGGCCATTCCGTTCACGGAATGGCCCTTTCGCGCGTCAGAGCGTAATGGACGGCGTGGTGAGGAACACGTCCGTGGCGCTCACGACCAGGTGTGCCGGGCCGTGGCGAAGTCCGTTGATGGTGAACCGGCCGTGCACGTCGCTGCGGGTGCACAGGCGCTGGTCGTCGGTGCGCAGCTCGACGTCGTGGCTGCCGGGCGGGGACAGCCGGCCGTCCATCCGCACCGTGCCGTCCCGGTTGACGCCGACGCTGAGGCTGATGGTCAGCTCGTCGCTGTCGAAGGTGATGCGGCCGAGGTCGTCGGAGCCGGTGCGCTGACGGCACACCGCGACCGACGGCGGGCCCAGTCGCAGGCCGTGCAGCGCGACCGCGCAGCGGACCCGCTCGACCAGGTCGGCCGGTGGCGGGTCGGCCGCCGACCACAGGTCGCGCACGGCGGCCAGGATGCGCAGGTCCAGCTCGTCGATCGGGTCGTCGGGCCGCGGTGTGTCGGGGCGGGAGGTCATCCCCACTCTCCTTCCGGGTCGGCGGTCAACAACTCCCGTAACTTCGCCAGGCACCGGCCGCGGGTCGGGCCGATGCTGCCGCGCGGCATGCCCAGCCGGTTCGCGACCAGGCCGTAGTCCGGGCGGGGCGTGAAGGCGACCACCCGCAGCAGCTGCTGGCAGCGGGTGGACAGCTGGTCGACGGCCCGCCACAACCGTCGTCTCTCATCGGTGGCCATGGCCCGCTCGTCCGGGCCCTCGGTGCTGTCCAACAGGTCGGCGAACGCCTCGTCGCTGGCCACGATCTCCTGCCGGTGCGCGTCCTTGGCCCGCCACGCCTCCCGTTTCGTGGCGGTCACCAGCCAGGCCGTCAGCGCGGCCGGGGTGTGGATGTCGGCCAGCGAGCGCAGCAGGTTCAGCCAGGTCGTCTGCACCACGTCGGCGCAGTTGGCGGCGTCGAGTCCCTGGGCCCTGGCCACGTGCCAGAGCAGCGGTGTGAGCTCGACGATGAGCTGGTCCATGCCGCCGCGCGGGTCGGCGCGGGCGGCTTCGAGCAGGACGGCGATCTGTTCGTAGCGGTTGCCAGATTCCCCGTGATCGGTGTCCCCGTCACCCATGTCGGTCGGTGGCCTGCCCGGTCCGTGCCGCGGGTGTCCCACCATCCACCCCCTCCTCTCGTCCTGTAATCAGGGACGGCCGGGCCGGGTGGGGATACCTGGCGGTAGGTCACGAACAGGTAACGCGGCGGGCCCGTTAGGCTCGCGCACCATGCGCACTGCCGGCCTCGCGGCCCTGATTCTCGCCACCCTGCTCTCGGCCGCCGCCTGCGGCGGCTCGTCCACCACGGGGTCCCAGACCACGTCGAACGCGCCGACCAAGACGTGCACCGCGGACGACATCCAGGTCAGCGGCGCGTTCGGCGCCAAGCCGACGATCACCCTGCCGACCACCTGCCTGCCGCCGACCCAGCAGCTGAGCAAGGACCTCACGCCCGGCACCGGCGCCGAGGTCAAGGTCGGCGACTCCGTCGCCACGTACTACGACCTGATCACCTGGTCGGACAAGCAGGAGGTGGACTCCTCCTGGGCCCACCAGCCGTTCCAGCCGTTCCCCGTGCAGCCGGTCGGGCAGGCGCCGGTCATCCAGGGCTGGAACGACGGCCTGGTCGGCATGAAGCAGGGCGGCCGGCGACTGCTGATCATCCCGCCGGACAAGGGCTACGGCCCCAACGGCAACTCCGGCATCAAGGGCAACGAGACCCTGGTCTTCGTTGTCGACGCCGTCACTGTGACCTCGGCCTCCTGACCCGGCGCTGAGCTGGGAAAACGGCACCTGCGGTCCGGCCGGCTCCGGCCGGACCGTAGGGTGGGCGCTCGTGACCGGAGACGATGAGGAGGCCGAGTTCGTCGCGGACTCGGTGGCCGAGCAGATGTACACCGTGTGCCACCACTGCGGTGGCATCGGCGAGGTGCCCATCCCGGTGCTCGCGGTGCTCGGCGGCGTCGGCCGCACCGCCACCGCGAACCGCACCTGCCCGGTGTGCGACACCAACGGGCGGCTGATCGGCATGGTGCCGCCGATCTGATGCGCGAGCCATTCCTCTCCATCGGCCTGATCGCCCGGGACAAGTTCAGTGGCGCGCCGACCGCGTTGGCCGCCGCACTGGCCGACCTCCCGCCCAACAGCGAGATCGTGGTGCTCGACGCCGGGTATCCGGCGGCCGTGGCCGAGCGCTTACGGGAGTTCGACGGCGGCCGGATCCGGTGGCAGGCCACCGAACGGCACGCCAACACCAACGTGGTGTGGAACCAGTTCGTGGCCACCAGCCGGGCCGAGTACCTGATGTGCGTGGAGAACGACGTCGAGCTCCGGCCCGGCGCGACGGCCGAGCTGGTGGCCATGCTGGCCTCCGGCTACTGCGACGTCGCCGTGCCGGTGGTGCACGAGGACGAGGTCGGCAACCCGCACTTCGACCCGGCCCCGACCGGGGTCCGCCGGATCGTCACCCAGCTGGAGCGGCACTGTTTCGCCATGAGCCGGGCCACCGCGCGGCAGCTCGGGGAGCTGGACGAGCAGATGTGGTGCCGGACCGACCTGGACCTGGGGTTGACCCTCCAGCTGCTCGGGCTGACCGTCGGCGTCACGCCCAACGCGACCGCGGTGTTCCGCCGCCACCAGGACCCGGCCGTGGACGGCGACTTCTACGACCGCCGCTGGGACCTGGCCCGGGTGGCCGCGGCCAACGAGCGGGTGCGGGCCAAGTGGCTCATCGAACCCGCGGCCGAGGCGTGCCGGCTACGAGCCCTGCTTGAGGACAACGTGAGCCGAGCGGTTTAGGATCCCACAGCGTCGCGACTGGCGTGTTGGGGTGGAATCGACCACCGGGGAGCGACTGGAAACGGTGGCGTCGCGCGCCTGGGTGTCAGCTGCCACAACCGACTCGGGAGTTTGACGATGCATCAGCCCGCACTCACCGCACTGACCGCCGAAGACCCCGAACTGGCCGGACTGGTCGAGTCCGAGGCCAAGCGCCAGCACGACAAGATCCGCCTGATCGCCTCCGAGAACTACGTCTCCACCGCCGTGCTCGAGGCCACCGGCACGGTGCTGACCAACAAGTACTCCGAGGGCTACGCCGGCAAGCGCTACTACGAGGGCCAGCAGTTCATCGACCCGATCGAGCAGCTGGCGGTGCAGCGGGCCAAGGACGTGTTCGGCGTCGAGCACGCCAACGTGCAGCCGTACTCGGGCTCGCCGGCCAACCTGGCGATCTACCTGGCCTTCCTCAAGCCGGGCGAGACGGTGATGGGCATGGGCCTGCCCTCGGGCGGCCACCTGACCCACGGCTGGACGGTCTCGGCCACCGGCAAGTGGTTCAACGCCGTCCGTTACGGCGTGACCAAGGAGACCGGCCGCGTCGACATGGACGAGGTGCGCGACCTGGCATTGGCCGAGCGGCCGAAGGTGATCTTCTGCGGCGGCACGGCGATCCCGCGCACGATCGACTTCCCGGCCTTCGCCGAGATCGCCCGCGAGGTCGGCGCGGTGCTGGCGGCCGACATCGCGCACATCGCCGGCCTGATCGCCGGCGGCGCCCACCCGTCGCCGGTCGGCCACGCCAACGTGATCTCCACGACCACGCACAAGACGCTGCGCGGCCCCCGCGGCGCGATGCTGATGTCCGACGCCGAGCACGCCTCCGCGCTGGACAAGGCGGTGTTCCCCGGCCTGCAGGGCGGCCCGCACAACCACACCACGGCCGGCATCGCGGTGGCGCTGAAGGAAGCCG
>Ga0310811_10008431_pt1 | contig 13251 bp, 16 predicted proteins | sample YCmetagenome_FD_207642 | JGI IMG/M metagenome (GOLD analysis project Ga0310811, IMG submission 207642) | Soil microbial communities from experimental microcosm in Duke University, North Carolina, United States - YC | ecosystem: Engineered > Artificial ecosystem > Soil microcosm > Unclassified ...
TGGGCAGCATGCACCTGCCGCTTGTGTTTGTGAGCTTGATGACCTTTATCCTGATCATGTCCTCGGTTACGATGGTACTCGCGGTTGCCGCCGGCCACGCGGGCGATCAGAAGAAAGTGACTTTCTATATGATCCTGACCATCATCGGCGGTCTGATGTTCCTCGGCTGCCAGGCCTGGGAATGGACGCACCTCCACGAAGAAGGCGCCTGGTGGGGCAGGAATCCCTTTCCGAATATCAACGGGTCGAAAGCCTCCACCAACTTTACCAATTTCTTTTTTACCATTACGGGTTTCCACGGCTTCCACGTATTCTCGGGTGTGGTGATCAATTGCATCATGCTGATCAAGAATCTTCGCGGCGACTTCGCCCGGAGAGGCCACTACCTAATGATCGAGAAGGCCGGTCTTTACTGGCACTTCGTCGACCTGGTATGGGTATTCGTGTTCACCTGCTTCTACTTACTCTAACACATCTAAACTGATTGATATGTCAAACGTCGATACCTCTACGAGTCACGGTCACGATAGCGCACACGCCCAGTTCGACACCAGGCCCATCTGGCGCACTTTCTGGATCCTGCTGGGGATCACCCTGGTAGAGCTTTGCCTGGCCACCATCCACCTGAAGACGGGATTTCCGCCTAAATACGTCCTCAATGGCGTCTACCTGATCCTCACCTGCGCCAAGGCCTTCTATATCATCGCGGAGTTCATGCACCTGCGTCATGAGATCAAGAATTTGATCATGACCATCGCGGTGCCTGCGCTCCTGTTCGTCTGGTTCCTCATCGCTTTTGTTTCCGATGGCAACTCCTACCGGGAACTGCGCAATCGCTATGACAAATACCAGCTGGAGCAGAATGACAAGAAGGTGGCACCCGAAGGCGGGGAACATGAAACACCGGCTGTAAAGCCCGGGTCTCCCGAATAATATTTCTTAAGAGTCATGAAACCATCGCCGAAGGCGATGGTTTCGTATTTTTGTAAAATGAACAAAAAAGGCTGGTTGGCCGTGTGTATCGCGGTGGTGATACCGCTCGGCTTTTACCTGGTAGCCAGGCAATATGGGGTGGCGATGCCGGGACATTACTTCCCCGACTCCGTGGTCACCCGGATGAAAGACGGCAAAGAGATAAACGACACGATTTGGCATAAGGTCGCCAATGTCCGGCTGCAGAACCAGCTGGGCGATACCGTCTCCCTCGACTCCCTCAATGGCAAGGTTATCATCATCGACTTCTTTTTTACGCACTGCGCCAGCATCTGCCCGATCCTGACCCGCAATATGAGGCACCTGCAGGACGCGCTAAAGCTAAAGGATTACAGCAAGCGCGTCGACACCACGTTCGTCAAATTTGTATCCCTTACCGTCGACCCCGAGCATGACTCGCCGCCCGTGATGAAGAAATATGCCGATCGCTATGGCGTCAACTCCGATGTCTGGTGGATGCTCACCGGTCCCAAAAAGACCATCTATGATTTCGCATTGAACGAGCTAAAGCTGGGCCTGCAGGACAGCGTCAGCGTTGACTCCAATTTCGTACACACCGATTATGTAGCCCTGCTCGATAAGGACCGCGTGATCCGCGGCTACTATCATGGCACCGACACGGCCGCCATGGCAAAGCTCGGCGACGATATCGTCTTTATCATGCTGGAAAAAGACAAGAAGCGGAAGTCCACCGCGTTCGACGAATTGAAGCCGCTGGTAGTGCCGATCATTCTGATCTTACTGGGGACGATTGCCGCTGTAGTATATTTTAACAAAAAGAAACTATCCTAGTATATGAACCCAAATGTTCCTTTGACAAAAAAGAATTATACCAGGGCGATCATCATTGTCTCGATCGCGATCCCCGCCGCAGTGGCATTCCTTATCCTTGGGCCACAGACAAAGCTCGACCCCGGATTCAACACCCATTCCCTTCCGCTATTTCACGCGATCCTCAATTCGAGCACGGCCATTCTGCTACTGGCCAGCCTCTACTTCATAAAAAACGGGCAGGTCGCAGCCCATCGCCGCGCCAACTGGTCCGCCGTCACCCTCAGCGCCGTCTTCCTCATTTCTTATGTCATCTATCACGCCACCAATCCTTCCACTCGTTTCGGCGACCTCAACCACGACGGCCTGCTGAGCGATGCTGAAAAGCAACAGGCCGGGACCCTGCGGTATGTCTACTATTTTATCCTCTCTTCACATATCCTCCTCTCCGGCATAATCATCCCCTTTGTCCTCTTTACCATGCAACGGGCCTACCAGGAGAAATTTGACAAACACCGCAAGCTTGCGAAGATCACCTGGCCACTGTGGTTGTATGTCGCGATCACCGGTGTCGTGGTCTATGTAATGATCAGTCCGTACTATTAAAGCTCCTTGACCGGGTCCCAAAACAGCCGCTCGAAGTCCACCACCTGGTTGTCTCTGACGACAACCCCGTCTTTTTCCAGCAATTGCTGCATCCTTTCCGGCGGATGATAGTGATGTCTCCCCGTAAGCAATCCATTGCGGTTGACGACACGGTGCGCCGGGACTGGTGGCGTTGCGTAATGCGCCGGGATCATTGCCCATCCTACCATCCGGGCCGATAGTTTCGTACCCAGCGCCGCCGCGATGGCGCCATAGGAGGTGACGCGACCCCTGGGGATCTGGCGTGCGACCGCGTGAACCAGCTCGAAGAAGGATTCATCGCGTCCGCCGGAAGGCTTGATAGCTTTAATACCCTCCTTATTTTTCTTGCGCGGTGTTGCCATTTTCTTTTCGTTTCGCGATGAGCTCCGAGCGGCGGGGCTCGCTGACCCGTTCATAATCGAAGGGGCAATGGCGGCAGCCATTGCCACAGCAATAGCCCCGTTCCAAAAGATATTTCTCCGACAGGACCATCAGCCCCCGCTCGTCATAGTAAAAATCGACCCCTTCAATCAGCGGCATCTTCTTTCTTTTTTGTATGGATCCTTGCCGGCCGTGCCGGGGTCCCGGGCGTCGGCTCCTCTTCTTTTATCCGCGTCAACAGCTGCGCATCCAGGTCGGGCAAGGGCGTGGCCGGCAGCGTGAAAGAAAGATAATGCACCCGTTTGCTTTTAGCAATGTCGAGGCTTTCATAGTGCGTCGTGATCCGAAGCTCTGCCCGGGGATCGCCCGCATGAACGTCCTCGATATCTTCGAGCACGTTCAATCCATACATCCCGATCACCCATTTGGTAAACGTATAGAGCACCGGTGAATCGGTCTTCAGGTGGATGATCCCGCCCGGCGCAAGGATCTGCCGGTAGAGCCGGAGAAAACGGGGATGTGTAAGCCGTCGCGTGGCCCTGGATTTCCGCAGCTGCGGATCGGGGAAGGTCAGCCAGATCTCGCTTACCTCATCCGGCTGAAAATAGGTCGCGATCTTATCGATATGGGTTCGGAGGAAGGCGGCATTGCCCAATTTCTCTTCCAGGGATCGCTTGGCGCCGATATAGATGCGGTTGCCCTTCATATCGACTCCAAGGAAATTCCGATCGGGATACATCCGGGCCAGCCCCACCGTATACTCCCCTTTACCGCAGGCCAGCTCGAGCGTCAGCGGGTGATCGTTCTTAAAAAAGGCGCCCCACTGCCCGGCCATTCCGTCGGGATATTGCAGAACATTGGGAAATGATTTGATCGCTTCAAAACGGATGAGTTTTTTCTGGCCCATGAGGCGCAAAGGTACGAAAATGAAAAGACAGGTCCGTAAAAGGCGCGGGATAGACGGCTCACATCAGTTCGGCGATCTTATCCCTGTCCAGGGGCTTATTCAGGAACCGTTTGACAAATTGATTGCCTTCGGCCTGCTTACGATCATTCTCGTCCAGCGAGGTGGTCAGCATCATGATGATGCATTGCTTCCGGACATTTTCGGGCAGCCGCTCGTATTCGTTGAGGAAATCGAAACCCGTCATCTCGGGCATATTGATATCGAGGAAGATCAGCTTGGGAAGCTCTTCGGGAGCCTCATACAACGGCTTAAGATAGGCCAGGGCTTCCTTTGCGGAGCTGACGCAGATGACCTTTTCGGCAAATCGCGTGGTCATCATAACCATTTCGGCAATGTACAGATCGATCTGGTTATCGTCAACGACCATTACGTTCTTATACTTGTATTCCATATAGCTTAGGTTGTTATTAAAGGCGAATGGGCGAAGTTGGGCAGCCGGATGTTGAAATGGGTGCCCTTACCGGTCTCGGATTCGAGTTGGATCACCCCATTCAACTTCTCCACGGCCTCTTTGACGATATAGAGCCCAAGACCGGAGCCAAGGGATTTGGTGGAGACACGGTAGAACATATTGAAAACCTTCCCCTGGTTTTCCTTGTCGATACCGATACCGTTGTCCCGGATAAGGATACTGGCGCTGGTTTCCGATACCTCGACACGGACCTCTACAAAGGGCTCGGCAGCCTCGGGATTCTGATACCGGATGCTGTTGGAAATAAGGTTGTTGAGGATGATGCTAAGCCGGCTTTTATCCGAATAAAAGGCAATGCCGTTCCGTACGTTCGTACGGATATCGACCTTTCTCTGGTCGTCGGCACCCATGAATTTCAGGTTGTTGGTGATCTCTGTTACGAGATCATCGAAGTGTATCTCCTGCTTTTCCACCTCCAGTCTTGCATTCCGGGAATAGTCCAGGATATCCATGATGAAACCATCCAGCTTCTTTATGCTGGTCTTAAGGAGAGAGATATTCTTCTCCATAAAAGGACCGGGATCTCCCATTTCACAGATACCGATGACGCCCAGCATCGAGGATAGCGGCGCCCGGAGATCGTGGGACACGCTGTAGACGAAGCTGTCAAGCTCTTTATTGGACTTTTTCAATTCCTCATTCGACTGAAGCAGCGCCTGCCGCTGTAGTTGTTCTTCCTGGAAACGACCCATCTCGAAAGTTTGCCGGATCTGCCGCTCGCTGAGCATTTTCATCTGGTAGGCCCATAAGCCGCAGATGAAGAAGATCACCGTAGCCAATATGCCGTGGATGATAAAGGTCTGGAGGGTCATATAATCCAGCTGCGTAAAATAGATCTTGTCATAACCGATGTACTGGAGATAGCCGAAACTGGCGTGGTGTACGATGACCAGCGCTGCCAGCGGGATCTGTAGTTTCCAGTTCTGGTAGGTGATCAGAATGGCGCTGCCGACAAAAGCGATGAAATGCATTTCGAACAGACCGTGCATCTGGTAGATGAACTGGGCCATGAAAATGCCGAATACAATGCTTACCATATACTGATAAGCATCGGAGTGGGGCAGCAGCCATTTGGTGGAATAGTACGCGATCAACGACAGGCTGCCGATGCCGATCGCCACCAGCCAGGTGTCATAAAAGAAGGCCAGCGACAACCCGCAGACAAAAAAGCTGCCCAGGAAATAATTCATCAGCCGGTCGGATCTCAGCTTTACCTTCTCGAGGTAGGAAGTATGTAGCGCCTGATAGGTTTGTTGTGGGACCATTGACTAGTTTTTTGTGCAGGCCGGCAGCTGGCAACCATATGCCCGTAATGCATATGCTCCAAAGACCGGCCGCGACACACTGCCGAACAGGGAATCGATCGCCATCTGAGCATAGTTGCTTCTCGCATCCGTGCAATACCGGCTTTTATTGTAATTACCACGATAGTATAAACAATGATTACCGTCCAGCAGAACGGCCTGAGGGGTGCTGTAGACACCACAGGCCGCCGCCAGGGAGGAATCGAACGATACAGGAACGTCGAGGTCGAATTTGTGCCGGATCTCCTTTGCGGTGTACGCCTGGTTATTCACCACGACGATGGCGAAGGAGACCTTGTCGCCATATTTCCTTGTCAGCGCTTTGAAATAAGGAATATTAAAACGCGAGCAGGGGCAGTCGGGATTGAAAAAGTGCAGGAATACCGGTTTGTTCCCGGCGATGGGCAGCTTGGCGGCCAGGTCGACATAAGCACCGGTCGTGACCGGATGATATTGCCCGGGTACCGGGGTAGGAAGGCTGTATTTCCAGTCTGTATACCAGAAGATCCCTGCCATGCCGCTGAAGATGACCAGCAGCCATGCTATGGTAAGTGTTTTTTTCACCAAAATATTGGATAAAACCACTAACGCGAAGGGGAAGGAAATATTTGGAAAGAGAAATATTATAATGCGCGCATGCCCGGGGCCGTAAGGAAAAGGGCCAGGTCATGGGTGAGATATACTCAACGGCTCAATTTGTGGCTTATTTAGTCCACAAATTCGCCGGCTACGGCACTTTCAGCAATCCGATTGGTATAGAATTTAAGAAAATTGCTAACTATCTCTTTTCTTTGGAATATGTTGGCAAAGGACAGGAGATACGAACTTATCGTACCAATGGTATCGGCGGGACGTATCCATCACTTCCGGGACCTCTTCCATTTCATTCCCAAAACCATCGTCGCCAGGGACCTCGGGATCAATAATGTTCGCTTTACCCGGCTGATCGACGAGGTGGAAGGCTTTACCCTGTCGGATCTGCTCCGGCTTGCGGCCCTTATGGAAATGGAACCCCTATCGGTCCTGCGGCTGGTCCTCGACCAGCACGCGGCGGATAAGAAGGCGAAAAGGCCGAGAGGGTCAAAATGAAAAAGCCCCGCCATCTCATTAGATCCGGCGGGGCTTTTTATTCGCTGTAGAGGGAGGATTCGAACCTCCACGGGGCGGTTAGCGCTAGCGCAATGTGCGGTGGTCAACCCCAGTCGAACCCGATTTTGGTCGGATCCGGCATTACACTATGTTTATCCCTGGCTCCCCACCCCCGAGACAAGAGGGCATGTCTGCCAAATTTCATCACTCCACAATGGTAAAGAACTTTCGATCTCGTTGTTGAAACAAAACTAACGAAATGGCCGAAATATTCATGATTTTTGAAGAAATATTTTTGTGTTTTCAAAATTATTCAAATATTTGTATTCTAATGTAGATAAAATTCAAAAACTCTATTTAAGATGGCTGTTAAATTGAATCTCGACAAATTGGATCTGCAGATCATCCATGAAATGATGGAGAATGCGGAGATATCCTACGCGGAGCTGGGAAAAAAACTATTTGTCTCGGGAGGTACGATCCATGTCAGGATAAAAAAGCTGCAGGAGCTCTCGGTCGTTAAAGGTACAAAATTGCATGTAGACCTGAAACAGCTGGGTTATGACGTTATTGCCTTTATCGGCATCTATCTCGAAAAAAGCTCGTTGTATGACAGCGTAGCCCGCGAGCTGCAAAAGATCCCCGAGATCGTCCGCCTCAATTACACCACCGGCAACTACAGCATGTTCGCCGAGATCGTCTGCAAAGACATCAACCAGTTGCGATTTGTCCTCCATGACGAGCTGCAGAAGATAAAGGGCATTGAGCGCACCGAGACCTTTATCTCGCTGGACGAAAGCCTCAGCCGCAACGTCCAGGTCTATAAAGAATAGCCTTTCCCCCATGTCCGGCTACACAAGATTATCACACCCGTACATTTAAAACATCTCGCAATCCATTCCCGAGCAGGTTGAAAGCCAGCACCAGGAGCATGATCGCAATGCCCGGCGCCAGGGCCAGCATCGGATTATGGGTGATGATGAAGTTATAATTCTCCTTGATCATCAGCCCCCAGCTCGGCTGCGGCGGCTGTACGCCCACGCCAAGAAAGCTCAGACCCGCCTCTATGACGATCGCCGAGGCGAAATTGGAGGCGGCGACGACCCACACCGGTCCCATGATATTCGGCAGGATATGCCGGAACAGGATGCGGGCATGCGAATAACCCAGCACCCGCGCGGCCTCGACATATTCCCGTTCCCGCACGGCCAGCACCTGGCCGCGGACGATCCTCGCGACGTTGACCCACAGCGTCAGCCCGATCGCTACGAACACCTGCCAAAATCCCTTTCCCAGCACCAGCATGATCGCAAACACCAACAGCAGGGTAGGGATGCTCCAGATCACATTCACCAGCCACAGGATGGTCTCGTCCACCCGCCCCCGGAAATAGCCGGCCAGGGCACCCAGCCCAACGCCGACGCTGATCGACAGGAGCACCGTCACCATCCCCACGGCAAGGCTCACCCGAACCCCGATAAGCAGGCGGCTGAGGATATCCCTGCCATATTTGTCCGTACCCAGCCAGAAGTGCCGGACCTCGATCCGCGGCGGCCCGGCCGGCTCATTCGCGTAGGCCCTTCGCTCATAGACGCCTTCGTCCACGAATTTCTGGACAATAAGGCTGTCTCCTTTAACCTGGTAACCTTCGATCGGCACATGATCGTACTCATCCTCCTGTCCAAACAGCAGGCGATGAAAAAACCCCGCCGGTTTCGTGGCCCCCGGCTTCCTGACCAACAGGAACTCCTGCCTGAACCCCGGCTTACGTCCCCCGATCTCTACAATTATCCGATTGGCATCCGGCGAGCCATCCGGCGCGATCAGGTACCCGGTGATGGCGATAAATGTCGCCGCGCCGATCACGATAAGCCCGAAGAGCGTACCGGGATTGCGCATCAACCGCCGACCTATGTTTTGTCTTCCTTTCATTTAACGATTTTTCGGTCCTTCCATCGATAGCTTCCGAACTTCCCAAGCCAGCCGGCGATAAGCGTATAGAGGATATGCAACGGCTGCATAATCGGAAAATAGGCCATCAGCCTGCGCTGACCGAAGAAGGCCGCGACGTCACTGACAAAGGGATACTCTACCATCGTCTTTGCCACCAGCAGGATCAGCAGCAGCAGTCCCCACCAGGCATTCCAAAAAGCGCCGACGGCCAGCGCAAAGAATAAGGCGTTCACGAGGTAGACCAGCAGCAACACCCAAAAGATGCGCTTGTCATCATACTGATCCGCCTTGCTGGCCCAGCGAATGCGCTGGTTAAAAAATCCCTTCCAATGGGTTTCGGGGCGGGTCGAAACAATGGCCTGCCGGCTTTTCAAAAAAAAGACCCGCTCAGGATACTGTAAAAAAATCTTATGCATCAGTAGCATATCATCCCCTGAAGGGATCCCGTCGATCCCGGTGAAACCTCCCACGGCATAGAAAACCTCACGCGGATAGGCGAGATTCGCGCCATTGCACATGGAATGAACCCGCATGGTAACCGCCGCCCCGGTGATACCCTGCAGAGTGATAAAATCCAGCGTCTGAAAGATTGCCAACAGAGAGTTTCCTATTCCGCCGATCCTCACCGGCGCGGCAATAAATTTCGCGCCCTGCTGCTCATAAAAAGCCACCAGCGTCAACAGCCAATCGGGATCAAAAACACAATCAGCATCGCTCGTGACGATCAGCTCTCCCTTAGCTGCGCCAATCCCGGTCTCGATGGCGAACTTCTTATGTGCCGTAACACTCTCCGTTCCTGGGATGTCCACAAGGGCAATATATCTCACTGGTAGCCCGGAAAAGCCTTTCACGATCGCCGCCGTCCTATCCATGGAATGATCGTCGATCACGATGATCTCGAACAGATCACGCGGATATCGCTGCCCGGCGAGACTTCGAAGACAAAGACCGATGTTCTCTTCCTCGTTCCGCGCCGGGATCAGCACCGTGACCCGGGTATGCAGGTCCGCCGCACCGGGCCGGAACACCGGCAACGCGCGCCAGGCCCGGTGATACCAGGCGATGAATCCGCCATAGACGGCAAAAAGCAGACAGGTGATGAGCGTGAACAGAATGAGCATAATCCTAAGTAGCCGCTAATATAGCGCGTTCACAATGACTTCCAAGAATTTAGGCTGTAAGATCGCATGCCCCGCCGGCAACAGGATCAGCCGCCCATTGGGCCGGATCCGACGTTGAAAACGTTCGCCTCGCTTCGAGCGGATGATCCGGTCATGGTTGCCGTAGAGAAGAACCACGGGGATTTTCATTGTCCGGATCCAACCGGCAATCGACCCCAGTGGCGGCCGGAAGCCCCGCATCACCGTCCATCGATCATATAGCGACTGACGCACGGCGTCGTCATCTATATATTGCCTGGCAAACTTGAAAAGACTGGGATTGACAAGACCCAAACGGTTGCCGGCACGCATCAGCAGGAACAGCCAGCCGGGACGCTTCATCGTCCATCGGAAAAATCGATTGCCCGCGGCAGTTCGGGTGGCCAGCCAATACCAGGGATTGACGATCAACCCATCCGGGGCCAAAAGGACCAGGCGCTCGGCACGGGCATATTCCAGCTCCAGCAGTTGCAGCGCCACCCGACCCCCCATACTATATCCAAGCAACCACCAACCCAGCTCTCTTTCGGGCAACCCCAGGGTGATCTCCATCATCAACGACTGCAAATCCCGCGGATCGAGAAAAAGCTCCTTCTCTCTCCACTCCGTTTCCCCATGGAAGGGCATATCGAGTGCGATGATCGTAAAATCGCGCCCGAGCGCGTCCGCCAGGAAAGCAAAGGAGGCCGCCGATTCCCCATAGCCATGGAAGGCAAAAAGGATCTGTTCCCCCTCCCCCCAGCTGTAGTAATGAAAAAGGGAGGACCGAAAAGCGATGAAATGCTCGGACATGAGATAAAAATACGTGCAAAATTTTTCTCCGGAATCCTATTGACAAACCAAAAAAAAGTGTATTTTTAGTTAGTTGTTTAACTAACTGTATGCCAAACAACCAATTCAAGAGAGGAGAGCTTTACAGTTTTATAACGGGCAAGGCCAGCACGGCCATCGCCCGCAATCTGCAAAAGAAATTCAACACCGCGGGACTGAAGATCACCATCGAACAGTGGAGCGTCCTCTATCATCTTTGGAAAGAGGATGGCAAAAGTCAGCAGGAGCTGTGCAGCGCCACCTACCGGGACAAGCCCAGCATCACCCGCCTGGTGGATAACCTGGAAAAGCAACAGTTGGTGAAACGGGTGCCTTCCGAAGAGGACCGGCGCATCAACCTGATCTTCCTGACCCGCCAGGCCCAGAAGCTGCAGGAGGAGACGATGCAATTGGCGGAAGCGACGCTCAACGAGGCGCTGGAAGGGGTTCCGACCGACCGCATCGAGGTCTGTAAGGAGGTGCTGCAAATCGTATACGACAATCTTCGATAAGCTCGATGAGTAAAACATTCACTAAAAACTATTTTCTATGAGTGCGTCTACCGAAAAAAAACAGGCCCTTAAGGGTGCCGAGTGGCTGGTAAAAGAGAGCTCGCCTTTCGAGACCTTCATCCCTGAAGATCTCAACGAAGAGCAGCAGATGGTAAAAGATATGTGTGGAGCTTTCCTGGATACGGAAGTGCTTCCCGTCATCGATCGCATCGACCGGCTGGAGCCCGGCCTGATGCCTGCGTTGATCGCCAAAGCGGGTGACCAGGGATTGCTCGGCGCCGCTGTACCCGAGGAGTATGGCGGTCTCGGCAAGGATTTTGTCACCGCGACCCTGGTGAACGAAGGTCTCGGCGGCGGCTTTTCGTTTTCGGTGGGCGTCTCGGCTCACACCGGCATCGGCACGCTGCCGATCCTTTATTTCGGCACCCCGGAACAAAAGAAGAAATATATCCCGAAGCTGGCAAGCGGGGAATGGAAGGGTTCCTATGGTCTGACCGAGCCCAACAGCGGCAGCGACGCATTGGGCGCCAAGACCTCTGCAACGCTTTCTGCCGACGGAAAATATTACCTGCTCAATGGCCAGAAGTGCTGGATCACCAATGGCGGGTTCGCCGATGTCTACACCGTATTTGCAAAGATCGACGGAGACAAATTCTCGGCCTTTATCGTCGAACGCGGGTTCGAAGGGTTCACCCAGGGACCCGAAGAGCACAAGATGGGGATCAAGGGCTCCTCGACGGTGCAGCTGTATTTCCAGGACTGCAAGGTCCCGGTCGAAAACCTGCTGGGAGAGATCGGAAAGGGACATATCATCGCCTTCAATATCCTGAATATAGGGAGGCTCAAGCTTTGCGCTGCCGCCGCAGGGGGTGCAAAACGCGCCGCCACGACGTCTATCCAGTATGCAAAAACACGCGAACAGTTCAAGACCCCGATCGCGAATTTCGGCGCCATCAAACATAAGATCGCCGAGATGGCCATCCGCATCTGGACCTGCGAGAGCGCGCTCTACCGCACCACAAAATGGATCGATGACAAGGAGGTCGGACTCTCAGCCGAAGGCAAGCCCTTCAATGAGGCGGTGCTGGGCGCTGCCGAGGAATATGCCATCGAGTGCGCCATCCTGAAAGTGTTTGGCAGCGAGATACTCGATTTCGTGGTCGACGAAGGCGTGCAGATCCATGGAGGTAACGGGTATAGCGACGAGTACATCATCTCCAAGGCCTATCGCGACAGCCGGATCAATCGCATCTATGAAGGCACCAATGAGATCAATCGCCTTCTCACCGTCGATATGGTCCTGAAGCGGGCGATGAAGGGTAGGCTGGATATCATGGGACCGGCCATGGCGGTCTCGAAGGAGCTGATGAGCATTCCGGAATTCGGCAGCGATGGCGACCTGCCGTTCGCAAAGGAGAAAAAGACGATCCAGAATTTCAAAAAGGCGATCCTCATGACGGCCGGCGCCGCCGTGCAGAAGCTGATGATGAAGCTCGAGAGCGAACAGGAGATCCTCATGCACATCGCCGATATGGCCATCGAGACCTTCGTGGCCGAGAGCGCCCTGCTGCGGGCCTGGAAACTATCCGACCAGCGGGGTGAAGCCGCCGCCGCCTACGAGCTCGATATCATGCGCACCTATCTTTATGACGCGGCGGACCGGATCAATAAATCGGGGAAAGACGCCATCAATGCCTTTGCCGACGGCGATGAGCAGCGGATGATGCTGCTCGGGCTGAAACGCTTTACCAAGGTCGATCCCTTCAACAGCAAGGCCGCACGACGCCGTATCGCCGACAAGCTGATCAACGATAACAAATATCCGTTATAAACGACTTGCGGGTCCACACATGAGCAAGCACAGCCACCGCGCAATTCTTTTGCCGGTGGCTTCCTTTTGTATTTATGCCATATCTTTATAAGAAATGGCATAAATCTCATGAATCGACTGATAGGAATGCTGCTCCTCCTGCTGGCGCACAGCGCCACCGCCCAGGACAGCATCTGGCTCGCAAGAACAACAGGGCCCCTCCCCTTTATGGAATACGGTATCGGCGACGACCGTCTCGGCGGCGCCAAAATGGGCTTCCTCGATTCGAATGTCCTGGTAAAGGTCGTCGACAGCTTCAATACCGACTATAAGGTTCGGCTCTCTGCCCAGCATTATGCCTATATCGCCAAAGCCAGCCTCGTCCTGCAGGGTAAGCAGGCC
>Ga0310811_10008432_pt1 | contig 13250 bp, 1 predicted proteins | sample YCmetagenome_FD_207642 | JGI IMG/M metagenome (GOLD analysis project Ga0310811, IMG submission 207642) | Soil microbial communities from experimental microcosm in Duke University, North Carolina, United States - YC | ecosystem: Engineered > Artificial ecosystem > Soil microcosm > Unclassified ...
GATGTACCCGGCGTTTCTTCGCCGTCGGGATGCATACGTAATGCATCCCTGCATTTGCCGGGGTTGTCTGTAAGGGTAACCTTAAATCCAACACCTTTTCTAACCATTCCTTTTTGCGTCGTAGATTCAATTTTGGAAGCCGTGTACGTATCGTTCGGGATAGATCCGACGTGACTCGGCCCGCTATCCGCATTGTAGGTGGATAATGTAGTAACATTTCCTTCTTCGTCCGTTGCATTGATCTTTACAGTTCCCTGAGACATTTTCTTATTATCAGGATTCATTTTCCCCGTATAAGAAATAGAGAGGGTGACCTTTTTAGCAGTCACGTCTCCGCCGTTCTTGTCGAGGGATTCGTCGTCATATCCGGAGATCATATACACTGCTTTTTTAGTTGATTTCAAACGAGTTATCAGATTCCCTTGTTTGTCAATGACGATGATATCGGAGGGTCTCAAACCTTCGGGATCTATGAAGCGGATCGGATTATTAAATCCATAATTATACGGACTCCAGCCAGCCATTTTCTCTGCCATCGGATCCACGCTCTGCCAAATACTCGTCCTGGGATCATAGTACCTCGCCCCATAATAATACAACCCGGTCTCTTGATCCAATTCCTTCCCGTTGAAAAGGTACGGAACCCGCTCCGTATTACTATGTTCCTCGACAAAGGTCTCGCCAAAGGCAAAATATTCCAGGTGTTGATAGACCTCACCGGTACCATCCGTCACATAACTGGTACTGCCAAGATGGTCCGCGTGATAAAAATACAGAAAATCCGGGCTATCTGAACTGCTGCCTGTGTTTTTGTAATGACCATACGCGTAATGATTACCATTGTTGGCCGTATCCGCATTGCTGCCGGGGCTGCCACTGCTGCCCTGGTTGCCATTCCCTGCTGCCGCCATTCTTGCATTCATCCCTGTAATGCCCGCCGCATGTGTGCTGTCATTACCTTGCAGCGCCTGCTGGTCGCGCCCTATTCCCTGCACCATTAGCTTTTCTTTCTTCGACCAGGAGATGCTGTCGCCGGCATCGGGTGCCCCAACCTGTTGATCCCAGCCATGCTGCAGGCGGGTGGCGATCCGCTGGCTCTCGATGAAGTAGTGGTTGGAGTATTCTCCACTCTTCACCACCAGGTAAGGATTGACATATACTGTGAAATTACCTACCCCGCCCGAACTGCCGCTGACGTCTCCATTCACGTAGACAGTTTGGCCGGCTCCCTGGCCCTTTAAGACCCTCGCCCCTGCGGCATCATATACATAACTATTGAGCTGCCCGTTGACCGATACGCTTCGTAAACGGTCCTCTTCATCCCATACCAATTGTTGTCGTTGACCCGTCAGGTCATCGGTCCAACCAGTCTGGTTTCCGTCGGCATCATACGTGTAGGTTTGGCGGCCGATATGTGTGGCGGCATGCGGTTGATTCGCATCGTATGTATAGGACCAGTCATACGTCGTTTTCTTCTGCGGGATCCATTTGTTATTTCCATTGGGACTCTTGTCGTTGGTCTGCGTCTTTCGGGTAATGCCGCCCACACTATTGTATTCCATGGTCATACTATAACGGTCCTCCTCATGAGGTCCCTTAAAGGAGCCTGCGGCCGTGTTCAAACGGTAGAGATCATCATATGTGTAATTATATTGGGAAGACCCACCCATCAAATTACTGGAAGGCACCGGTGCGCTATTGGTGAGGCCAAGAACATTGTCCACCTTGTCATAAACATAGGTATTGTCCATGATACGCCGTCCATTGCCGACCGTTGCAAGCAGGTTTTGTAATCGCCTGCGTTGGGGTTCATAGGTATAGTTGGTTTGTGTACCGTTGCCATATCCCAAAAATAACCGGGACTCGAACTGATCATAGCCCAGTTGCTGAACATAAGTGGTCACTTGTCCTGAACGATTGCCGTTCATGGACAAGAGCAAGCCACCCAGGTTGTAAGTATAGCTCACTATTTCGCTGTCGGGATAGATCATAGAGGTGAGCCGGTTCCAGGTGTCATAGTTCCATTGGGTCACATAGGTCCGCTGGCCGAATCGGGGAATGACGATCGTCCTGACATTCTTCACCGTTTCTCCCAATGGCCCATAGAAAAACTCCTGTGCACCAGAAGCATCCTCCTGAACCACTACCCTTCCCGCCCGGTTATAGGGGGTTCCGGCCGCGCCATAGGTATAGTGGACATTGTTTTCCGGGTTATGCGGATAAGTAACATCTGTCATCCTGTTAAAATCATAGGCGTAAGTAACGGCCGCACTGTCCTTCCGGAGATTAGCCGTCACCATCTTCGTCAGGTTGCCAGAGAGATCGTAAACATACTGGCTCATCCCCTCGTCAGGATGCACCCGGCTGATCCGCCGTCCCAGCATATCATACTGGGATAAAGTAGTGGCGCCGATATCATCCATAGCCGACAGTTGCTGGTTGATGGCGTCATAGGTAAAGCTGGTCCAGACATCGCCATTCGCGGTATAGTGCTTATGCGCCGTCGTCAATCCCCGGACATTCGTAAATTGTTCGAATACTTTTCCATTAGCATCCTGGGTCCTTGTACTGAATTGGGTTTGTTTCAGACGGTCGCTGCCGAAGCCGTAAACATGTTGCGTCACCGATCCGTCCGGCAGCGTGGCGCTCAGCACACGATTAAGGACATCATAAGAGGTAAGGGTAGGGCTGATATTATCGAAAACCAGGTTGAATACGCTGTCGCTCCCCTTATCTTCTGCTACAGGGTAATAGGCTGCCGATTGCCGACCCAGCCCGTCGAATAGTATCCGGCCCGACACGATCATCTGTTCCTTATCGTCCCTTCCCTTACCCTGGAAAATAGCAGCGTCTTTCTTGGTCTGCAGCAACCTGCCCAGGCCGTCCATGAAAGTCACTGTCTCCAGATCGTTGCCCGGATGGGCAGGATCATAATGCGCCGTATGCGCCCAGGCCAGGGCCGATTGTAGGTGATAGTCGAACCTGATCGTATATGGCACTCCGGCAGCCAGTTCGTACGGCCCGGTTATCTGAACCACGCGGCCCACATCGTCCAGTTGATAGCTGACGGTATTATTGTTAAGATCGACATTACTGAGCGGATGACCGAACCGGAAGTCATAGGTACTCCGTGAACTATACCCATAGCTGTTGGTTGCCTTGACGATAAATTGATGCACCTGGTCATCAAATACATAGTCCTCCCGGAAGTGTTGCCCCCTGGCATTGGAAGGATCGATAATACTAATCAGATTACCATACGCGTCGTATCCCATATCATTGACTGCGATGCTGCCGTCTTGCAGGAATTGACGGATTTCCGTGACATCCCCCGTCTTCGTATCGATGGTGCTTTCCCGTTTGCGATAGGTGGAGCCTGACCCCGTCAGGAGGATAGACTTCGGCGAGCCGACAATATATTTGTCGGTCACATTATAATACGTAATAGCGGCGCTGATGTCATCTGAGGTGCCGTCATCGCCAAAATCCGTATACTGGGTAATATTACCCTTGGTATCATAGCCGTAAGTGAAATAGGTGGATTTACCCGGGTTCGGCTGGCCTTCGTAGAAGTGACGGTCGGTGCGGCTCAACGCAACAAAGGCAGCACCGGCGTCATTGGTCTTATAAGAATCAGGCAATACCGTTCCCGTCGTGATGTCCCGAAGCTCATAGGTATTCATCGACTCCAGGTATTTTTTGCCGTCCCCGCTTTGTACGAGTGATGACAACTGCATGCCCTTAGTGTAATAGTTGTCGGTAGCAAAGAGGTCGGTGCCGATGGTATAAATGGCATTGTTATGCGCCGCATCGTGGCTATACGTCCGCACCGTTCCAAAACCAAAGAACTCCCGTTCATCCCGGTCGAAATAGCCGTTTGCATAGTCGAAAGTCGTCAGCAGGGTATCCGGCCCGTCGCCCTTAACCCCGTCAAAAACCTTAACGGTCGCCAGGGCCCAGACACTGTTGGGCATATCATAGGTATTGCCCACCCGCTGGTAGTCCAGGGTGAAGACCGCGCCCATCGGCCGGTTCACCATCCGCAGCAAGTTGGTACGGCCGATAGTGGACAGCGATACAGTCAGGTTATCGTCCTTGGTCGAACTGACATAGTCCGGGTAGCCGTCGCCATTGATGTCCTGCATTTTGATCAGCTCCCGGCTCATCCCGTCGCCGGCATTGACACTGGGGTTAACGGTAAACTTGAGACCGAAGAGGGTGAATCCTACCGTAAAGGCCAGGTTGCCCGACTCCGTGGTGCTGCTGTTGGTGCTGATAGCTGCGGCCCCGGTCCAGTTCAGCACGTCGGTACTAAAGCCATTGCCGGTATTCAGCCGCACCTGCAAGGTTTGCGGGCTACCCACTCCGGAAGGCAAGGTCACCAGGTCGGGCAGGCCATCCCCATTCATATCCTGCAGGGACTGCTGGGAATAATTATCGCTGCGCGAGAGGCTGATGCCGACGGAGATACTGTTCTGGCCAAAGTTATAACCCAATCCGGCGCCTCCACTAAAGGAATTACTGCCTCCGGCCTGGATCTGATCGAAGCCCCAATTCTCTTCTGGCCCGAAGCTATAACCGAGATTCAAGGCTACCTGGTGATTGCCTTGGTCGACCCGGTCGGGCAGCCCGTCGCCGTTCATGTCGAGGTAGAGGAAATTCGATTGATTGGTCCCATTTACGATACCAACATTGCCAGTGACGCTGATCTTGGCCGAACCCGCATTGGTCTGTGCCGTCCCCGCATCCGTATGTTGATCCCCGGCAGGGGTATTCCTGAAGACGGAGGTGGGGATATAGGCCGAGCCCGTAAGTCCCACCCCGGTGGTCGTGCTCCCCGTCTCCTGTATCTGGCCGTTCGACGTGGTCCTGGCAGACAGACCGCCCCGGGCATCGGTATATTGGATCAGCTGCTCACTCACCACATCCGGATAACGGTCGCCGTTCATATCCATGAAGTCGGTAAGGGTCTTTGAGGTGCTGGTAGAAAAGCTGCCGCTCGCTCCCGCTACGCCCACACTGGCGCCAAGCGTATACGAGGTGCTGGTCACCTTGCTGACCTTGTCGATACCGGGCGAACCCGTACCTGTCCCCGTATTGATGGTCAGGGGGCTCACATCCTTGACCCCCATCCGGCTGCTGCTCATGTTGATCCCCTTCACAAATACCTCCGGATCATAGCCGCTCCATCGCTGCTGGCTGCCATTAGCCACCAGGATGATAAACAGGTCCTGTTTGGGATCATAGGTCTGTGAAGGCGTCAGCTGATCGCCTCGTTGCTGCGACAGCGCAGTCGGGTCCACATTCTGTTTTTGCGTTATCTGCTCGCTGGGCTTCAAAAGGCCTTCGTCGATAGGCTGAGTGGCATGGTCACGGTTACCATTCCAGGCAAACTGTCCCCATCCCCGGTAGAAGCTGCCGAAAATAATGTCTTCTTCTTTCCCGTTCTTCGGCACGCTTGACCACAGACCCGCCGGCACCTGGCCACTCAGATCCCCACTCAGCACAGCCGTCGCCGTCGTGATAGCAGCAGCCAGCGTATCATTAACGACATGGTATTCTATATACAACAGATCCCCATTGTGCACGCCGACGTTCAATGCATAATTACCAGCCTGCACCACGCCATTCTGCACCGGCATATTCACCTCACCCAGTAATATCCCCGGCTCCTTCACCGAAAATACGATGGTGCCATTGCCACCACCGCCCGTGATCAGCAGCGGGTTGATGGATACCTGCGGCGTCACGGTAACGGTATGCGGCGAGGCATCCCCCAAAACCACCTTATAAGGCAGGCTCGGTTGCAGACCATTGGCCAATACCGTATACTTCGGTATGGCAACAGCTTGTATCTGTGTCTGTGACAGATCGATCGTCGGATCGGCGGCGCTGGTAAAGGTCATCACCGGCTGCCAGGACACCGCCGCCCAGTCGATATTGGTGGGTGCAACGACGAGGAAACTGTATTGATCGGCATTGCTCACCGGAATATTATCCAGCGAAATCGTAGTATTCACAGCCTGGTCATGGGCATAGGTCTGCTGCCAGACCGTATTCGTACCGCCTGACCCGGTTTGCTGGATCACCAGTGTCACATCGTCGGTGGTCACGGGTTTTACAAAGGCGCCGCCGATGTGCACCTGGCCATTTATGGGCGGCGTCAGCGTCTGCGCGCTGCTGAGAATAAAATCTTTTCCTGCATCAAAATGATACAGCGTCTTTCCGTTGGCATCGGCCACCTGCGGGTCCTGGCCCACGTACTCTACCACCGGCGCCCAGTTCACGGAGTCATAGGACCCGTTATCGATGGACCCGATCCGGAAATAAATTCTATCTCCCTTCTGCACCGACAGACCCGTGAGACCCGAGGGCTGGTGGACAGAATAATCGTCCGGTCCGATGATCTGGCTCCACAGTTCAGTACCCCTCAACTGCACGGCGGCCCGCACCCCGTCGGCCGGGGTGGTCGCGCGGTTGGCATCGTTGCTGGGCAATAGCTGCACAGGCGCCGTCACATTGATGGTCCCACTATATGGCGCCTGCCACATCCGCACGATATCCTGCAGGGGATTTTGGTCGATAGCCAGCTGGCGATCGTTCTCCACCTCCGTAGGGTCGACAAGCCCCTGATTGATTGTCACCCCCGCGAAGATGGGACTAGGCGTTCCCACGCTGACGGGAGTATACGTTATCTGTCCCGTCGTCGTGTCGATATGATTGAAATATACCTGCCCGTCCTTGACGATGTCCGGCAACTGATCGCCATTCGCCTCAGTAAAATAAATGGTCGTTGTATTGGTGGTCTTGCCTGTGTTGGCGCCGGCCATCAGCGCCGAGAGCGCTACGGCTTCCAGGCCGACCGTATAGCCCGTGGATTTGTCCTTCTGGAATACGTTGATGCCGGCGATGGCAATCTTATCCCCGAAACGCGCCCCACCCGATGGGCCCGACTGATTCGGTCGGTAGTACAGCGCATCGGCGCCCGGATCGTAAAACAATTTATCCGGTAGGCCATCCCCATTGATATCTATCATCGCCAGCAAGCCCTTGGTCTGCGACTGCGAATAACTGAACGACCCGCCCACGGAATTGAGCTTATCGCCCGGAGAGCCAAGGCCCACCGACACAGTGACACCTCCACTCAAGTCACTATTAGACGTCCCGCTCAGTGCCGAAGCTTCATCGGTAAATCCGCTGATATGCGTCAGCATACCGCCATGTACGTTGTCCGTACCCATTACCCAGCTTTGCGCCGTGGCCAGCGGGACCAGCGTGCCGCCCGACGCGATATCGTTGTAATAATCGAAGCTGTGCTGGTTAAAGAAATTTCCGGCGGCGTCGTATTGACTGATACCCGCCAGCAGGGTCTTATAGAATGCCCCTTCCTTATAATTGAGCTCATAGTGCCGGATATCCGCCCCGTCCAGCTGCACGTCGATGCGCCGGAGCAGATCGGCCGTCACCTGTTTGAACCCGTTGGTGGCCGTAATGGTCACATCCTTGCGGCTGATATGGCCGTCGATATCCCGGTCGCGGCCGAACAACACGGAATACCGCCCTTCCGTGCCATTGGTCCCAGTGTACGTGATCTTGCTGAGATAGAGTTGCACCCCCATCACCGTGCTTCCACTGACCCCGGGATCATTCACCTTGGTATAAAAATAATGGACAAAGTTGCCGTGCAGATCAAGGGTCATCCTTAAGGCCCAATGGGCGATATTGCCTGACGCGTCGCTTAGCGTGCTCGCAGCATCTACGCCTGTGGAGGGATCCCCGCCATAAAAATATCTTGTACCTTCTTTATCGGTCACTTCCCACCAATAGGTCTGCGGGCTGTTGCCATGCCGGATGATCTTGTCGAAGGCGGCCTCCACCCGTGGGTAGAACTGTTTTTCCGCCGTCCGGGCTACCAGGGCGCCCCGATGCGCTACAGGACTCAACTGTCCACCACTCATCATATACGTCTCCGTTTCATTCTGTGCGTCAAACCTGGGCACGCCCCAGCGGGTATCGATACCGATGGAAGGCACGGAAAGATCCCAGCCCATACCCAACCAGCCATCCCCGCCTGAACTGTTATAGCCGATCGACAGTTGCGGCTGCAGGCCATGCCTGCCCGCTGGGATCTCGATAGGATATCCCAGCGATGCATTGCCCATCGAACCGGCCTTCGGCGGAGCGATCAGGTTGACCGCCGCACTGGGGTCGGCCGCCTTGATGCCCTTCATGCTGTTGGAATTATAGGCCTCCACCTGCGGCGACTCCGGTACCTTGATGATACCATTGATCATATCGGTGAAATGCCCGGTACGGGAATAGACCTTACCCGCCCCGACCGACACACTGTCAATCGGCAGCGCGATCCAGTGCCCCTTCTTTTCATCAAAATAATAAGTTCGTATATCCTTCTCTGTATACCCTTCCGGGATCTTTGACGCGTCATAACCTAGCGTCAGCCGGGCTTCCGTCGCAAAATGCGTCCCATGTGGCAGAAATCGGAATCCCCCACCGCCCGGGGTCACATTCACCATCGCTTGATCCAGAGCCGACAGATCCACCGGCCGCAACGCGGTGACACTGACCGTAGCCGCAGCCCGCAAGGCTCCTTGTGGTATAGTAATACTTGCCCCTCCCGCGGAAAGCACCGCCGCCTGGTTTTGTTGCAGCCACCGCTGCTCATGCACCACGGCGGCGCCCAATTCGAATCGGTAATCGGCCTGCCGCTCGCCGGAGAACTGCACTACCCGCCGCTCCTTCCTGCCGTCGGGATATTCTACCTCGACAGTCGACCGCCAATCGCCGGCTGAATCTGCCGGCCGCTGCACTATCGCTTCAAATGTCCCCTTCCACACCCGCGCGGCTTTCCCGTCGACGGTCACCTTCGCCTTCTGCCTTCCCGCGCCGGTGACAAAGCCGTCAATATATCCTTTGCCCTCATAATAAGGTAATGAGCCCTTCGTTATGACCACCGCATCCTCTTCTCCCGGCGCGCCTACTTCGATGGCCAGGTTTCGGACCCGGTAGCCATAGGCGGCGCCAGCAGGCAACGTAAACCGTATCACATTATCCCCCTGCCGCAGCCAGGAGGCACTCACCCGCTCCCTCTGGCGCTCCCAACCCGACCGCTTCTTCACAAAATAACCACCTGCCGCCAACTGGTCATTGACACTCCGGCTCACGGCCGCATAGTCCTGAACACCGTCAAGATCATAGGTAAGCCAGACCCGCTCATTCCCTTTTAACGGCGCTTGCAGGTAGACGTGAAAGAGGTTATCGGCCGGGTTATCGGCGCCGCCGGGCATGGCACAACCAATCAGGCCTTCTTCCTGCCGGGCATAATACCTCCGGTGGACAACAGCATGGCCGCCTTTGCGGGCTGGCGTCTTGCCGGCAGCAATATGGGTAAATAATAAAACGGTGAAGAGAAAGCCGAAGCTCTTGGTAAAGGTAGAGGTCATGGGATACGGATATTAGGATCTAAAAGGGTTGATTATTGGTTATTTCTGACTACAGCTTATTGCAGCACAAGTAATTTTTTGGATTCTATTCCTTTGTCTGTTTTCACTGAGACCGTGTACAGGCCCGACGTACCGAGATGGCCCTGAAAACGATGTTCGGTATTGTTTTTTCCTGTCATTTCCTGGAGTTTGTTGCCATTCAGGTCATACAAAAACACGGACACGTCTCCTGCTTTTGGCAGCGATACGCTGACCGTGAAATTGCCATCGGTGGAGGGGGATGGATAAACCACCACCTGTTGTTGTCCGGCGCCAGTAATGGCCACACTATCCGTGAATACGCATCCTGCTGTGCTCGTCACCGTGACCGTGTAGGTACCCGGCTCCCGCACGCTGATATCGGGTGTCGTTGAATGAAACCCGGTATTGCTTTGCCATTGATAGCTTTGAGCAGCTCCGGCAGCTATATTCTGCGAGGCATCCAGCAGGATCTGGCCGCCGGCAGGTAAGACCTGGCTCTCACCCAGGTCAACATTTAAAGCAAGCGCCTGGGGTACTTTCATGGTGAGGCTACGTTGCGACAGATTCCCCTTCGCATCGGTGAGTACAATGCTGTAAGTGCCCATGGCAAGGTTACCTATCTCCTTAGACCGGCTGGATTCATCCAGGTAGCCGGCATCTATCGTCTCATTATTGCTATTGATGACTCGGTATGCAAAAGGTGCTACCCCACTGATAGCCTCTAACCTGGCTTTGCCCGCCTGCGGCTGGACACAAGTAGGGCTGTCCACCACACACAGCTTCAAGAGCAGGTCCCGGGCCTGCACCAGGGCGAAGAGGTCCTTTCCTGAACGGTCCTTATCCCAACGCACCTGGCTATAATACGCGACGCTATCCGAAGAAGAGCTGTCCGGGAAAATATAGGTCAGGCTGTCGGCCGACAGGTTGGCTTGGCCATAGGCATCACTTACGAGCCAATAGCCATTGGGAAATGAAGGCACTTGCTTCAGGTTGAACCTAAGGTTGGTGCCTACGCCAACAGCATCGGCTCCGCTCACCGCCATCAGCCACTTGCGGTTCACGACATCCAGCTGGCCGTCGCTGGTGCGTGAGGTAGTGAGCCCTTTGTTGTTATCTCCCCAGACCAGGTAGTTGCCACTGACGATAGAATCAGCGTTCGCCTGGTTGGTAACCGCCAATTTACCCGCACTTATTATGAGCAGGCTATCGGTATCGAAAGAACTCACCGATTGCTTTTGATTCAAGGCCAGCAGGTTCTCCCTCGCCAGCCCGGCAATACGGAAATTATAATCCTTATTCTTGTCAGCATCCCACAAAACCGCTGTCCCGGCACTTACATAGTTTCCTTTTGTCAGGGGTATGCCGTATTTGATGGCCAGGTAAGTCTCATATTGCACCTGTGTCAGTGCGTCCAGGCTCCTGTCAAAAACCAACAATTCAGCCAACTTCCCCTTAAAAGCTGGAAAAGCCACCTGCTGCCCGGTCGATCCCAACATCATATATGCCGTAGGGCTCAGCGTTGAATCGGCACTCCAGTTCTGGATCACCGTACCCAGGATGGCAAATTTTCCCGCGGATGTAATACTGTCTATCTTGCCCCCCGGGCCTACTACCTGCCGGGTCGTCATCAGGGTCTTTCTTGCAAGCGCGTTACCGGTGCCCCATACGCTGGCCTCGGTTGTATCTGCCGCCTGAAAAACGGCCATAATGGTTATCTCAGAAAGGCTATCCAGGTTATACGGAATTCGTATGGAATCATCAACTCCGTTAAAAGTTAAGGCTGGATTGTAATTAAGCAATGCGCCATTTTTAAGCCCGCGCGTAAATACTCCGATACCATCGTACCCATTTCCGGTAAAATCCTTCCAGGATGTATCCGTAAACTGTCCCTTGTCCGCCCGAAGCCACAATACTGGAAAGCTCGAACTGTCCAGCGATTGTCCTTGCGACGGAAGGCTATAGGTTAATAAAATAATGAAAAAATAAAAAAGGAAGGAATGGTTTCTATTACGCAACCTTGCTGGTTTGCATGATCGTATTGCAAAAAAATTGCACGAGTCGTACAATTCACTTTCGTGACACATAGGGTAGTAGATTTAGTTTAGGGGTTCGTAGGATATGGCTTACCGCGAGCTAAAGTAAAAATCGGAATTTACATACGCAATGGTAAAAATACGAGGTAAATTTCTGAGGCCAAAAAGAAGAAGTTTACCGCACATACGCCTCCGCCACCACCCGCGGCACATCACTCCCCAGCAGCCCGGCATCAAATTCAAAATGAATCTCCTTGCTCTCCCCCTTCAACAGGGAAAAGTAATTGTCATTGGTGATGGCCGGCAGGATTTGCTCACCCGTGGAAACCCTCACCGCTTGTACCCTGATCCCAAAGGCAACAGCAGGAGAAGACAAGGGGTTCGTTATGGTCGCATCGATAAAATACTTACCATCGGCCTTACGCGTAGTATAATTGACCTTCAGGTTCACCCTGGGCAACGTATTCAAAGCAGTATAGTCCGTCCTGCGGTTACCCCTCCAGTAAAAATTATCCGATACCAGCTTACCAGACTTATCAGTCAGTCGTAATTTGATAAAATGAACAGCAGAAAGCCCCTTACTGGGCAAATTACCTTCGTACACTTCAAAATTGTATAAAGAATAACCAAAGTAAGAGCCCCGTTCGATGCCATGCATCCGCACATAACGGGCAGGTTCTTCAGGAAACCCTATTTGCTGTTCCCCTACCCTTCCCTCTGTGGTGGTATACACTTCCTTCCACTTCCGGGCATCATCCGACACCTCGATCTTAAAAGCCTTGGCATAAGCATATTCCCAGTTAAGCCCCACTCCATTCACTTCCTTTTCCGCTCCCAGATCAACATAGACCCATTCATCATCTTTCGGATTACTGGCCCAGCGGGTAGCAGCATTCCCATCCGTCACCAGGCCCGGCTCGCCATAACTGGTGGAAGAGGCAGTCACAGGCTTATTCAATGCCAGGTTTACCTTTGTATCATTAAAAGGAAGGACAAAAGACTCCACAGCGCTGTACGCAGGGGCATCAAGAACTTTCACCCCATGATATTCTTTCACCAGGCTTCCATCCATATTATACACATCCGCTTTGGCCGTTAATCCGGAGACATCAGCACCGGTCGTATTCACCACCTTTACCGCATTGGTCAGGGGATTCCACTGTATATGCAACGGCTCACAGCCTTTTTTTGCCCCCCAGTAGGCGCCCGTCAGATCATAATAATAATCATAGGTCTGCCACACCATAGAAGGATAAGCAGATTGGCTCATCCACGTCATAATACCGGAGGCATCTTCGCCGATATGATCCTGCCAGCCTTCGAACATAGCCTTGTTCGTTTCAATATTCAACAACTGGGCCTTACGGCAGTAATCTTCTATCCCCGCCGGCGCTCCATATCTTGCTTTAATACTCTCATCATAATAATCAGGACCGGCATTAAAGGCCGATGGCCCGAAAAAGTGCAGGTTCCATAGCTCATTCCGGGGCCATAACTTATCCACAGGCATGAATTTTTGAAAGCTCTCGAAATTGGGGAACACCGCCGTTCCCAGCTCTGTACGGAATCCCCACCCCTGATTGCCCTGCATGCCGCTGGGATAGGCAGTAAAATAATACCTGGGATCCTTGTTTGCCCAGGGACCGCTGCCGGTTAAATTCTCCGCATGCGAATTGGGCTGGTAAAACCGATCGTTCCCATCGAAGGTGCGGATATTCTCTCTCAGCCATCCATC
>Ga0310811_10008433_pt1 | contig 13250 bp, 14 predicted proteins | sample YCmetagenome_FD_207642 | JGI IMG/M metagenome (GOLD analysis project Ga0310811, IMG submission 207642) | Soil microbial communities from experimental microcosm in Duke University, North Carolina, United States - YC | ecosystem: Engineered > Artificial ecosystem > Soil microcosm > Unclassified ...
ATCGCCCGGCTGTGCGCGCTGGCGGGCGACATGGTGGTCACCGTCGGCTACTGCGAACGCGGCGACGAGGCGAGTGCGCACCGGCCCTACAACAGCTGCGTCGCGGTATACGGCGACGGCGTGCTCGGCCACCACCGCAAGGTCCACCAGCCGCTGGACGAGAACAACTCCTACGCGGCCGGTGACCGGTTCGGAGCGTTCGACACCCCGGTCGGACGGATCGGCATGATGATCTGCTACGACAAGGCGTTCCCCGAGGCCGCGCGGGCCATCGCCATGGACGGTGCCCGGATCGGGGTGTGCATGTCGGCCTGGCCGGCGTCGCGCACCGACCGCGCCCCGCTGCTGGCCGACGACCGATGGACCAGGCGCTTCGACCTGTTCGACCGGGCCCGCGCGCTGGAGAACCAGATCGTGTGGGTATCGGCCAACCAGGCCGGGACCTTCGGTGAGATGCAGCTCGTGGCCAGCGCGAAGATCGTCGACCCCGGCGGGGAGGTGCTGGCGACCACCGGCACCCAGTCCGGCCTCGCCGTCGCCTCGGTCGACGTGGACGCCGCCGTCGACGCGGCGCGCCGGTACATGGGGCACCTGCGCGATCGCCGGCCCCTGAGCTACGCGCGGGCGGCCGCGAGTGTGTGAGGCCGGCACGCCGGTGCGAGAGCTCTGAGCCGCGGCTCATGGTCCGCCTCGCCGCCGCGGCCGCCAACTTCACCCGCGACCTGGAGTTCGATCTCGATCGGCTGAAGGTGATCATCGGGCATGCACGCGACGCGGGGGTGGCCGTGCTGGCCCTGCCGGACGGTGTCCTGGGCGGCTACATCACCGACCTGCGCAACCCCGACCCCACCGACCCCGCGACGTTGCCGCCCAGCCTGGAGCCGGACGGTCCGGAGATCCGCGCGGTGATCGATCTCGCCGGGGACATGGTGGTGTGCCTGGGTTACTGCGAGGGCGCACCGGACGACGAGCACGGGCCGGTGCGCTACAACGCCGCCGTGTGCGTCAGCGGGGACGGCGTGCTGGGACGCCACCGCAAGGTGCACCAGCCGGTCGGGGTGGCCGGTCTGTTCCGCGCCGGGAACGCGTTCTCGGCGTTCGACACCCCGGTGGGGCGGATGGGGATGCTCATCGACCACGACAAGACCTTTCCCGAGTCGGCGCGGTCGCTGGCATTGGACGGCGCTCGGATCATCGCCTGCCTCTCGGCCTGGCCGACGTCGTTCACCAACCGGGCGCCCCGCAAGACCGACGACCGCCAGAGCCGCCTGTTCGACCTCTACGACCAGGCCCGGGCGGCGGAGAACCAGGTGGTCTGGATGTCGTCCAACCAGAGCGGCCGGAGTGGCCGCCTCGACTTCCTGGGCCATGCCAAGATCGTCGGGCCCGGTGGGGACATCCTCGCCCGGACCTGGGCCAAGGGTGGCCTGGCGATCGCCGAGATGGACATCGACACGGTCGTCACCGGCGCCCGGGCCGTCCTGCACCACCTCGGGGAGCGGCGACCCGACACCTACCGGGTGGCGTCGCGCTGACGTAACATCGCCGAAACATCGAACCGTGCGGGTCGGGGTGGAGGTAGCCGTGGACACCCGGGATCCGGCCGGCGGCGTCGTGCTGAGGTTCCGGCCGCCCCGCCCGGTCGCGGTGGCCCGCGGTTGCGAGCCGCGGGTCGAGCGGCCCGACATCGCCGAGGTGGCCGATCTCGTCGACGTCGCCACCCGTACGCCATGCCTGATCTCCGACGCCGAGCTCATCGCCTGCGAGCTGTAGCCGCACCGCCTCGCCGGGCCGCTTCGCGTTCACCCACACGGGTAGGCAGGCTTCACCGCTGATTCTTGATCGAGTCCAGAAAGTTGGCTACGCTCCCGGCCGTGCCCACGACATCGGACTTCGAGCGCATGCTGCGGGGGGCCGCCCTCCGCGTCACGCGGCCTCGGGTCGCGGTGCTGTCCGCGGTGCACGACCATCCGCACGCCGACACGGACTCGATCATCCGGGTCGTGCGTGAGGGGCTCGGCGAGGTGTCCCACCAGGCCGTCTACGACGTGCTCCGTGCGTTGACCTCCTCGGGCCTGTTACGGCGCATCCAGCCGACGGGCTCCCTGGCCCGCTACGAGTCGCGGGTCGGAGACAACCACCACCACGTCGTGTGTCGGTCGTGCGGTGCCATCGCCGACGTCGATTGCGCCACCGGCGCCACTCCCTGTTTGACCGCTTCCGATGACCGCGGTTTCAACATCGACGAGGCCGAGGTCATCTACTGGGGCCAGTGCCCCGAGTGCTCCACCACCACATAGATACCCATCACCTGTATATCCACCGCGGAAGGAACCCCGTGTCTGACGAGCACGTCACAGTCGAGAGCAAGATGAACACCGAGGAGGCCGGCGGCTGTCCGGTCCACGCCGGGCGGCTCGGGCATCCGACCGAGGGCGCGAGCAACACCGACTGGTGGCCCAACCAGCTGAACCTGGCGATCCTGCGCAAGCACTCCGAGGTGGCCAACCCGCTGGGCGGCGACTTCGACTACAGCGAGGCCTTCAAGTCGGTCGACCTCGACGCCCTGGCCCGGGACGTCGACGCGGTGCTGACCGACTCGAAGGACTGGTGGCCGGCCGACTTCGGGCACTACGGCCCGTTCATGATCCGGATGGCCTGGCACAGCGCGGGCACCTACCGCATCCACGACGGCCGCGGCGGCGCCGGCGCCGGCATGCAGCGCTTCGCCCCGTTGAACAGCTGGCCGGACAACGGCAACCTGGACAAGGCCCGCCGGCTGCTCTGGCCGGTGAAGAAGAAGTACGGCCAGAAGGTCTCCTGGGCCGACCTGATGATCTTCGCCGGGAACCGCGCGCTGGAGACGATGGGCTTCAAGACCTTCGGTTTCGCCGGTGGCCGCGCGGACGTGTGGGAGCCCGACCAGGACGTGTACTGGGGCCCCGAGCTCGAGTGGCTCGGCGACGCCCGCTACACCGGCGACCGGGAGCTGGAGAACCCCCTGGCCGCCGTGCAGATGGGCCTGATCTACGTCAACCCGGAGGGCCCCAACGCCAACCCGGACCCGCTGGCCTCGGCCCGCGACATCCGCGAGACCTTCTCCCGGATGGCCATGAACGACGAGGAGACCGTCGCGCTGATCGCCGGCGGCCACACCTTCGGCAAGACCCACGGTGCCGGCGACCCCGACCAGTTCGTCGGTCCCGAGCCCGAGGGCGCGCCGATCGAGCAGCAGGGTTTCGGCTGGAAGCAGAGCTTCAACTCCGGCAAGGGCCACGACGTCATCACCAGTGGCCTGGAGGTCACCTGGACCACGACGCCGACCCGGTGGAGCAACAACTTCTTCGAGAACCTGTTCGGCTTCGAGTGGGAGCTGGAGACCTCGCCCGCCGGTGCCAACCAGTGGGTGGCCAAGGACGCCGAGGCGATCATCCCCGGCCCGGAGGACGGCGACCCGCCCCGCAAGCCCACGATGCTGACCACCGACCTGGCGCTGCGGTTCGACCCGATCTACGAGCCGATCTCGCGGCGGTTCCTCGAGAACCCCGACCAGTTCGCCGACGCGTTCGCCCGCGCCTGGTACAAGCTCACCCACCGCGACATGGGCCCGATCCAGCGTTACCTCGGCGCCCTGGTCCCGCAGGAGGAGCTGCTCTGGCAGGACCCGATCCCGGCCGTCGACCACGAGCTCGTCTCGGCCGACGACATCGCCTCGCTGAAGGCGAAGATCCTCGACTCGGGTCTGACGGTGTCGCAGCTGGTCGGCGCCGCATGGGGTGCGGCCGCGTCGTTCCGAGGCAGTGACAAGCGCGGTGGCGCGAACGGCGGGCGCATCCGCCTCGAGCCGCAGCGGGGCTGGGAGGTCAACAACCCCGACGACCTGGCGCAGGTCGTCCGGACGCTGGAGACCATCCAGGAGGAGTTCAACTCCTCCGCGAGCGGCGGCAAGAAGGTCTCCTTCGCCGACATCGTCGTTCTCGGCGGGAACGCGGCGGTGGAGAAGGCCGCCAAGGACGCCGGTCACGACGTCCAGGTGCCGTTCACCCCGGGCCGGGGTGACTCCTCGCAGGAGCAGACCGACGTCGAGTCCTTCGCCGCGCTCGAGCCGGGTGCCGACGGGTTCCGCAACTACCGGGGCAAGGGCAACCGGCTGCCGTCGGAGTACCTGCTCATCGACCGGGCGAACCTGCTCACCCTGAGCGCGCCGGAGATGACCGTGCTCGTGGGCGGTATGCGGGTCCTGGGTGCGAACACCGGCGGGTCCAAGGCCGGCGTGTTCACCGACAAGGTCGGCACGCTGACCAACGACTTCTTCGTGAACCTGCTGGAGATGGGCACGGAGTGGACGGCCACCGACGACGACGCGGAGACCTTCGAGGGCCGCGACGCCTCCGGTGCGGTCAAGTGGACCGGTAGCCGGGTCGACCTGGTCTTCGGCTCGAACTCCGAGCTGCGGGCGGTCGCCGAGGTCTACGCCAGCGACGACGCCAAGGAGAAGTTCGTGAACGACTTCGTGGCGGCCTGGGCCAAGGTCATGGACCTCGACCGGTACGACGTCTGATCGACCCGACCGGGCCCGGCCGATCGCCGGCCCCCAGCGTGACCCGATGTCCGGGTCGGCCACTCGGCCGGCCCGGACATCGTCGTCCGGTTACCCGTCGGTAGCCAGACCGTCCACCCGCGCCGTACGCTCAGTGGCCATGAAGCTGAGCATGCCGGTGAATTACGCCGGCGACACCGTGCAGACCGCCGAGCTGGTGATCGCGGCCGAGAAGGCCGGGCTGGACAACGCCTGGATCCCGGAGGTCTACACCTTCGACGCGCCGACGATGATGGGCTACCTCGCCGCCAAGACCGAGCGGGTGCAGATCGGTGCCGGCATCATCCCGATCTACAGCCGCACCCCGACGCTGATCGGGATGACCGCGGCCGGTCTGGACGCGGTGTCCGGCGGCCGGGCGGTGCTGGGGCTCGGGGTGTCGGGTCCGCAGGTGATCGAGGGCTGGCACGGGGTTCCCTACGACAAGCCGCTGGCCCGTACCCGTGAGGTCATCGAGATCTGCCGCGCGGTGTGGCGCCGCGAGGTAATCCAGCACACCGGGCTCTACAACATCCCCCTGCCCGAGGGCCAGGGCACCGGGCTCGGCAAGCCGCTCAAGCTGATCAACCGCCCGGTCCGCGACCGGATCCCGATCTGGCTGGCGGCTCTCGGGGACAAGAACGTCGAGATGACCGCCGAGCTGGCGGAAGGCTGGCTGCCGTTCCTGGTGCTGCCCGAGAAGCTGCGTGACGTCTGGGGCGCCGCCCTGGACGCCGGAGCGGCCAAGCGTGATCCCGGGCTGGGACCGCTGCAGATCAACGGTGGCGGTTTCCTGGCGATGGAGGACGACTTCATCCCGCACGCCGAGGCGGCCGCGCGCGGTACGACGGCGCTGTACGTCGGGGGCATGGGTGCGCGCGGCAAGAACTTCTACAACACCGTGCTGCAGCGCTACGGCTACCCCGAGGAAGCCGGGCTCATCCAGGATCTCTACCTGGACAAGAAGCAGCAGGAGGCGGCCGCGGCCGTGCCCGCCGACCTGATCGCGCACACGAACCTGATCGGTCCGCCCGGGTTCGTGAAGGAACGGATCGCCGCCCTCAAGGAGGCCGGCGTGACCCACCTGCACGTGAACCCGATCGGCTCCGACCCGATCAAGCTGCTGGAGCAGGTCAAGGAGTGGATCTCGTAGCACCCGATTCCCCGGCCCGATCTCGTGGGGCGGAGTGGGTGCTCGGGCGGGGCGGGTGCTCGGGCGGGGCGGGTGCTCAGGCGGGGCGGGTGCTCAGGCGGGGCGGGTGCTCAGGCGGGGCGGAGGCCCGCCCCGGCCAGCAGGTCGGCCAACCGGACCCCGTGGTCCTGCGCGACGGAGGACAGCGGGGTCAGCACCGGGTGGCCGGCCGACAGCAGCGCGGCGTCGCTGCCGGGCTCGAGCCGCCCCGGCCGCCGCACCCCGCGCACCCGCAGGCCGCCCTCGACCTCACTGACCTCGGGTTGCCAACGACCCTTGACCGCCAGGGTCGCGACCCGGGGTTCCCCCAGCTTGTCCAGGGTCAGGTTCGGCACGTTGAGGTTGAGAACGGTGCCCGGGGCGGTGGTGGCCAGGGCCTCCAGCGCCATGGGCAGCAGCCCGGCCGCCGTGTCCCAGCGCGGCATGGCGCCCGGGGGCAGGTGATCGCAGTCCAGCGACACCGCGAGCGAGCGCACACCGAGGCGGCCGGCGGTGAGGGCTGCGCCCACGGTGCCGGAGTGCAGCACGGACTCGCCGAGGTTGGCCCCGTAGTTGATCCCGGAGAGCACCAGCGAGGGCGGGGTCTCGAACCACCCGGAGACCCCGGCGAACGCGATGAACGCCGGGTTGGCCGCGACACCGTACGCAGGCACCCCCTCCAGCCCGTCCAGTTCATGCCGCTCGATCGGCACCACACCGTCCTCGCGTACCGCGAGGATGGACGAACCGGCTCCGCTGGCGTCGTCGGCGGGGGCCGCCACCACAACGTCGAGCCCGGCGGCGACAGCGCCCTCGGCCAGCGCCCGGATTCCTGGCGCACCGATCCCGTCGTCGTTGGTGATCAGTACCCAGCCGGCCTGATGGGACAGAGCGCTCACGCGGGCGGCACCGTAGTCATGGCTCCAACCTAACCGGACGGCGCCCGGACCGCCGCCGGGCGCCGGACGGGGGTGGACACCCGTACAGCGGGGGTTCGCACCCTCGCTCCGACCGGCGCTGAAACGGCATCCTCGTCGGGTCGCCCGGAGAAGGAGCACACCATGAGCGGTCAGCAGCCCGGCCACCGCCCGGCCGCGCCACCGGCGCAGCCGCGGGCCGCCGCCACGACGCGGGTTCCCCAGCCCCACGTCGGTTACCAGGCGCCGGTCGGCTACCAGCCCCACGTCGGTTACCAGGCGCCGGTCGGCTACCAGCCCCACGTCGGTTACCAGGCGCCGGTCGGCTACCAGCCGCCCGGATACCAGCCCCCGCCCGGATACCAGCCCCAGGGGTTCCAGCGGCACCAGGGGAACGGGCAGCGTCGGCTACAGCCGACGCGGATCGGCCGGCCGCCCGCCGCCGGGGCCCGGCCGGGTCCGGGACCCGACCGGAAGCCGGGCCGCGGCACCGTCATCGTGGCTTCGGTGATCTTCGGGCTGCTGCTGCTCGGTAGCGCTGTTGTGCTCTGGGGTGGCGGCGCGGTCTCCACGGCGGTCGGCCGGAGCCCGCTCGCCGCGGCGGACCCCCGCCCCGGGATCGCGGCGTGCTTCGCTCCCGGCAAGGGCTTCGCGCCGGGCAAGGACGGCGGGCGCTGGAGCTGCATGACCGGAGCCTCCACCGATGCTCCGGGGGCCGACTGCACCCGCCTGGAGCTGGGGATGGCCAACGTCACCTGGAGCTGCGCGACACGGCCGAAGAACTCCGTGGAGTGCGTGTCCGACAACCAGTTCTGCGGTCAGTTCACCCCCGGTGAGCCGCTTCCCGCCGACGTGGACAGCAGCGGGCGCAGCCTCACCCACCCCGGCAAGCTGCCCTACGAGGGCAACTGACACAACCGGCGGGCCGGCTCAGCTCCTCGGTGCGTCACCCGGGGCGGGCTCCGTGCTCCCGGCCCCCTCGGGCGCGGTCTCCTCGGGCGCGGTCTCCTCGGGCGGGGTCTCCTCGGGTGCGGTGACGGCCGGCGCGGCAACTGCCGGCGCGGTGTCCTCCGGCGCGGGGACGTCCGCATTCCCGGGGTCGAACCGCTTGCGCAGCTCCAGCAGCGTCTCGCCGTAGAGGTGCTGGAGCTTGTTGGCCCGGGAGCGTGCCCGCATACCGCCGAGGCCGCCGGGCGAGGGCCAGGTCAGGGTCAGCTTCACCGCGCTACGCCCGTCGGGTGCGGATATCACGGTCCAGGTCATGACCGCGGACGAGTGGGCATCCCGCTCGACCAGCGTCCCGTCGACCTCCTCGGCCGAGATCTCCCATTCACGCGCCCTGCGTCTGGTCCACTTGCCGGGATTGAGGGTCCACCTGACCCGGCTGCCGGCACCCTTGCCGCCCTCGAGGACCTCGTAACCGGAGAAGTGCGGGGTGAGGATGGTCGGACGGAATCCCCGGTAGTCCGCGATCGACTCCTGGACCACATCGGGCGCGGCGTCGACCATCGCCAGGGCCGACACGCTGATCTCTGCCACGTCGGCATCCTGCCGCCTCCGCGTCCCACCGGCGAGCGGGGGGCCACGGGTGGGTGATCAGGGCTTGCGGGCGACCACCGCGTAACCGGGGGAGCGGTTGACGCCGGCGCGCGGCTCGTCATCCGGTCGCCACGCGTGAATGGCCACGGCTCCGGGCGGGACCGGCACGAAGTCGCCGAGGAGTGCGAGCAGCTCGGCCGGTTCGCGGTGCACGGCCGGAGTCCCGGTCAGGGCGGCCGCCTCCAGGGCGGTCCGGATCTGCTCCGGCGTGCCGTAGTTGCTGCCGAAGTGGCCGATCACCAGGTGGCTGCCCGACGTGGTGGGCGCGGTCAGCCGGGAGATGAGGTCGGCGGGCCGGTCGGAGTCGGGGAAGACCTCGAGGATCGAGACCATCAGCACGGCGGTCGGGCGGCTGAAGTCGATCAGGTCGCGGGTCTCCGGAGCGCCCAGGATCTCCTCGGGCCGGTGCAGGTCGGCGTGTACCACGGCGCAGCGTGGGTCGTCGGCGAGCAACGCCCGGCCGTGCAGCACGGCGATCGGGTCGATGTCGACGTACACCACCCGGGCCTCGGGCAGCACCTCGCGCACCACCTCGTGCACGTTGCCCTCGGTCGGGATCCCGGAACCGATGTCCAGGTACTGGTCGATGCCCAGGCTCGCGCAGTAACGCACCGCACGCTGCAGGAACGCGCGGTTCGCCCACGCGGCGCGGGTCGTGCCCGGCACCTCACGCTCGAGCCGACGGCCCATCTCCCGGTCGACCGCGAAGTTGTGCATGCCGCCGAGCAGGAAGTCGTACACGCGGGCGACGCTGGGCCGGCGGAGGTCGATGTCCGCGGTGACCCAGCTGGGCAGCCGCCCGGTCACCGGTCCGGCCCGGACGACGAGGCGACGTCGGGGTACAGCTGCGGTGCGGCCACCCCGCAGTGCCGGCATTCCGCCAGGCGCAACGGCGGGACGGTCGTGGCGGGCGCCTCCGCCCGCATGGCGGGTCGGATGAGCAGCACGGACAGCAGCGACCCGCAGGCCAGCAGACCGGCACCGATGACCATGGCCCGCCGGAACCCGGCGTCGTAGACGGCGGGGTCGGTGTAGTCGGCGCCCCCGAGCCCGGCCAGCACCGGGATCACCGCCACCGCGAGCAGACCGGCCGAGCGGGCGACGGCGTTGTTGATCCCGGACGCGGCCCCGGCCTGGTGGTCGTCGGCGGCGGCCAGCACGGTGGCGGTCAGCGGCGCGACGGTGGTGGCCAGCCCGAGCCCGAGGGCGATGGTGGCCGGCAGGACGTCGGTCAGGTAGCTCGCGTGTGCGCCGATCCGCAGCGTCAGCAGGAACCCCACCCCGGCGATCAGCGGCCCGATACCCAGCTGCACCCAGGGGCCGATCCGGTCGGCCAGCGCGCCGGACCGTGCCGAGAGCAGGAGCATGAGCACCGTCACGGGCAGTAGCGCGGTGCCGGCGACGGTGGGCGAGAACCCGGCGACCGTCTGCAGCTGGAGCACCAGCAGGAAGAAGAACACCCCCAACGCCCCGTAGATCAGCAGTGTGATCAGGTTCGCGGCGCGGAACACCCGGTCCCCGAACAGCGACAGCGGCACCAGTGGATCCGCCGTCCGCCGCTCCACCAGCACAAAAGCCACCAGGCAGATCGCGGCGACCACACCGGCGGCGATCACCGGCGAGGCCGCTCCGCGCTCGCCGACGGCGGTCAGGGCGTAGGTCAGCGTGCCGAGGCCGACGACCCCGAGCAGGGCCCCCGGGAGGTCGACCCCGGCACGGGCGTCGGGGTCGCGGCTCTCCGGCACGTGACGCAGTGTGATGAGCACGACCGCCACCGCGAGCGGGATGTTGACCAGGAAGACCGCACGCCAGGTCCATTCGACGAGCGCCCCGCCCAGGAAGGGGCCGAACGCGCCGGCCACACCACCCAGGCCGGACCAGGTCCCGACCGCGCGCGAGCGGTGCGCCGGGTCGAACGAGGCGGCGATGATGGCCAGGCTGCCCGGCGTGACGAGGGCACCTCCCACCCCCTGCAGGGCGCGCGCGGCGACCAGGACGGCCGGATTCGGGGCCAGCCCGCACAGAGCCGATGCCAGCGCGAACCACACCACCCCGATGAGGAACACCCGGCGACGCCCGAAGCGGTCGCCCAGGGAGCCGCCGAGCAGGATCAGCGCGGCCAGCGACAGCGTGTAGCCGTTGATGATCCACTGCAGGGAACCGAAATCGGCGCCCAGGTCGCGTCCGATGTGCTTGAGGGCGACGTTCACGACTGTCATGTCAAGCATCGCCAGGCTGGACCCGCCGACGGTCGCCGCGAGTACCCATCGGCCGGCCGCCTCGTCAACCCGCAACCGGCCGGACATCTACTCCGCCTCTAGCCTGTGCCGCAGCTTGACCAGCGTCTGGGCCAGCAGCCGCGACACGTGCATCTGGGATATCCCCACCCGGTCCGCGATCTGGGTCTGGGTGAGGTTGCCGAAGAACCGGAGCATCACGATGGTCCGTTCGCGCTCGGGCAGCTCACCCAGCAGCGGCTCCAGCGCCTGCTGGTACTCGACCCGCTCGAGTTCCGCGTCGGCCTCGCCGAGCAGGTCCCCGAGAGTGGCACCGCCCTCCTCGGAGGTCAGCATCTCGTCGAGGGAGGAGCTGCGATACGCCTGGGCGGCCTCCAGCCCCTCGAGCACGTCGGCCACGGGCACACCGAGCTTGGCGGCGATCTCACTGGGCCGGGGCGCGCGACCGAGGCCCTGCGAGAGCTCCGAGACCGTGGCGTTGATCGAGACGTGCAGGTCCTTGAGCCGACGCGGCACCCGCATCGACCAGCCCTGGTCACGGAAGTGGCGGCGGACCTCGCCGCTGATGGTGGGCACCGCGAAGGAGAAGAAGTCGCTGCCCCGGTCGGGCTGGAAACGGTCCACCGCGTTGATGAGCCCCACGGTGGCCACCTGGACGAGGTCGTCCATCGGCTCACCGCGGTTGCTGAACCGCCTGGCGATGTGCCTCGCGACCGGCAGATAGCCCTCGACCAGCTCGTCACGCAGGGCCTCGCGGCGCGGGTCGTCGGCTTCCAGCGCCGCGAACTCGGAGAGCAGGGGCACCAGGTGCGCGTACTCGGTGTCCCGGCGTCGCTCGCCCTCGTCGTCGGCCGTGCCGTCGGTCGCCCCGTCGCCCTCGGATGCCCCGTCGGCCTCCAGCGACGTCTCGTCGAGCTCGGCCGAGCCGTTCGGCGACTCCAGGGGACCGTTTGAGGGCGCGCTCGATGAGGGTTCGGACCGCGTCACTGCACGGCGCCGAGGCGTTTGACCATGGCTATCCCGATCGAGTCGGGATCGCCGTCGTTCCCTTCGTGGGCCTGGACCTCGTCGGCGAGCGTCTGCAGAACACGCCAGCCGAAGCTCTCGGTGCTGACCTTCGCCCCGAGCCATCCCGGCCGGGTGCTCACCGAGACCCCGATGCTCTCGTTGTCAACGGTGAACACGCAGGTCAGGGTGTCGTCCTCGGTGGTGAGGCGGACGAGGGTGGTGCAAGCCTCGTCGACCGCCATCCGCAGGTCGGAGATCGCGTCGAGATCGAAGTCGGCCCGACCGGCGAGATCCGAGGCCACCGTGCGCACGGTGGGGATCAGGGTCGGGCGGGCGGAGATGCGGAGTTCGACCACTGTCGGGCCAGGGTGGGCTACAGACACGCCCGAATCCTGCCGTCGCGGCGGCCGAAACGCGAATCGTGCCTCATGCCACGGCACCTCCATTCGGCCATCCAGGTGTGCCGTCCGGCCTAAACGGATCGGTCGGTGTTCATTGCACTGCGCAGAGTGACCGTTCGCGGACTCTTTGAGACCTCTCGGCGTTTACCGCATGTTCATCGTCATGCCGGATAGTTATCACAGGTAAGCAGGTTGTCAGCGAGCCATTGGGGGTTGGTCATGACGGTGGTCGACGTGACTGATGATCCAACGCGTTCCCACCTGTCGGTGCTGCCCAGGCCTCGTCCCCGCCGGCTCCCGGTCGCTCTGAGCCGCTGCCAGCGTGTGGTGGCCGTCACGGTCCACCTGCCCGAGTTCCTGTTGGCCGCGGCCGGTTCGCTGCAGCGCCTCGACGCCGCCGGCGTGCCGATCGACCTTCTCGAGCTGGCCTGGATCGACGTGGCGGCGGAGCGCGCGGCATCCGCCGCGCTGGACTGTCTCGAACTGGCGGGACTCACCCGGCACCGGCTCGCGCTGCCCGTCCCGTTCGGCGTCGAGCGGACCGGCGACGTGGTCGCGGCCATGAGCGAGCTGATCGGCTTCGACCCGGAGCCCGGGGTGTTCTGCCTCGTCCCCGGCAACGGCGACGGCAGCAGAGCCGCGTATCAGGCGGTGGAGGCGGCGTCCGCCCTGGTCGGCGACGCCTACCGGATCCGGATCATGTCCTACGCCCCGACCTTCGGATCGCGGTCCGCTGAGGTCGAACTGGACGGGGACGAGTGGCGGCGCAAGTGTGACAGCCTCGCTCGCTGTGCTCCCGACGTCGCCCCGCTCAGCGGCCGCCGCGAGACTCTCGTCGGCTGACCGCTGGGCCGGGCCCGGTCGGGTCTAGCTCGCTTCGGCGGTGCTGGGATGGTCCTCCAGGATCGCCCGGCGGTCGGACTCCGCGAGCCCGCCCCACACGCCGAACGGTTCGCGGGTGCGCAGCGCGAACTCCCGGCACGGTTCGATGACCGGGCACCGTGCGCACACCTCTTTCGCACGCGCTGTCCTGCGGGCCCGCGAGGGATTGCGCTCGCCGTCCGGATGGAAGAACGTCGCGCTGTCCATGCCCCGGCATGACCCCAGTCGCTGCCACTGCCAGACCTGCTCCACCGGTCCGGGGAGTCTGGACACGTCGCTCACGGTGATCACCTCTTTCCGGCCGACGAGCCGCCGCCAGCCTGATCACCTGGTTCCCAGCGCCGGGGCGGTTCAAACGCGACGCGACCGGGATGTTGCACGAGCGGGTGATCGGCCGGGATGACCGGTCCGGAAAGACGATCCGACCCGAGCCCTCGAACAGGGCCGGCCGGTCTG
>Ga0310811_10008434_pt1 | contig 13249 bp, 13 predicted proteins | sample YCmetagenome_FD_207642 | JGI IMG/M metagenome (GOLD analysis project Ga0310811, IMG submission 207642) | Soil microbial communities from experimental microcosm in Duke University, North Carolina, United States - YC | ecosystem: Engineered > Artificial ecosystem > Soil microcosm > Unclassified ...
TCTATATCCTTCTTTATCCTCACCCCTGGCACGCTCCGCCTGTGTTACAACCTGCTCGTAAGTGAAATCCTTGATGTATTCCGAATCGCGTAATAACATTCCAAATGCAGCTACAGAAGTTGACCATCTGAAGTTTGTTGATGTTTTATTAAATGGAGTATTATTATCAACCAATGGATGCACAATCAATCTACTTACATCCTCTTGTGGTTTTTTATAGCGAAATTTTACGGTCATCAACTCATCAGAACTTGCATCACGAGATTCAACCTTTGTTGGTTGATATTTTAAATCGTCGATCTTAAAAAAATTACTTTCTACACCTGTAGGGATAATTTCATATAGGGCAGTAACTGTATGACCTGAACCGAGTTCACCTGCATCTTTCACATCGTTGTTGAAATCTTCACTTTTCAACATCCTGTTTTCATAACCAATGAGACGATATGCTTTGACCTTAGCTGGATTAAACTCAATCTGTAATTTCACATCTTTCGCAATTGTAAATAATGTGCCACCAAATTCATTTACAAAAACCTTGTATGCTTCTGTGATATTATCGATGTAGGCGTAGTTACCATTCCCTTTATCTGCCAGGATTTCCATCTTTGAATCTTTGTAATTATCCATACCAAAACCTAGTACCGTTAAGAAAATACCTTCTTGACGCTTCTTTTCAATAAGACTTTCCATCGATGCATCGCTCGATTCACCAACATTAAAGTCACCATCGGTAGCTAATATCACACGATTATTGCCATCAGCTTTGAAATATTCTTTTGCTACAGAATACGCCAGATTAATTCCAGCACCTCCTGCTGTTGATCCTCCTGCTTGTAAATTATCAAGAGCATTAAGAATTTTTTCTTTGTGCTCACCAGAGGTTGGCTCAAGTATCAAACCTGCAGCGCCCGCATATACAACAATAGCAACATGATCTTGCGGACGTAATTGTTCAACCAACATTTTGAATGAAGACTTCAGCAATGGAAGTTTATTGATTGCATCCATGGAGCCAGATACATCTATAAGGAATACCAGATTTGAAGGAGGTAATTTTTCAGTTGATATCTTTTTTCCTTGCAAGCCTATGTGTACTAGTTTATGTTTCGAATTCCAGGGGGCAACGGATATCTCTGTATTGATAGTGAAAGGATCGTCGCCTTCAGGCTGATCATAGTCATAATGAAAGTAATTGATCAGCTCTTCAATACGCACAGCATCTTTAGGCGGACGCTGACCATTATCAATAAAACGACGAACATTGCTGTAAGAGGCGGCGTCAACATCAATAGAGAAAGTAGATAATGGATTTTTCAGCGCATCCTGAAATGTGTTTTCGTGTATTTCAGCATACTCTTCAGAGTTTACGACAGGCTCTTTTTCTTCCAACGCAATAGAGTCGTATTCAGCCATTTGATTCATATGCTGGCCACAAGAGATCATTAATACCAAAATCAAGCAACAAATAAGATTTTTCATAGCATATCAGTTTGAGTGAAAAAATAAAGACACGACGATTCCTTCCAGCTTTCGTGGGAAAGCCGGTTTTGTGGAGTTCAATACAAATAGTATTTAAAAAGGTTGGGCTGTAGAGAAAAAATGCGCCCGGAGATTAAATGAGAGGCTTCTCAGATTTGAGAAGCCTCAAAAACGTTGCAACGTTTTGGTAATTATTTTGCTACGGCAGCAGAGTCTACTACTGTTGTATCAGCTGCAACTGGAGTTGAGTCAGCAGCAGGAGCAGTAGCAACTGAATCTGTAGCTTCAGTAGTTTCAGCAGGTTTGCTACCACAAGCAGACAAAGCAACTGTAAGGCTCATTACGGCCAACATAGTTTTTAACGTGTTTTTCATGTTTATCAGGTTTAAAAATTTCCCTTCATACCGAAACTTTAAGAAGGTCACCCAAGGAAATTAAGAATTTAGGATTCCGAAGATAGAATTTAGAATTCCGGGTAGCATGGGCATAGATTAATAGAATGGAGTGGGTTACCTTCGTGATTGATTTGTATAAAACCGACTTTATTAACTGTGGCGTACTATTTTGATGAATTGATCATCTCGGAAATCAAAAAGAAGAACGAGATAGCACTTCGAGAGCTCTACAAAACGCATTATCCCATGGTAGTCCACCTGGTTTGCTCCAATAACGGATCAGAACAGGAAGCCAAGGATATTTACCAGGAAGCCATTATTGCTTTCTACGAAAGGGTACAGCAACAGCATTTTGTACTGACATGCAAAATCAAGACTTACCTGTACGCCGTTTGCCGGAGACTCTGGCTCAAACGACTGGCTGGTAAGAAACGCTACCCCACCAACAACATTCCTGAAATAGAAACTTTTGAGGGTGTTGATGAAGAGGTGATTGCTATTGAAGAGCATGAAATGAAGTTCCAGAAAATGGGAGAAGCGCTTAACGGGTTGGGTGAACCTTGTCGCAGCATCATAGAAGATTTTTACATTCATGATCTTTCTATGGAAGCCATTCGCGAAAAGTTTGGCTACACAAATGCTGACAATGCCAAGAACCAGAAATATAAATGCCTGCAACGGCTGAAGAAATTGTTTTTTGAAAAAGATAAGAAAGATTAATACTCATGGATTCTCAAAACACGCTCATCGATCAACTTGATAACTACATCAAAGGAACGCTTCCTGCGAATGAAGTTGCCGCTATCGAACAGCGCATGGCAACTGATACTACTTTCCGCGAGATGGTAGAAAAGCATAAGACATTGGCTCTCGAATTAAAATCGTACGGAAGCCACAAACAATTACAAGATGTACTGAATGAAACACATCTCGAAATGAAGGAACAGGAGAAAACAATTCAGCTACCAAAACCAACAGCCTGGAAAAAGTATTGGCCAATGACTGCCGTTGCTGCTTCTATCGCCTTCATTAGTATTGTTGGAACGTTAGTGATGACGCATACACTTGACACAAAACAAACTGCCATCTATAAAGAGTTGCGCAGAAATGTTGAACAGATCAAGCAATCACAAAAGATCATGATGAAAGATATGGCTGTAGCAAAAGAACGCGAGAAGCCACTACCCGGTAATTATGCCGGTACCGGATTTATGATTTCTGCTAATGGTTATTTAGCAACAAGCTATCACGTTATTAAAGAAGCCGACTCTGTTGTTATTGAGAACGAAAAGTATGGTCGTTTAAAAGCTACTGTGGTTCATAACGATCCGGCTAATGATGTTTCTATTCTGAAAATTGAAAATTTCAAATTAGAATCTAATCAAACACTGCCTTTTACAATTTCAAAAAACGAAGCAAGTCTGGCTGAAGAAGTTTTCACGCTTGGATTCCCTCGTGAAGATATTGTCTTTGGCGAAGGTTCTGTGAGTGCACTCACAGGTTATAAGCAAAATCCGAATGCTTATCAGGTTTCAGTGCCTGTGAATCCTGGTAATAGTGGTGGTCCGTTATTAAATAACAAAGGAGATTTGATTGGTATTATCAGCGGTATTCAAACAGAAACTGCTGGTGCTGCGTTTGCAATTAAATCTACTATTGTAAATGATGTTATTGCGAGTGAAGCGTTGGATTCTTTAGACGTTCCTGTTGCATTGCCAAAGCAAAACAACCTAAAAACCAACAACCGTGTACAGCAAGTTAAACGCTGGAAAGATTTTGTATTTATGGTTCGTGTTTACAAAACGCAGGAGTAATTTACATTGCGCAAAGGTTAACCGTTTAATAGCGGTTAACACTGAATTGTGTATAACCTTTTAGCTCGCTTTCTTTGATATCACAGAGATCAACTCTGGCGGCGCGTGGTCCTTGTTGACACCACGCTACAAATGATTTAAGTATTTCTTCTTCGGCTTCAGCTTCAATGTAAACACTTCCATCACGTTCGTTACGAACTATACCGACAATACCAAGCTCATCGGCCTTCTCTTTGGTTGAAGCCCTGAAGTAAACACCCTGAACTTTGCCCGCAACGCGAATGGAGAGATGCTTTTTCATTTTAAAAAATATGCTCACTCCATTAGAGTAATGAAGTGAGCACTTACATTTTAAATAATATAATCAGTACTCAAGAATACAGATTCGCGATTGCGAATAATGTTACTAATCATCTGAACATTGTTTTCAGTATTCTTCGTGGCAACAATGGTACGGATTGAAAATACTCTCAGCGCATCGGCTATTGAAAGTGTTCCTTCAGCAGAATCTTTTCTACCGTTGAATGGAAACGTATCGGGCCCACGCTGGCTTTGTGTATTGAGGTTGATACGACCTACCTGATTCACAAAAGCATCCATGATTCTAGCTACCCGCTTAGAATCTTTTCCGAAGATACTTACCTGTTGTCCAAAGTTTGAATTGACAACGTAGTTAATCGCTTCTTCATCTTTATCGAATGGAACAATAGGCACAACAGGTCCAAATTGTTCTTCTTCATAAATTCTCATCTTATCATTCACTGGATAAAGTACCGCAGGATAGAAGAATGTTTCATTTATTTCACCACCGTTTTCATTCACAATGCGAGCACCATACTTCTTAGCATCTTCAACTAAACCTTTCAGGTAATCGGTCTTTCCTGGTTCTGGCAATGGTGTAAGATTAACACCATCATCCCATGGCATGCCTGGTTTTAATTTCTTAACGGCTGCTTTAAATTTCTCAATGAACACATCAACAACACTGCTGTGAACAAATAACAATTTAAGTGCAGTACAACGCTGACCGTTGAAAGACAATGATCCGGTGATACACTCACTAACAGCGTTATCAAGATCAGCATCTGACAAAACAATAGCCGGGTTCTTGGCATCAAGACCAAGAATGGATTTTAATCGATGTGGTTTAGGATGAAGTCGTTTTAATTCATTCGCTCCTTTGTTGGTACCGATAAATGCAAATACATCAATCTTTCCGCTTTCCATCAACGCACCTACAGTTTCACGACCACGACCATATATAATGTTAATCACGCCCGCAGGAAAACTATCTCTGAAAGCTTCAAGCAACGGACGTATTAATAAAACTCCATACTTAGCAGGTTTAAACACAACCGTGTTACCCATGATGAGTGCTGGTATCAACGTTGTGAAGGTCTCGTTTAACGGATAGTTATAAGGACCCATGCATAACGCTACACCTACTGGCACACGACGGATCTGAGCCACGAAGCCCTGGTCTTCAATAATCTTAGCTGAATTGCGATCAAGATCTTTAAGTGCTTTTATTGTATCAGAAATATAATCGCAAGTACGATCAAATTCTTTTTCTGAATCTTTAAGTGATTTACCTATCTCCCACATTAAAAGCTTCACTACCTCTTCGCGTTTTGCACGCATAGCGGTTAGAAATTTTTCAACATGTTCAATTCGCTCTGTTACACTGCGCGTAGGCCAGAAGCCTTGACCTAAATCATACGCTTTCTCTGCAGCGGCAAGTGCCTCTAACGATTCTTTTGTTGTAAGAAGTGGGGTACTTCCTATTACCTTTTGCTTGTACTCATTGCCATCCTTTGTGAACACAGGACTTAGCACCGGGTTAAGATTACCGGGCCACATTTTCATTTCACCATCCACAAGATATTCGCGTTGATCAAGTGTAGTGGTGATTTTAAATCGATCTGGAATGTTACTTTCTGTTGGAAAAATAGTTGCTAAAAGATCACTCATTTAGTAAGGGGTTAATTGTAGGTGTAATTGTATTTTAAAGATACAAATATTGAAGAAAACGAAAGCAAGGAGAAGATGGATGAACTCTAAGGAATAATTATAACATCAATATGTTACAAGTTTGCAACATTCGATTGTTCTTACACTTTAATCTTTGCTGCCTGGAGTCAACCTACTTTCCCCACTGTCTTACTACTTCGAAAATAGCAACACCAGCGGCGACAGAAACATTCAACGATTCTATTTTTCCTTTCAACGGTATCTTGGCAAGTTCATCTGCTTCGCGTAACAGGATGTCAGAGATACCATCTTCTTCAGATCCCATGATGAGTGCGACAGGACCTTTGAACTCAATATCGTAAATTGTTTTCTCTGCTTTTTCAGTACAGGCCACTACACGTATACCACTCTCTTGTAAAAATTTTATAGTCTTCTTTAAATCAGGCTCGCGACAAACCGGCATGTGGTTTAAAGCACCTGCAGAAGTTTTCATAGCATCACTTGTAATCGGTGCATTACCTTTTTCACTGATAACGATGGCATCTACACCAGCGCACTCCGCCGTCCGTACAATGGCACCAAAATTTCGAACATCTGTTACACGATCAAGCACCAACAAAAAAGGTTCGCGTCCTTCATTGAAAGCAGAAGCAACAATATTACTAAGCGTGGTATAACTTACGGCTGAAACCAGGCAGATAACACCCTGGTGATTTTTAGCCGACATTCGTTTAAGTTTCTCTGCCGGAACAAATGTGAGCGGAACTTTCTTTCCACGTGCAGTTAGAATCAGTTCTTTAATCAAATCATTGTTTAAACCTGATTGAACCAATATTTTTTCAATCTGTTTGCCCGCCAGGATAGCTTCCATCACGGCACGGGTACCGTAGATCATGTCTGATTTTTCCATTCGGGCTCAAATTCCGCATTTCCGCAGTAATTCGCAAAAAAGGTCTTTGAATGAGGCTACCCTAACAGATCATTTTTCAACTGTGCCTGTGAATACTTCTGCCTTATTGTTAAATGGATTGCCTGACGATCTTCTGAAGGAAACAATCTGACCTACATGCCATAAACAATCTGCAATAGGACCGTTGAGCTGATTCCAAAATGGATACTCTTCAACCTGTTCACCATTCTTGAAGATGATTTTAAAATTTTTCATTTCAAGATCTGTGCTTTTACGAAGTCGATCACTGGCCGCTTTTAAATTTTCGAGCACTTGCTTACGCATCTCTGTAAAAGAAATTTTCTCATGCTTGCCAGATATGTTTACTGTATTGGTTGTTGAGTTTACAATGATGCGTGACATCTCATAGATATGTTGAATTGTTTCTTCAGAGGTACGTGCACCCTCACTTGGTTTAAAACTCAAGTCTTCTGCACGCAATCCTTCAGTAGCCCAATAAAATCGAAAGCCAAGTCCATCAATCATACGCGAGGCAACACTTCCCGCCGTAAAGTTTTCAGCGGCAGCAGGTATTTCATAATAAGGCAAAGTTTTGTCTTGTGCGCAAAGTTGAGATGATACTATAATTGCAACGAGTAGTAAGAGATTTCTCATGAGATTCAGGTTTAAAGTTCAAGATTCATACGTATTAAAGATAAATATTATCTCTTCCTTATAACATACGGTGAAGTGGGGTATTCGCTTCGGTTAATTTATATTATGGTAGATGGAAACAGTCCCTTGCTTTCTTTACATTTATACTAAGCATGGAAACATTGTCTATTGTGTTATACGATTTCAAAAGTGACGACATCAAGATCAATATTGAAGCGCGATTTGATGGTGATGCTCTTACAGTAGATGGTTATGATATTGGCAAACGCGTTGAAGAATTCTGGGGCGACTCAGATTATGAATACCAGGTAACTGTTCCTGCAGATGAGATGGAAAAACTTTACAACGCATTAAAAATATCGCCAGGTAAAAAACAAGAATTGCTAAACGAACTTGCTAATCGATTTAGTGGCAATACGGCATACTCATCCTTCCGTCAATTTTTAACGGACAATGACATTCGTAGTGAAGGATTTACATGGACATAATTACAAAGACTTCAACTCTTCTCTTCCATCAGGATATAATGCAAACCGGCTCTTCTCTCTCGGGTGTACATGCTCATAACTTGACCATGGCCATCCTCCAAATTCTGTTTGTCTGTATTCGGCCATCACTTGCTGAATTTCTGCCTGCGTGTTTACAACAAAAGGTCCGTGTTGAACAACAGGCTCATTGATAGGTTGGCCTTGCAGTAAAAGCAAATAACTTTCTTTATCGCCATTTTTTAATATCACATTCTGATCAGCGTGCAATTCAATAGCCTGTGGTGATGATAACTTCTTTCCATCAACTTCAATAGAAGCGCCACTATAAAAATACAAAGAGCGATTAACCGAAGTCGATGCCAGTGGCAATGTCCATTGCGCACCCGCTTCCAGCTTAATTGTCCAGATAGCAACTTCATGTTTAGGATCTGCTGTCCATGAGTCAGGTGCTGGGTTTGGTGCTTTTGTAGTTTCAATTTGTCCTGCAATAACACGAACATTTATATTCTTGCCATTTACATCTTTAGTAGTGAGCGTTGGAATGGTATCACTCCAGAGCATAGCAAAATGCGGTGCAACTTTCTTGCTTGCCTTTGGCAGGTTGAGCCAAATCTGAAATAATTCTAACGGATTTTCTTTATCACGATGAAGTAACGGAAACATCTCACAATGTTGTACACCTTTACCGGCAGTCATCCATTGCACATCACCAAATCCAAAGCGTCCGGCAGCACCAAGTGAATCAGAATGATCAACTATACCTTTGTTAACAACCGTAACTGTTTCAAATCCACAATGTGGGTGCGCAGGAAAACCTGGAACTTGCTCACCATGATACATGCGCCAGTTATCTTTATTCGGAGCAAAGTCTTGCCCGATATTTCTGCCCTTAAGTGATGCATCAGGTCCCATGTTGTCATTGCCTTTTGGATAAAAATCTTCATGATAGACACAGAACAGAAATGGATCTTGTGTTTGCCATGGAAAACCCAGTGGCTTGATAGCTTTTATTGCTGAATGACTCATGATTGACGATTAAAAATGAAACTTGTTTACTATAAACCTAATCAAGCACATAAAAGTTTTCGATGATTCAGATTTAAGAAACAGTCAAATCTAAATAAAAATTGTTTCACCATCCGAAGGTATGTCTACTCTTGATGCTAAATTCTTTTCAGTAAGATATTTTTTCAAATCATCTCTCTTCACAAGGCAATGATTCACCGTATCCATGTGCACGGCAATAACTTGATTTGATGAATGACTGCATACATTACTAATATCATCAGGAGTCATCGTTATGGGATCACCCGTGAGAAATTGAGCTGCTCCTGCATTTACAACAGTAACCGTTGGTTTAAAATCATGAAGAGTCTTCTTAACCTCATCACACCAGATTGTATCACCCGCGATATATACATTATCTTTTCCTTCTGTCAGGACAAATCCTGATACTTCTCCCATCTTTTTACCAATCTCCCCGGTGCCGTGTTGTCCTCCTGTACGATGAATAGTAATGCCTTCCCATATAATTTTGTCTTCGACAGCATGTACATCTGTAAAGCCCTGCTCTTTTATTTTTTCAAGATCAGATGACTGACATAGTATAGGCCTTATCTTCTCAATCAAAGTCTGTGCAGCAACATCCCAATGATCACGATGTGTATGCGTAATCAGTATCACGTCGACTTCATTGAGAAGTTTTTTAAGTTGTTGCTCATCGAGTGGCAAATCTACCATGGGGAATCTGAAATTATTTTCCGCATTCTGCACAGGATCAAGGGTATCTTTTGGCGAGAGCATTGGGTCCACAAGCATTGTTAACTCTCCCATCTTTACAACAAGCGTTGCATGTCTTAGTAGCTGAACGTAATTATTTTTTGATTTCATTTGAGTTGTTTTTTGCTTTTAAGCATATGATAAAAGGCTTAATTTTTTTAGTTGATAACCTTATTAAAATTTTTAGCCAAATCAATAATATCATTTTTTCTAGCCAGAACATTTATCCACTCACTTGGAATGTCATTGATTCCGTAATATAGACCTGCCAAAGCTCCGGTGACACAACCTGTTGTATCAGTATCACCTCCCAGGTTAACAGCACGAAGAACAGCGTCACTAAAAGAATTTGTTTTAAGAAAACACCAGAGACTAGCTTCTAAAGTATGCAGTACATAACCTGAGCTATGAATATCATCTTCATCCATACTTTCAAGATTTCCACTTAAAATATTTTGGAATAAAATAATTTCATTATCTGAGAATTTATTCCTTTCAATAATCCCGTTCACATCTTTAATCATTTGCACAAGAGCATCATGTTTGTCCTTTCCTGCAAGAATATGAGATGTAAACTTTGAATAAATAAAACATGAAAATACAGACCTGAAATGCATGTGGGTAATTGAAGAAACTTCCCTTATGCGTTCAAGCAATAAATCATCACTCAGCTTATGAAAGAATAAAGCAGCAGGCATAATTCGCATCAAAGAACCATTTCCATTAGACTCTTCTTCAAATTCGCCGGAAAATCTAGGATCTTCTCCTTTGTAAATTCTATCTAATGAAATTCGCGTTGTGCCACCAATATCAAAAACTTTGTAGTGTGCTCCCCAATAACCTTCCTTCATCCATTTTACAAACTTCTGACCAATGTCATTAAGATCATAACCTTTGAGAAGAGATTCTGCCAGACAGAATGTCAGTGAACTATCATCAGACCATGTTCCTGGAGGTTGATTCCACGCACCATATCCAGTCATGAATTTAATAGGATTGCTTCTTAAAAAGCTTCTGCTTCTGAATTCTACTGGTACCCCAAGAGCGTCTCCGATGGCTAACCCTAAAAAACAACTTTCTATATTTTCAACTTTAATATTCATTTCATTATTAATTATTATGCCTTGGTACTAGCTCGTCTACGAATATCTTCAAATGTATATTCTTTCGTTACCACACCATTTTCAAAAACTGTTTTTAATAGGTCTTCATGATTATCAGCATTCGCAGCTACTGTCTGGAATTTTCCATCAACATTTACAAGTTTCAATTTTCCTGCTTTAGAAATCTTAAATGATTTAACCATGTTACCGTTTTCATCCATCTCCATTGGATTCTTCTTAACATTTATTGGCTTCCCATTAATTTCAGCATAAGCACATTTAAGCGCAAACTTCTGCGTATCACGATTTACTTTTTGCAATAATGCACCACCCATACCCAACACCAGATTTTCAGCAGAGATTCCATTTTGTTTCAAGGCCGCATAAATTGTTGGAATAGAATTCAGATCAATTCCATCGCCTTGTATTACGCGAACCTGTGGTGGCAATACCTTGTAACCTTTTGTATTCACAGTAAATCCAAATTTATCAAACAGTAATTCAAATACTTTTAATAATGTTTTTACCGGATCACCAGAGTCAGGACGAATTACCAATGTTCCTTTTCGTTGAAGAACCAGTTCTTTCAAATCAGTGCCAAGATAATTTTCAACGGCATTGAAAATATTATAAGAATCAGATACACAAGATAAGATACCTTCAGGGTAAGCTTTCAATACATGTTCCAGTACTTCCTTCTCACCGGGCTCGCCTAACAATGTCATGATGGAGTGTTCTGTTGCAGGCACAGACATCCCATAAACTTTAGTAGCACTGTAATATTTCTTCGCAAGCCAGGAAGCATACACCGTGTCACTTCCCATAAAATTTACAAGATGGGCAGATCCGCCAAGGCCTGCACTTTCAACAGAGCTAACTCCCCGGAAACCAAAATCATTAAGTACAAAGTCAATGGCACCATTCGCTGTTTCATCTGCAGTATCTGCAAAATAACGCTCAACAATTTTTCTTACTTCATGTGACAAAGTTGCTACTGTGCAGGGATACCAAACCTGCATTAATAAAGTCTCTAAAAAATTAGTTAACCAAAAACATTTCGGATCTGTATTCTCAATAGTCATTAATGCATTGTGAACCGGTACAGCTGTACCTTCAGCAACTGCTTTAATTCTTACCGGAAGTTTTCCATCATACTTAGACAAAATGTAGTCGAAGTTTTCCCGTTTAAAAACGTCCTTGCGTCCAAATACACCATTTAAAATTTCTTCCGCTTCATCTATATCTTCTTTGGTAAATGCCTGACCGCTCAGGTATTCTTTCAAAAAATATTGTAGTCCATAAAACACTGTTTCATCAAAGGCTCCTCCCCTGCTCTCCAAATAAGAGTAGATGGTTTCTGTACCTGGCATGTAAAGTTTATAGTGAGAATATTTATAAGCATCGGCTAATAAAAGAAGATTGTGCTTTTTCATAGTATTAAATTATTTAGTAATGGAGGGTTTCCATTTTATTAAAGTTCTTTTTGATGATTGTGTCTGGTAATTACTTCTGATACTTTTCTAACAGCCAGGTAAAATGAATATTATGCTCCTTTGCTGTTATGTCAGCAGCCATAAGTTCTGATAGTTGTTTTAGAGGAAACCATTTCACTTCGGCAATATCATCACTGCCAACGGGATCGCCTCCAACATATTCTGTTGTAAAAAGTGTGGTGATAATCTTATCATCCTCATTTCTGTAACGCCAATCATTTACACGAAAAGATTTTTCATACGTCATCGCTGTTACGTCGATTGGGCCGCACTCTTCATGAAGTTCACGTAATGCTGCGGCTTCAAAGCTATCATCAGTGGGATCACTGAATCCGCCAAGCAGGCGCCATTTTTGATCAATTGACTTTTTGCCTAGCAAAATCTCTTCTTTATTATTTTTAAAAACAGCAATGTCAACCGTTGGATAAACCTTTAGATAGGTATTAGAGTATGCATAAATAATTCCAGATCTAAACTCAATAGAATCCATCACTCTCTCTTTAAGTGAATCGCGCAATTCTGTTGCGCTATGATCTCCGTGTTGCGGAAGTTCCACCACTACATTCTTGCCAGAATAATAATTAATAAAACTATCTCTGCTTCCGTACATGGAGAAACCTGCTCCCGGAAATGTGTTACTCAATAAAGTATCCAGGTTATGTGACCATTTTGCATCCAATGGATGATCTGATAGGGGCAGCACTACAACTTCTGGATACTCCTTTCTGATCATCTTTTCGCGCGTGTGAAAATCAAGAGGGTTTCTGCGACTTCCCAATACAGGTGAAACACCCAATACAATTACTGTTTTAACATGCTTTGCCTGTACGGCATCAATCAGCGCCTTGTGTCCTTCGTGAAGGTAGGGTGTCTGAAAGCGAGCTATAATTACTCCAATCATAAATGTGAAATAGTTTACCTTTATATTTGCGTAAATTATACGCAAATGTAACAGCAAGGTTTATAAAACCAAGGCTTATTTGCGTATTTTTTACGCTAATTAAAAATTATTGGGATTTTAAAAGAAAATATCGAAGTTGTAGCCTTTCTCTTTAAGCTCGAAATACTTCTTCTTGTTGAATTTATAGAGTCGGGCCGGTCGACCTGATTTGCGTTGAATCATGCTGTCCAGTTCCTCAAGAATGCCGAGGCTCACAATC
>Ga0310811_10008435_pt1 | contig 13249 bp, 14 predicted proteins | sample YCmetagenome_FD_207642 | JGI IMG/M metagenome (GOLD analysis project Ga0310811, IMG submission 207642) | Soil microbial communities from experimental microcosm in Duke University, North Carolina, United States - YC | ecosystem: Engineered > Artificial ecosystem > Soil microcosm > Unclassified ...
CGGCGGCCTTGCTCTGGTATGAGCTTGCCTGTGCCACGCAGCGGCATCCGGTCCCGTAGCTCAGCCGGATAGAGCGACGGTTTCCTAAACCGAAGGTCGGAAGTTCGAGTCTTCCCGGGACCGCCACTATTTCCGATAGTTCAACAGCCTCTTTTGAATTCCCTCGCCGCCGCAAGGCCCGATGAGACGTCCGGCGGCCTTTTCAATCCGCTCGCGCCGGCGAAAATCAAAGTCGCGCCCGCCGCCCGGATACGGAACTCTGCTGCGCCTTTGGGCTTAATATCGGCAATCGCTGAGGAGAAGCCGATATGAGTCTGATCGTCATCATCGTGATCCTGCTTCTCCTTTTCGGAGGCGGCGGTGCATTTTTCGGCCACAGGCGCGGCTATTACGGCGGCGGCGGTCACAGCCTGATCTGGATCGTCTTGATCATTATCGTGCTCGTGCTGCTGTTCGGCGGGGGCCATTTGGGCGGCCATATTTAAACCTTTGCAATCATTGCCGACGCCTTGATCGAGGCCGTTGAGGTTGGATAACGTGGCGGCCAACGGACATGGTCATGATCAGGAAGGCAGCGCCATGAATTGCGAGCCGAATTGCGCACCAGACTACGTGCCAAATTGCACGTCATGAGCTACGTCAGCAAAGTCCTTCAGCCGGAAGAGACCGTGATTGGAACGGGGCGCCTGCATTGGATTATCTATGGCAAGGCCATTCTCGTTCTCATCGTCGGCGGCGCCATCCTGTGGTTCGAATACGCTCAACAGTTCGATCGCGTCGTCGTCGCCGTGACGGCTTTGTTGGCGGCGCTCGTCTTTTTATTTTTCCTCGTGCAAGCATGGTTCGTCCAGTGGACGACCGAATTTGCCGTCACCGATCGGCGCATCATCTACAAGCGCGGCTTTATCAATCGCCATACCGCCGAAATGCACATGGACAAGGTTGAATCGGTCAAAGTCGACCAGTCGATCCTCGGACGCATCCTCGGTTACGGGACACTTCGCGTTCTCGGGACCGGCCAGGGCATCGAAGACATCCGCCGCATCGCGTCGCCGCTCGAACTTCGCAACGCGATTACCGCGCGGTGACCGAGCGCTTTACCGCTTCAGCGACATCTTGCTCAGTGCATCGGGATCGGGCGGAAGTTCTGTCGCGCCGGCCGCATAATCGTTCCCCTTCAAAATGAAGGCCAGAATATCGGCGATCGTGGTGTCGTTCAGGCTGCCGGGATTGTCCGGTGGCATGGCCGATTTGACGTATTGAAAGAGCGCCGCGACATCGCCGCTCCCCCAATGGGTCTTGAACCATGACCCGTTGAGCGGCGCGCCGCCGAAATCGCCATTGTCGAGAGTCGATCCGTGGCAGGTCTGGCACGAATGCTCGTAGCGCGCCTGCCCGCGATCGGCCTGCTCGGTGGTGTAGGATGGCCCCGCGCCGTGCGCCGCGACAAGCGGCGTCGCGAAACACAGCAGCGTCAAGGCGCCACCTCGACCTGCTATGCGCGCGACGCGCTGCCAAAGAGGCTGCTTCATTATTGCTGATGCCCGGTGTTGGCATGGTCCGCGCCCGAGGAATCCGGCAGCGCGAACACCCACAGCATCGACCCGCGATCCGGATTCTTCACGTCAGGCGTCAGCGTATTGAGCGAACGCACCTGCGACGACCCGTCTCCGACGGCGATGGCGATATATTGTTTGCCGGCGACGCTATAGGTGATGGGAAACGCATTGACCGCATTATTGGTGCGCACCTGCCAGAGAATTTTTCCAGTCGTGTCATCGTAAGCGCGGAACCAGCGGTCGAGCGAACCGGCAAACACCAGTCCGCCGCCCGTCGGCAGGATGGCGCTGGTCACCGGCACGCGCTGGCGCGTCGACCACGCCTGGGTGTGGTCGGTCAGGCTGATGGCGTCGATGCGGCCGAAATTGCCGTCGCTGTTCGGCACCGGTCCGCGCACATGCACGGCGCGGCCGCCGCCGGTGTATTTTTTGCCGGCGTCGATCGGGGTCGGCGTCGTGGCGGATTTTTGTGCGCGGACTGTAGGCCGTCGACGGCCAACCGCGCGCGCCGGGATCGGCCGGGCAAGTCATCGTTGTCTTGCCGATGTGCGGAATGGCCTCCGGGTTGAGGGTCTTTACGCCGGTCTTCGGATCGATCGAGGAGACGACATTCTGGGGCACGGTCTCTTTCGCCCACAGGAATTGACCATTCGTGCGATCGAGCGCCTCGACGATGGCAAGCTTGCCGGCGGTCACGAGCGCCTTGCGCGTTCCGCCGTTGAAAGGCACATCGACGAGCACGCGCTCGAAGGAATAGTCGAGGTCATCGGTATCGTTCTGCAGATGCTGGTAATGCCACTTCAGCTTGCCGGTCGATGGATCGATCGCCAGCGTCGAGTCGGTGTAAAGCGCACTGTTTTCAAAACCATCCTTCTTCGGCAGCGTGCCGCGCATTTCCGCGATCCACGGATACGGTTGCCCGACGCCGTAATAGACGGTGTTCAGGTCCGGATCGTAGCTGCCCGCGATCCAGGCCGACCCGCCAAAGCGCTGGTCGAGCGGTAGCCCGTTCCAGGTCTTGCCGTTCGGATCATTGTCCTGCGCCAGGGTGTGGACGCGCCACAGTTCCGCACCCGTGTTCGGGTCGTGGCCGGTGATGAAACAGCCGCCGCCTTGCGCCGCGTTGCATCCGCTCATGCCGGCGATGACTTTGCCGCCGGCGATGAACGGGCCGCTGGAATAGCGCCATCCCTGCTTCCAGTCGGCGACTTCATGATCCCAGACCACCTTGCCGGTCTTGGCGTTGAGCGCCACGAGATGGTCGTCCGAGGTGGCGATGATCAAACTGTCGCCGTAGAGCGCCATGTTGCGTTTGGCCAGCGTGTTGCCGCCCTGCGCGATCAGTTTAGGCGCGAGATCGCGGCGATATTCCCATAACAGGTCGCCGGTCGCGGCGTTGAGCGCCTGGATCTTGTCTCCCGCATTGGTGATGTAGAGCACGCCATCATGCACGAGCGGCGCGATCTCGGTCACGCCGGACGTCAGCGACCATGTCCAGGCGGGACGCAGATTTTTGACGTTGTCCTTGTTGATCTGGTCGAGCGGGCTGTAACCCCAGTCGTTGTAAGTGCGCCGCCACATCAGCCAGTCGCTTGGCGGAGGATCGCGCAGCATCGTGTCGGTGACCGGCGTCAGCGCGGAGAGCGGGTTAGGCTTTGTCGTTTGCTGAGCTTGCGATGCCGCGGACCATGCCAGCAGGAGGAAGAGACTGAGGGACGCTGATTTCACTGCGCGCGTTGACATGACTTACCTCCCGCTCGATTCATTATTTTGAATGTTGGATTGGCCTTTTCCAGGGAGGCTAGCAGTTTCTTGAATCGCCTGAAAGCAGCTCGCGCCCGATGAGTCCTCGCAGGGATTCATGACGAGAGAATGTGAGTTGTTGGGAAAGCCGTCGGCGGATGGCGTTTGCGATATCGGGAACGCTAAACCTTGCCGATCCGTTGCTCGCCTGCGAGCGTGAACAGGAAACGCATCGATGTGGCTTTCGGCAAGACCCATTTTTTTGGCTTGAGCTGTTTCCTTGCTCGCTCCTCGGCACCGATCTCGGTGCGATAGTTGCGAAAGTCGAGCAGCATCATTGGCAGGAGCGCTGGCCTTAAGGCGGGTGCGCGACTTTGGAGCCGGCGGCGCCAGGTCTGCAGCTTTGGAGCCAGGCGATTGCGCATCGCCAGTGGCACATCAACGTCGAGCAGCGCGTGCAGCGTCACGAGTTGTGTTTCCAGTGCGTTCCTCGCGAGCTTGCTCGGGGCGAGGGACGCCAGGCGCTGCCAGTCGATTCCGTCCGTCGAACGGGCCAGATCGCGCAAATCGAGCAGGTGCCGAAGATCAATATGTCCGGTCCAGTAGTCGGAGTCCTGAAACTGATCATGGATGATGAGCATCAAGGCATGAAAGGTCGGATCGGGCGTGTAAGCCGAGGCTTCCCCGCTGATGAAGTGGCAATGGTGTTTTAGATTGCCGGAAGAACGGTAAAAAAAAGCGTGCCCGGGAGGGTCTTGCTGCAGATCGATCATGCCGACGTCATCCGGCCGCTGCAGGTCTGCGTGCCACCGCGTCGCCTCGCCGAGTGTTTGATCATGGATGCGGTAACCGGCATCGAAGAGGCAATTCAATGCACTGTGTTTCTCTTCGGGAGAAACGAGAACATCGAGGTCCGATATGAGCCGCCGCCCGATGTCATCGCCGCGCGCTTCCATAAGGAAGGCGCTCCCTTTCATAAGCACAGGCGCTATGCCTTGCGTGTTGAGCGTCCAGACCGCTTCGTTCAATTGCGATGCAAGGCGCCTGTTGCGCGTCAGATTACGTTGGAAAATTTCCCTTAGATATTGCCCGACATCTTCTGGCACCGCGTTCGGATGTCGTTCCACAAAATCCATCAGAGCTGTTGTCGTCAGGGTCCGGTTTGCCAGATCGATCAGGGGCATCCAGTCGACGTCTTCCGGCAAATCGCCGCGGAAGCATCGGCATAAATTCAAAAGCTGATTTTTGTGTTTGGCCATGTGCATCACGAATCATGAAAAAGGCGGCCGATGGCGTCGCTCGCCTGCTTCAGGGTTGAGTATGTCAATTCAAATGTTTTGGCGTGCTCGAGCGTCTGCTTGAGTGCACGGCATGCCGTGAGATTGAGTCTGCCGCCCACTGTGTAGGAAGCATGCATCAGCCCTCGCATCGCCTCAACCGGCTCGATCGGTCGCAGCAACGCCGGCCCGGATTTGCGTCGAATGAAAACAATCCAGCCGACGGGATGCGTCGAATCGGCAGCGAGATTTTCCGGATTCAAATAACGCACGCGCTTGCCATCCGGCCGTTGATGAATGGTCGCGGTTTTCAGATCGGGGCGAAATGTGCTCACGATATTCCAGGCACCAGGCTTGATAGCCGGCGCGAAAGGAACTCCCGCCACGCGTCCATCCGGCCCGATCATCGCGATGTCGTCACCGCCAAATTCAAATCCGTCCGCCACCAATTGCAGCGCGAGGGTTGTCTTGCCGGCGCCTGGTTTTCCGCTGATCAAAAGACTCTTTCCGCCGCGCACGAGGCAGGCCGCATGGAACACCACCTGCGGCGCGCTGTCCGCGATCATCCGTTCGGTGACGTAGGCTTTGATCGCGGGCACCAGTTCGCGCGGCGCACAACTGATGACGCAGTCGTTGTTGTGAAAAGCATGAATGAGGCCGTCCGCTTCGCTCAACGCGAGGACGTGATCGCGCGGCGCGTTCCGATCGGCAAAATGTTGAAATGGCGCCAGAACTTTCGCGAGCCGCGTGGTCGGGAATTGCATTGTGACGCTGAAATTCGCTCCCTTAATGCGAAATGTCTTTTCGATGAGGGCGTTATTGCCCGTGAACACATCGGCAGCGTCTCCTTTCAGGAGACCGAGTTTCAGCCAATGGCGGATCGCTTGACCTACGTGTTGCGCTGCCAGGTTTGGATCGACGCCTTTTGCAGCTAGAAATTGGCAGATCGCGGCGGGTTCATCGTGTTCTTCCAGGCGACACCAGATGAGCGCGGCTGTGGGATTGAGCGCATAAATTCTTTGGCTCGTTTCGCAGAACACGACAGTTTGATTGCCGAGCAGGAGAAATGTCGTCCCTTCGCGCGGGCGAAAAATGCCGCTGAACGCAATTCCATCGCGGCTTGACTGTCGCCTTTTGATGCACTTTTGCGTCTGCACGACAACTCCACGGTTGCATGGTGTTTGGTGTTGCAAACAATAAGAGTGAAAGATAAATCGAGAAACGTTGGGCGGTCTATTTAATTGAAATAATGAATTCTTGACAGAACTTTTAATGGGTATTTTGATGTTTTATCAGTCGGCGCGGCAAAATTAAATATTTAATTAGGAGACTGAAGGATGAGATCAGATATCGGACCGGAACATCGGGCAGATGTGCGGGAAGATGCGAACGAAGACCGCCGCAAATTCCTGGCGACCTGCGGAAAATTCGCAGTCGTGACTCCGCCAGCGATTACGCTACTGCTGTCGACCTCGCTGCACTCTCCAGCCATCGCAGCGTCGTATGGAAAAGGTAAGGATCGCGATCATGATTATCATCATCGCGATGATCGGGATGACGATCGGGATGATGACCGTGGCCGCCATAAAAACCATGGCTGGTGGTGGTGATCGAAATCCGAACGGGCAAAGGACAGGTGCCGTCCGTTCTTTTGGTCATCGAAATGACGGCGACGCGTGTTGTCTTTCGGCGTATGCGGATCTTGAAAGCCTGGCGCAACGTGCCGGTTGTGCGTTAGCGCGGAGAACAACACGAGATATCGTGGCCTGACAGGCCAGTCGTCTGCCCGGCATTCCGCGTGTGTAACGAGACGCTCCTAAAATCCCGCAGCCTGCGCAGCGCGTCGAAGTGGCGGAACCTTTTAGGGACGCCGAGGCCGATATCCTAGCTCATGCCCAGCGCGGTGCGCACTTCCAGCTTTGCACGGTTGAAGTCGCGCTGAAAAATTTTGTCTTCCATCATACGCTTGGCGATGGCCTGTCCGGCCAGGAACCCGGCCTGGATATCAGTCGGAAAATGCGCGCCAGCGATGACGCGGTAATGCGCGTATTGCCGGGCCCGGTCTTCGATGGCCTTCGTCTTTTCGGGAACCATGTCGACGAGAAGCGTCTCCATCACGCTGGCGAAGACGGCGTGGTCGCTGGGATAGGAGGGACCGTTGGGAATGCGCGTCACCGTCGAGATGGCAGTGTCGACGACGAAGGGCCGGCGGCGATTGTAAAACGTCTTCACCGGCTCCATCAGGCGTTTGTCGTCACGTGCGACATGCTTGAAGAATTTTGCCGCGAAAGGCAGGTTATCCTTGTTGAATCCCGGTCCCAGCACCTCGGCGAAACGAAACACGCTGCGGCGCTGGTCGGCTTTTGCATCGACGATCTGGGCGGGAGTGCGGGCTTTCTGGGCAGCAAGAACGGCGGCAAGGTCGGCTTTCGCCGCGTCGGAGCCGCGCGCGGGCGGCCGCGGCAACAGCTTGATCAGGGCGGTCTCGTAAGAGTCGAGGTAATAGACATGCCCCGCGGCCACGGGAGCGGCCGTGAAAGCAAGTATGATCAATGCCGCAATTCGGCGCTGCATCGGTGACCCAGGTAATCCTTCCAGGCGCAATTTTGCCGCGGGATGCGGCGGCCGTAAAGGCTTTTCAGTTACAAAAATCCCGCGGCGATGCGTTTTAATGTTTGTTGCGTGGCCTTATTCCGGATGCACGATGGTCTTGTCCCACAGCGCCTGCCACTCGGCCTGGTGGTCAAGAATTTCGGTCGGATCGACCATGGTGAGATTCAATCCCGCCGGAAGCGGCCGGATTTTGGGGTTCGTCGGCTGGTAGTCCATCTTGTTGAGGATGACCTGACCCTCTCCGACCATGAAGTCGTAGAACAGGATCGCCGTATTGGGATGCGGCGCGCAGCGTGACACCGCCACGCCGTTCGGCAGGCCGATCAGCGGATCGAGATAGAGCGGCTCGATCGGCGCGCCTTTCTTCTTCAACTGCTCGGGCTTGTAGTTGTACAGCGTCAGCGCCATCGTGATATCGCCGGCGGCGACCAGGTTGGCCATGGCCGTGTGACCCTTGCGTAGCGAAAGCCCGTTGGTCTTGGCGATGTCGCGCAAGAGCGGGATGGCTTTGTCCTTGCCCATCTTGGTGACGAAGGTGGAAAACCAGTCCTGATCGGTCTCCTCGATCGCCAGCTTGCCCTTCCAATAAGGCTTCAGGAAATCCTGCCAGCTTTTCGGCACATCCTTCTTGTCGACCTGATTTGTATTGTAGCCGGCGGCGAAGATGTTGAGCCTGGTGGCGATCCATTCGCCATGCGGACGAATGGAGCCGGGCAGCAAGCCCTCCGCCAAAGGCGTCTTGATCGGATAAAGCAGTTTTTCGCGATGCAGCGCCTCCAGTTCTTCGGCGACGGTGGTGAAGGCATCGACGACACAGCGGTTGGCGCGGCTCTCGTTGATCGAACGCTGCAGCAGCGTGTCAGCGCCGCCGCGCCAGTAAACGACGTTGACGCCATACTTCTTCTTGAAGGCATTGAGAACCGGGTTCATGTCCTCCGGTGCGGTTGAACTATAGAGGGTCATTGTGCCCTCCTTCTTCGCACCCGCAATAATTTTATCGGCCCGGTCGGCGCCGCTATAGGCCGCCATTTCCTTGAGCGAAGCCGATTGCGCATGCGAAACCGCCGGCACGGCCGATGCGAAAACGAGTGATGTGGCGAGCAGCCGCAGCGCGGAAGCGCAAGTCATCGCGTTCTCCCTTTATATTTTTGTCACGTTGGAGTTTCTGGCGTTTTGAAGCGGATTTCTCATCGCAAGCTAAAGAAGCGCGGCCTCAGGGGCAACCCTGCGTCGGCGCCCTGCGACGATGGGACAAGGCCTCGTTCTCTCGTACATCTTGCGATGATCGCGAAAATTCTCTCAACGCGCCCGTGGCGTTAAAATTTTTCCGGCTGACAAGGCGGCATTTTTCGGGAATGGTCTCGGCCCCGCGCCCGCCGTTCATGGCGCACACCGGAGAATGCTGCCGATGACCATCCCGCGCGCTTCGCAAGCTCTGTCGCGCTTCACGGTTCTTGATCTCGCGCGCGTGCGTTCGGGACCGACGGCTGTCCGTCAGCTTGCCGACTGGGGAGCGAACGTCATCAAGATCGAGGCGCCCGACGATGGCGGCGAACCGGTCGGCGGTCCGCGGCACGGTCCCGACTTCCAGAACCTGCATCGCAACAAGCGGGCGATCACACTCAATCTCAAGGATCCGAAAGGCATCGCCGTGTTCCGCCGTCTGGCCGCCAAGGCCGATGTCGTCGTTGAGAATTTCCGCCCCGACGTGAAGAGCCGTCTCGGCATCGACTATGACAGCTTGCGCGCGATCAATCCGCGCATCGTCTATGCCAGCATTTCCGGATTCGGCCAGGACGGCCCGTATCGCGACCGGCCCGGTTTCGATCAGATCGCGCAGGGCATGGGCGGGCTGATGTCGATCACTGGCGCGCCGGGCGAGGGGCCGATGCGCGTCGGCATTCCGGTCGCCGATCTCACCGCCGGACTTTTCTGCGCGCTTGGAATTCTCACGGCGTTGCTTGAGCGTGAAGTCTCCGGTGAAGGGCAGCGGGTCGAAACCTCGCTGTTGCAGGCGCAGATTTTCATGCTCGACTTCCAGGCCGCGCGCTGGCTGATGAAGCAGGAGGTGCCGCAGCAGGCCGGCAACAATCATCCGACCAGTATTCCGACCGGCGTGTTCAAGACGGCTGATGGCTACATCAACATCGCAACGACCGGCCAGCGCATCTGGGAACGTTGCGCCAAGGCCGTCGGCGCGCCCGAACTGCTCGACGATCCTGACTACAAGACCGCCGCGCTGCGCTCGAAGAACCGCGACGCGCTCAATGCCAGGATCAATGTCTGCACGGCAACGCGCACGAGCGCGGACTGGGTCGCGTCGCTCAACGAGGCTGGCGTTCCGACCGGCCCGATCTATACCATCGACCAGATGTTTGCCGACGAACAGGTCAAGCATCTCGACATCGCCAAGGATGTGCCGAATGCGGAGGATCGCAAGATCCGCCTCGTCGGCCAGCCGTTCACGCTCTCGCGCACGCCGAGCAGCATGGCCGCGCGCCCACCCGAAGTCGGTGAACAGACCGATGAAGTGCTCGCCGAATTCGGCTATAGCGCGGACGAAATCGCGGCGCTCCGTGCAGCCAACGTGGTATGACGCCGGGTTGCTGTAACCGGCCGGATTGCCGGCGCGCGACGATGATTTTTAGGGAAGGATGATGTCATGACGCAGACCGATAAGATGCTCTCGCGCAAAGAGGGCGGCGTCGGCACCGTGACGTTCAACAATCCGGAACGGCGCAACGCTGTCTCGCTCGACATGTGGGAAGCCTTCGCCGACTATCTCGAGGCCTTTGCGCGGGATCCCGAGGTGCGGGTCGTTGTCGTCACTGGCGCCGGTGGCAAGGCTTTCGTTTCCGGGGCCGACATTTCGAAATTCGAGGATGAACGGGCAAGCGAAGAGGGGGTCAAACGCTACAACAAGGCTGTCGAGCGCGGCTATTCGACCGCGCATAACTTTCCCAAGCCGACCATCGCGATGATCCGCGGCTATTGCATCGGCGGCGGCATGGGTCTGGCGACCTGCTGCGACCTGCGCATCTGCTCGGAGGGTTCGAAATTCGCGATCCCTGCGGCAAAGCTCGGTCTCGGTTACGGTTTCCCCGGTCTCAAGCGGCTCGTCGACGTGGTCGGGCCCGCTTTCGCCAAGGAAATCTTCTTCACGGCGCGACAGTTCGACGCGACCGAGGCGCGCGAGATGGGATTGGTCAACCGCGTCGTGCCCGATGCAGAACTGGAAACCTATGTCGCATCCTACGCCGCCATGATCTCTGCCAATGCGCCCCTCACCGTTAATTCGATCAAGGTCATCGTCGGTGAGACGGTGAAGGACGAAAGCCAGCGCGACCTGGCGCGCTGCGCCGATCTCGTTGCCCAATGTTTCGCCAGTCAGGACTATGTCGAGGGACGCAAGGCGTTTATGGAGAAGCGAAAGCCCGTTTTCACCGGCACGTGAATCGGCGTGGGCCGAAACGGCGCGAAACGGGTTTCCGGCGCCGTCTAATTCGGGCATAGTGAAATCAGAACAGAGGCCGGCAAACGGCACGTGATGAGAACGCCATACGATGTCGGATTTGTCGGCGTCAGGATTTGGGACATCACGTTGACGTCAAGGGAGGATACGAGTGGCATCGGTCGAATTGCGCAATCTGACCAAACGTTACGGCTCACTCGCCGTCGTCGACGACGTTTCGCTCACCATCGATCATGGTAGTCTGGTCTGCCTGCTCGGGCCGTCCGGATGTGGAAAAACAACGACGTTACGGCTTCTTGCCGGTTTTGCCGAACCATCCGACGGCGAGATTCGCGTTGGTGACCGGCTGGTTTCTTCGACCGCGCGCACGCTGCCGCCTGAGCGGCGCAACATGTCGATGATTTTCCAGAGCTATGCCCTGTGGCCGCACATGACGGTCGCTGACAACATTCTCTACGGCCTGAAGCTGCGCAAGATGGATCGCGAGACCATGGCGCGCAAGCTCAAGACCATCCTCACGACCGCCAAGCTCGAGCCCTTGGCGCAACGCTATCCTGGCGAACTGTCCGGCGGACAGCAGCAGCGCGTGGCGCTGGCGCGTGCGCTGATCGTTGAGCCGGAGACGCTGCTGCTCGACGAGCCGTTGTCCAATCTCGACGCGAATCTGCGCGAGGAAATGCGGTTTGAAATCCGGCGGCTGCACGACGAATACCGCTACACCACCGTCTATGTGACCCACGACCAGTCGGAAGCGATGACGACGGCCGATCTCATCGCGGTGATGAACGGTGGCAGGATCGAACAGGCCGGCTCGCCCGAAGAAATTTTCGACCGGCCGAAATCCGAATTCGTGGCCCGCTTCATCGGCGCCAGCAATGTCATCAAGGGCGCGGTGCTCGACGACAGCACGATCTCCTTTGCCGGCTCGCCGTTGCGCTGCGTCGGCGACAAGCTGCGCCAGGGTGGCGAGGGCGCGGTGTCGGTGCGCCAGCACGATATCCGGCTCACCGCGGCGGCGCCCGCGAGTGACGCCAATGTTGTCAAGGCGACCGTTGCGCGCCAGGTCTTCCTCGGCGCCAGCCGCGATTACATGGTCGAGGTGGCTGACGGCACGATGCTGCGCATCGTGACACCGCCGAACGACAGTATTCCTCAGGGCGCGGAGGTCTGGCTGCATCTGCCGCCGGAGCGATGTCGCGCGCTGAGCGGATGAGGGCGCCCTGAATCGAGTGCGTCGCGTACAAAATACGTCTTAAAAAAATCGGAGGAGGAAACGAAAATGAGGAAACGCGGTCTTTCCAGACGCGAAGTCCTGAAAGGGTCAGCCGCCGCGGTGGCTGCCGGCACGGTTTTCGCATCGCCACTTCGCGCCGAGGCGCCGCCCGGTGTCGCGATTACTCCGCAGCTCATCGCCGCGGCTAAGAAAGAAGGCAAGGTCATCTGGTACACGTCCGTCGACCTCCCGGTGGCGGAAAAGATCGCGAAATCCTTCGAGACGAAATTCCCCGGCATCGACGTTCACGTCGAGCGTACCGGCGCGGAACGTGTCTTTCAGCGGATCAGTCAGGAATACGGAAGTCACGTGCATGCGGTCGACGTCGTCAATTCGTCCGATGCCTCGCATCTCCTGACATGGAAACAGCAGGGCATTCTGCTTGCTTTCGTGCCCGAGGACGTCGCCAAATACTACAAGCCCGAGCACAAGGATCCCGATGGCTACTATGCCGGATTCCGCGCCGGCCTGAGCGTCATCGGCATCAACACCAGCATGGTGAAGAAGGAAGACGCGCCGAAGAGCTTCAAGGACCTGCTCGATCCGAAATGGAAGAGCAAGATCGTCAAGGCGCATCCGAGCTATAGCGGAACCATCATGACCGCGACATTCGAGATCGTGCGCGATATCGGATGGGATTTCCTCGAGAAACTCGCCAAGCAGAACATCATGCAGGTGCAGTCGGCGTCCGACCCACCCAAGAAGCTGGCGCTCGGCGAACGCAGCGTGATGGCCGACGGCAACGAATACAACCTGTTCCTGCTCAGGGAGGCCGGCAAGCCGGTGGACATCATCTATCCGAGCGAAGGCACGCCCTTCATCATCGGTCCGAACGGTGTGTTCAAGGAAGCCCCGAATCCGAACGCCGCCAAGCTATTCCAATGCTACTGCTTCACGGCCGAGGCGCAGAAGGTCATCATCGATGTCGGCGGTCTTCGCTCCCTGCATCCGAACGTCAAGGAGCATCCTGGGCGCACGCCACTGGCGCAGATCAAGACCATGAAGGAAGATGCCGCCGGCGTGCAGAAGCAGGCCGAAGCCATCAAGGCGCGATATCAGGAAATCTTCCACGTCTGATTTCCGGCGGAACACATGGAGAAAGGCAAGATGGTGAACGTGTCGCGCCGCCGCCTGCTGAGTGGATCGGCGGCGCTCGGTCTGACCATGTTTGCCGAACCGTTGCGGGCGGCGATGCCGCCCGCAGCCGCCATCACGCCGTCACTTGTCGAAGCGGCGCGCAAGGAAGGAAAGGTTATTTTCTATTCCGCGATGGATCTTGCCGTCGCGGAAAAGCTCGCGCGTGCCTTCGAGG
>Ga0310811_10008438_pt1 | contig 13247 bp, 9 predicted proteins | sample YCmetagenome_FD_207642 | JGI IMG/M metagenome (GOLD analysis project Ga0310811, IMG submission 207642) | Soil microbial communities from experimental microcosm in Duke University, North Carolina, United States - YC | ecosystem: Engineered > Artificial ecosystem > Soil microcosm > Unclassified ...
TTCCGGGCTCGCCCGCTGACGCGAGCGCCCCGGAATGACGGTGAAAAAATGACCCCGACCGAGATCGACAAAATCTTTCGTGACGAGGCGGGCCGCGCGCTGGCGACGCTGATCCGTCTCGTCGGCGATTTCGATCTGGCCGAGGACGTGTTGCAGGAGGCTTTCGCTGCCGCGCTGGAACGCTGGCCGGCGCAGGAGGTGCCTTCAAATCCCAGAGCGTGGCTGGTCAATGTCGGGCGCAACAAGGCGATCGACCGCATCCGCCGCCAGATCGCGTTTCGTGGCAAGCTCGGCGAGCTGACACATGAGCTGCTCGAGAATGCGTCGACATCCGAAGATATGGCCGATGTCGCCGTGCTCAATGATGACATGCTGCGTCTGATCTTCACCTGCTGCCATCCGTCCTTTGCGCCCGAGGTGCAGGTCGCGCTGACCTTGCGCACGGTGTGCGGGCTCTCGACCGCGCAGGTCGCGCGTGCTTTCCTCGCGAGCGAGGAGGCGATGGCACAGCGCCTGGTGCGCGCCAAGCAGAAGATCCGGCTTGCCGGCATCGCCTATGAGGTGCCGGAGCGCGAGGCGCTGGAGCCGCGGCTGCGCGGCGTGCTCGCGGTGATCTATCTCGTCTTCACCGAAGGCTATGCGGCGACCTCAGGCGAAGACCTGATGCGTCCGGATCTGGCGCGCGAGGCGATCCGGCTGGCGCATCTGCTCGACGCGCTGATGCCGGAGCGGCGGGAGATCAAGGGCCTGCTCGCTTTGATGCTGCTGCATGATGCGCGTCGCGCCGGTCGCGAGACGGCGGCCGGCGACATCGTGCTGCTCGAGGAGCAGGACCGTTCGCTCTGGGACGAGAACCAGATCGCGGAAGGCCTGCAACTCGTCGAGGACGCGCTGCGGCTGCCCGGCCCGCCGCAGGCTTATGCGGTGCAGGCCGCGATTGCGGCGCTGCATGCGCGCGCGCCGAATTTCAAAGAGACCGACTGGCCACAGATCGCAGGGCTCTATCAGGTGCTGCTGCGAATTTCGCCATCTCCGGTGGTCGAGCTCAATCACGCCGCCGCGGTGTCGATGGTGGACGGGCCGGCGCGCGCGCTCGATCTGGTCGACGCGTTGCAGGCGCGCGGCGGTCTCGATGGTTACGAGCTGCTGCCGGCGGTACGCGCCGACCTGCTCCGCAGGCTTGGCCGCCACGATGCCGCGCGCGAGGCTTATCTTGCCGCTGCCGCCGCAACCAAGCTCGAACCGCTGCGCCGGCTGTATGCGCGGCGGATGAAGGAGATTTCCGGTTCTTGAAGTCATTCGGGGTTCGATGCTTACGCATCGCCCCGGAATGACGCAGAGCGTCACTTCGCCGACACAACCGTCGGCGTTGTCATCACCGCGTCGGCCGGCAGGCTCGACAGCAACGCGTGCAGCGTCACCAGCGTCGAATGATCGGCGATGCCATCGACGCGGGCGGGACGGAAGTGACGCTGGAACGCGGTCACGACTTCCATGGTCGGCCCGTCATACTTGCCGGTGATCGGCACGCCATAGCCGTATTTGGCGAGCGCGTGTTGCAAGTCGCGCACTTCCTCGCTGATGATACCGAGCTTGAGCGTATCGCCACGCACGATCGGGGCCGGCTGCACCCAGTGGCCGACACCGGAATTGGCGAGCGAATGCCACGGGAACTTTTCGCCCGGGTCCTTCTTGCGCGCGGGCGCCACGTCGGAATGCGCGAGCACGCGATGGCTCGGCACCTTGCGGCGAAGCATGATGCCGCGGCACAGCGCGATCACGGCCGCGATCTGGCGCAGTGGATAATCCGGATAGCCCCAGTCATGGCCGCGATTGATGATCTCGACGCCGATCGAGCAGGAATTGATGTCCTCTTCGCCGCCCCAGGAGGAGACGCCGGCGTGCCAGGCGCGCTTGGCTTCCGGCACGCATTGCACGATGCGGCCATCCTCGAGCACGATGTAATGCGCCGAGACCTCGGTGCCGACGGTGCAAAGCTGGGCGATCGCGCCCTCGACATCGGGCATGCCGGTATAGTGCAGCAGGATCATGTCCGGCTGCCGGCCCTTGTTGCGGTCGCCGTAATTGGCCGACGGGATCACGTCGGAAGCGATCGAGGAGTCCGGGGTAAAGCTCTTCATGTTCGCACTGCCGCTCGGAATCGGAAGCGCGCGTTTGCGCTTGGGATCGACGGCACTAGAGGTGTGAGAACTCAAAGACATATACCTACAAACCCGGCACGAGAACGACGATTTCGAGTCGCGCTGTAACTATTCCTTTACGGGCTGGGCGAGGCAATCGCCCAGCCCGCCACGGTCGCGCATTTTGGAAAGGTGTGTGCGCCCTGCATCACCGTGCCCAAAGGGTTCCCCGATACCCTCAAGACTGGCTAAAAGTTAACGATCTCATCAACCGTTTCTTAACGCTGCCTGCCGTTACTAAGTGATGAAGCGCCAAAACCGGTTTGGCGCGCTTTATTTCGCGCTCGAAACCCGATGGCAGCCCAGCAAATTCCACGCGGAAACCAGGGTTTGTCCCTGGGATTACGCGGGATTGGCGCCATGCGCTTGCGGCATTTTGTGCCGAAAAGCGCAGGAAGGGTCTTAAATTCGAGGCGCAATGGGCCGGCTCGATGCCATTTTCGCACGTTTACCGGCGCGGTCATCCCGGGCCTGCGCATGAGCGCGGCTGTTCCCCACATCCCCGTGCTTGGCCGCGAGGCGGTCGAGGCGCTGCACGTCCGCGATGGCGGCATCTATATTGACGCGACCTTCGGGGCTGGCGGCTACAGCCGGATGATTCTCGCGACGCCGGGCACCAAAGTGATCGGTATCGACCGCGACCGCACGGCCATCGCCGGCGGCTTCGATCTGGTCGACCGATCGGCCGGCCGACTGACCCTGGTGGAGGACCGCTTTTCCAACCTGGCCGGAATCTGCGCCGCACAGGATATCGAGTTGGTCGACGGCGTGGTGATGGACGTCGGCGTCTCCTCGATGCAACTCGATCAGGCGGGGCGCGGGTTCTCCTTCCGCCTCGATGGCCCGCTCGACATGCGGATGGGGAACTCCGGCCCGACCGCGGCGGACGTGATCGCGAAAGCTTCCGAGACCGATCTTGCCAACATCATCTTCATCTTCGGCGAGGAACGGCATTCGCGTGCCGTTGCGCGGGCGATCGTTGCCGCGCGCAAGGAAGCGCCGATCACGACCACCCGCGCGTTCGCCGACCTCGTCGCCCGTGTGGTGCGCTCCAAGCCCGGCGACATTCATCCGGCGACGCGCACGTTCCAGGGCCTGCGCATCTTCGTCAATTCCGAGCTCGACGAATTGCATCTGGCGCTTGCAGCCGCCGAAAGCGTGCTCCGGCCCGGCGGTCGGCTTGCCGTGGTGTCCTTCCATTCGCTGGAAGACCGTATCGTCAAGGATTTCCTCAACGCGCGCAGCAGGACCGGCGGCGGATCGCGGCATCTGCCCGAGGTCAAGCAGGAGGCTCCGAGCTTTCGTGTGCTGACCAAGCGGCCGCTCGTGCCGGGCAATGAGGAGATCGCGGCCAACCCGCGCGCACGCTCGGCCAAGCTGCGCGCCGCCGAGCGGCTGAAAGCGCCGGCGCATCAGGCCGGCGAGCTGCCGTCATGGCCGAGGCTCTCCGACGTGATGAGGGGAGGCTAGCGCATGCGGCTGCTCCATCTCCTCGTCATCGGCGCGCTCGTGTTCGCGGCGGCCTATGTCTATCGCATCAAGATGAATTCGACAGTGCGCGCCGAGCAGGTGTTCAAGCTGCGCGCGGAAATCCATGAGGAGCGCGACAAGATCGCCGCTCTGCGTTCCGAATGGTCCAGGCTCGACTCGCCGCAGCGGCTGCAGGGCCTGGTCGAGCGGCATCTGCCGTTGAAGCCGCTCAACGCCAATCAATATAACGACCTGAAGAACCTGCCGGAGCGGCCGCCGAGCCTGGTGAAGCCGGGCGATCCAGATCCGATCGGCTCGATGATCGGCACACTGGAAGCGAAAAGCGATGGTCCCGCCATCACCGGTTCGGTGCCGCAGCCGGAGGCCAAGCAATGAACGACCTGGTCCCCGTCAACGCAAAACCCACCGAACCTTGGCGCCAGCGGCTGATCCGCAGCCTGCTCTATGGACGCAATGTCGATCGCACCGCCAAGGCGCGCGCCCGCGTCGGCTTTGCGATGCTGGCCTTTGCAGCGATCTACGCCGTGATCGGCGGACGGCTCGTGATGTACGCGATCGGCGCCGACGCCCACAGCGCGCGCCATACCGCAGCCCAGGACGCGATCGCCACCGCGCGGCCCGACATCATCGGCCGCAATGGCGAGATCCTCGCTACCGACGTCAAGGCGCCGTCCCTGTTCGGCGAGCCGCGGCGCATCATCGACAAGGACGAAGCGATCGAGCTTCTGACCGCGACGCTGCCCGACCTCGACGTCGGCGAGGTGCGCGACCGCCTGTCGTCGAAAAAAGGATTCGTGTGGCTCAAGCGCGAGATCACACCGCAGCAGCAGCAGGACATCCATCGCCTCGGCATTCCCGGCATCGGCTTTTTGCGCGAGAACAAGCGCGTCTATCCGGAGGGTAACGAGGTTGCGCACCTGATCGGCCTCGTCAATATCGACAACCAGGGCATCGCCGGGATGGAGAAGTGGCTCGACAATAACGGGCTCGCCGATTTGCATCGCGCGGGCTTCGCCACCGATCGGCTGCAGCGGCCGGTGGAATTGTCGGTCGATTTGCGCGTCCAGCATGCACTGCACGACGAGCTCGCCAAGGCCAAGGAGAAATTCCACGCCAAGGCGGCCTCCGGCCTCGTGACCAACGTCAACACCGGTGAGATCCTCGCGATGGTCTCGCTGCCGGACTTCGATCCGAACAATCCGAAGGAAGCGCACGACCCCGATCGTATCAACCGCCTGACCACCGGCGTCTACGAGATGGGCTCGACTTTCAAGGCGTTCACCCTCGCCATGGCGCTCGACACCGGCAAATACGATGTCAACTCGATGTGGGATGCGCGTGCGCCGCTGCATTACGGCAGATTCACCATCCACGACGACGAGCCGAAGGGCCGCTTCCTCAGCATGAAGGAGGTCTTCACCTTCTCCTCCAACATCGGCGCGGCGCGCATTGCGCTGTCGCAGGGCGTCGAGGCGCACAAGGCCTTCCTGCGCAAGATGGGGCAACTCGACCGGCTGCGCACCGAGCTTCCGGAGAGCGCGATGCCGATCGTGCCGAAGCATTGGGGCGACCTCAACACCATCACCATCGCCTTCGGCCACGGTATCGCCGTGGCGCCGCTGCAGGCGGTGATGGGCGTCAGCGCGCTCGTCAATGGCGGCTTTCTGATCCCCCCGACCTTCCTGAAGCGCTCTCCTGAGGAGGCGCAGGCGCTTGCCAAGCGGGTCATCAAGCCCGAGACTTCGGAAAAGATGCGCTATTTGATGCGGCTCAACGCCGAGGTCGGCACCGCGCGCAAGGCCGATGTTCCCGGCTATTATATCGGCGGCAAGACCGGCACCGCCGAAAAGGTCATCAACGGCCGCTATGCCAAGAAGCGCGTGCTGACCGCCTTCACGGGGATTCTGCCGGCCGACAATCCCCAATACCAGGTCCTGATCATGCTGGACGAGCCGCAGCCGACGAAGGATACCTACGGCTTCATCACCTCGGGTTGGAACGCAGTCCCGACCGCCGGCGCTGTCGTCAGCCGGATCGCGCCGCTTTTGGGAGTCCAACCGCGCTTCGACCTGCCGCCCGCGGATCGTCTTATTCTTGCGGCGCTCAAGCCGACGCAGTAAAGCCTTACTCAGCCGTCATTTTTTGAGTCTCTGGAGCATGATCCGGACCCGGAGGGCCGCGCTGGCGCAAAGTGTGTAGCGGATTTTCGCAAGGTCATGCTCGCTTCAGCCGCTGCTTAACCGCGCGCCCCTACAACTGGAACCATATGAAGCTTCGCGACCTCTTCAGCGACGAGGCGAAAATCGATCCAAAAGCCGCAGCGATCACCATCAATGGGATCGCCGTCGACAGCCGCGTGGTGAAACCTGGCGATCTCTTCTTCGCGCTGTCGGGAAGCAAGACCGATGGCGCTCGCTTCATCGATGCTGCGGTCGCCTCGGGCGCGGCTGCGATCGCCGGCGATCATGCGCCACAAAAGATCTCCGTGCCGTTTGTCGCGACACCAAATCCGCGCCGCGCGCTGGCGCTGGCGGCGGCAAAATTCTATCCCGCGCAGCCCATGACGATCGCGGCCGTCACCGGAACCAGCGGTAAAACTTCCGTCGCCGCCTTCACGCGCCAGATATGGCAGCGGCTTGGTCATGCTTCGGCGAGCATCGGAACTATCGGCCTGGTGTCGCCGAAGCGCGTTGTCTATGGCTCGCTGACGACGCCCGATCCGATCGCGCTGCACATGCAGCTCGACGAGATCGCGCGCGAAGGCGTCACGCATCTGGCGTTCGAGGCCTCCTCGCATGGGCTCGACCAATATCGCCTCGACGGCGTGCGTATCGCGGCCGGCGGCTTCACCAATCTCTCGCGCGACCACATGGATTATCATCCTGACGTCGCGCATTACCTCAATGCGAAACTTCGCCTGTTCCGCGACCTGATCCCGCCCGGTGGCGCGGCCGTGATCTCGGCCGACCACGAGCATTCGGCGCAAGCGATCGAAGCGGCGCGGACGCGTGGCTTGCGGCTCCTCACCGTCGGCAGCCACGGCGACGGCAAGGGCGAGGGCGAGGGCATCCGCCTCGTCGAGGCCGGCATCGACGGCTTTGCGCAAAAGCTCGTGCTCGAGCACCGCGGCAAGCAGATGTCGCTGCGACTGCCGCTGGTCGGCCATTTCCAGGTCGAGAACGCGCTGGTGTCCGCGGGCCTCGCGATCGCGACCGGCAGCGAATCGGATGCAGTGCTGGCGAGCCTCGAATATCTCGAAGGCGCAAAGGGCAGGCTGGAGCGCGTCGGCGAGCGCAATGGCGCGCCGATCTTTGTCGATTACGCCCACAAGCCGGACGCGCTGGCAAAAGCGTTGCAGGCGCTGCGGCCCTATGCCAGGCGCAAGCTCGTCGTGGTGTTCGGCGCCGGCGGTGACCGCGACGCAGGCAAGCGCCCGCTGATGGGCGCGATCGCGAGCGAGAATGCGGATCGTGTCATCATCACCGACGACAATCCGCGCAACGAAGATCCGGCCACTATCCGCAGCGCGATCCTCGCCGCGGCGAAAGGCGCGAGCGAAATTGGCGATCGCGCCGGTGCCATTCGCGCCGCGATCGACGAATTGCAGGAAGGCGACGCGTTGCTGGTCGCCGGCAAGGGTCACGAGACCGGACAGATCGTCGGCGACAAGACCTTGCCGTTCAGCGATCACGATGCGGTTGCGGTCGCGCTCACTTCGAGGGTGGTATGAGCAAGACGTCTTTGTGGACCGTCGCCGAAGTCGCACATGCGCTGGGACTGTCGGGCGAGTTTCCGGACACGGCGATCGACTTCGTCACCCAGGACAGCCGGCTGGTGAAACCCGGCAGCCTGTTCGTGGCGCTGAGCGGCACGCCGACCGGCGGATTCATCTCGAGCTTTGCCAGCGCGCGCGACGGCTGGGACTTCGCGGCCAACGCAGAATCCGCCGGCGCGGTCGCGATGATCGTACCGCATGTCGTCGCGGGCATTTCGGTCCCGCAATTGGTGGTCAAGGATACGTTGATCGATGGCCTGTGGGGCCTGGCACGCGCCGCGCGGGCGCGCTTCAACGGGGCGGTGATCGGACTGACCGGCAGCGCCGGCAAGACCAGCACCAAGGAGTTCATCGCGGCCTATCCGAACGCCTATGCGAGCCCGTCGAGCTTCAACAATTTCTGGGGCGTGCCACTCACGCTGTGCAATGGCCGTGTCGATGCCAGCCTCTGGGTCGTGGAAATGGGCATGAACCAGCCCGGCGAGATCGAGCGGCTGGGCCGGCTGACCCATCCGACCGTCGCGCTGGTGGTGAATGTGAAGCCGGTGCATCTCGAAAAGCTCGGCAGCCTGGAAGCGATCCGGCGCGAGAAGGTCAGTATCGCGCGCGGCCTGCCGAAAGACGGCGTGCTGGTGCTGCCGGATGACGTGGATGCGCCGGAATGGAGCGGCAAGATCATCCGCTTCGGCGAAGGCGCCGAGGTGCGGGAGCTCTATCATTCTGCGCATGGCGGGAGCTGGGATGTCGCTGCCGATATCGGCGGCCGGCAGGTCAAGTTCAGCGTGACGCCGGGCGCGCCACACCGCGTGCAGAATGCGCTGGCTGCGCTCGCTTCGGTTCATGCCGCGGGTCTCGACGTGTCACGGCTCGCGGGCAAGCTCGGCGAAGTCGGCATCATGACCGGGCGCGGCGTGGAGCAGACCGCCGGCAGCGTCACCGTCATCGACGACAGTTTCAACGGCAACCCGGCCAGCGTGATTGCGGCGCTGGACAGCCTCAAGGCGCGCGAGATGAAGAAGGGGCGGCGGATCGCCATTCTCGGAGACATGCTGGAACTTGGCCCCGAGGCGCGCGGCTATCATGAAGGCCTCGTCGGCCATCTCAATGACATCGACGGCGTCTACTGCGTCGGTCCCTTGATGCATCATCTCTACCGGCTGGTCCCTGACGGCAAGGCGCTAGGCTGGCACGAGGATCCGGCAACCCTGCAGCCGAAGGAGGTTGCTGCTCTGCTCGGCGCCGGCGATGTGGTGGTTGTCAAGGGCAGCAAAAAGATGTTCTGGGTGAACAAGTTCGTGCCCGGACTGCTGGCCGCGCTGCAGGCAAGAGCGTAAAGAGGAACATGCGCCGCCGTTCATCTTCGCCTCACTCGTGCCAGCGAGAGCGCTATGATGGGATGGTCGCGTGAACAGGGTTAGGGCCGAAACTGAATGTTTTATTGGTTGATCGAGCTTTCAAATACATTTCCGCCGTGGCTCGGCGAGCTGCGCACCGCGCTGAACGTGTTCCGCTACATCACCTTCCGCACCGGCGGCGCCGTCGTCACCGGCGCGCTGTTCGTGTTCCTGTTCGGCCCTTGGATCATCGATCACCTGCGCGTGCGCCAGGGCAAAGGCCAGCCGATTCGCGCCGACGGCCCGCAATCGCACATCATCAGCAAGAAGGGCACGCCCACCATGGGCGGGCTGATGATCCTGTCGGGGCTCGTGGTCTCGACGCTGCTCTGGGCCAATCCGCTGAACCCCTATGTCTGGATCGTGCTCGCGGTGACGCTCGGCTTCGGCTTCGTCGGCTTCTATGACGACTATCTGAAGGTGACCAAGCAGACCACGACCGGCTTCGGCGGCAAGCTGCGCCTTCTGCTCGAAGGCCTGATCGCGCTCGCCGCCTGCTATGCGCTGGTCAAGCTCGGCCGCGACGTATCTTCGACCTCGCTGGCGATTCCCTTCGTCAAGGAACTGGTGGTGAATTTCGGCTGGTTCTTCGTGATCTTCGGCGCCTTCGTCATCGTCGGCGCCGGCAACGCCGTCAACCTGACCGACGGGCTCGATGGGCTGGCTATCGTGCCCGTGATGATCGCCTCGGCGAGCTTCGGGCTGATCGCGTATCTGGCCGGCAACGCGGTGTTCTCCGAATATTTGCAGATCAATTATGTCGCCGGCACCGGCGAACTCGCAGTGCTCTGCGGCGCGGTGCTCGGTGCAGGCCTCGGCTTCCTCTGGTTCAACGCCCCGCCGGCCTCGATCTTCATGGGAGACACCGGCTCGCTCGCGCTCGGCGGCATGCTGGGTTCCGTCGCGGTCGCGGTGAAGCACGAGATCGTGCTCGCGGTGATCGGCGGCCTGTTCGTGCTGGAGGCGGTATCTGTGATCGTGCAGGTCGTATCCTTCAAGCTGACCGGCAAACGCGTCTTCAAAATGGCGCCGATCCATCATCATTTCGAGCAACTCGGCTGGACCGAGCCGCAGATCGTGATCCGCTTCTGGATCATCTCGGTGATGCTGGCGCTCGCCGGCCTCTCCACGCTGAAACTGCGCTGATCACATGATCCCCGTCACCTCTTTCGCCGGCAAGACCGTCGCGGTGTTCGGCCTCGGCGGCTCGGGGCTTGCAAGCTGCCACGCGCTGAAAGCCGGCGGCGCCGAAGTCATCGCCGGCGATGACAATGCCGACAACGTCGCGAAGGCAGCACAAGCCGGGTTCATCACCGCCGACCTGCGCAGCGTGTCCTGGACCAATTTCGCCGCGCTGATCCTCACCCCCGGTGCGCCGCTCACCCATCCGGCGCCGCATTGGAGCGTGCTGCTTGCGCGCGAGGCCGGCGTCGAGGTGATCGGCGATATCGAATTGTTCTGCCGCGAGCGCCGCCGTTTCGCGCCTGACGCGCCCTTTGTTGCGATCACAGGCACCAACGGCAAGTCGACCACCACCGCGCTGATCGCGCATCTGATGAAGGTCGCGGGCTACGACACCCAGATGGGCGGCAATATCGGCACCGCGATCCTGTCGCTGGAGCCGCCGCGCAAGGGCCGGGTGCATGTGATCGAGATGTCGTCCTACCAGATCGATCTCACGCCTTCGCTCGATCCGACGGTCGGCATCCTCATCAATATCAGCGAGGATCATATCGATCGTCACGGCACGCTTGCTAATTATGCCGCGGTGAAGGAGCGGCTGGTCGCGGGCGTGCAGAGACAGGGCACCTCGATCGTCGGCGTCGACGACATCTTCTGCCGCAACATCGCCGATCGCCTCGATCGCGCGGGCAAGCGCGTGGTTCGCGTATCGGTGAGAAATCCACTCGCCGACGGCGTCTATGTCGAGCGAGAGACGATCCTGCGTGCCGCCAGTGGCGCACGCAGCGAGATCGCGCGGATCGGCGGCATTGGCTCGCTCCGCGGCCTGCATAATGCGCAGAACGCGGCCTGTGCCTCGGCCTGTGCCGAAGCACTCGGCGTCAGCGGCGAAGTGTTGCAGAACGGCTTGCGCAGTTTTCCCGGCCTCGCCCACCGCATGGAGCAGGTCGGCCGGCTTGGCAACGTGCTGTTCGTCAATGACTCCAAGGGTACCAACGCGGATGCCGCGGCGCATGCGCTGTCGTCCTTTGCCGACATCTTCTGGATCGCCGGCGGCAAGCCGAAGGCCGGCGGTATTACCGGTCTCACCGACTATTTCCCGCGGATCCGCAAGGCCTATCTGATCGGCGAAGCCGCGCAGGAATTTGCCGGCACGCTGGGAAAGAGCGTACCGCACGAGATTTCAGAGACACTCGACGTTGCCGTGGCCAATGCCGCGCGCGATGCCGAGGCATCCGGGCTGCACGATCCGGTCGTGCTGTTGTCGCCGGCCTGTGCCTCCTTCGACCAGTACCGCAATTTCGAAATCCGCGGCGCCAGGTTCCGCGACCTCGTCAGCGCGCTGCCCGGCGTGAAGCCGGTGGTGTGAGAAGCACCGCTGTCGTCGCCCGGCTTGACCGGGCGACCCAGTATTCCAGAGGCTTCTCAGCAATTCTCTGACGCCTCGGCGTACTGGATTCCCGCTTTCGCGGGGGATGACGGCTGATTTTGAGGCGCCACTATTCCCAATCTCCAAAGTTAAGAAAATCCATTAACTCCTTGGAAACCACCATGGGCGCCAATGGAAGGGACCCTTTGGCCCCTGGGGACCCGGCCCATGCTCTCCCGCGAAGAACGCAACCCGCTGTCGGACTGGTGGTGGACCGTCGACCGGCCGATGCTCGGGGCGATCATTGCGCTGATGCTCTCGGGCATCGTGCTGTCGCTGGCGGCGAGCCCGGCGGTTGCGGTCCGGATCGGGCTCGATCCGTTCCACTTCTTCAATCACCACGTCATGTTCCTGGTGCCGTCCTTCATCGTGCTGATCGGCGTCTCCTTCCTGTCGCCGAAGCAGGTCCGGCGCAGCGCGATGATCGTGTTCGCGGTCTCGATCATCCTGATCGTTGCGACGCTTTTGGTCGGCCCCGAAGTGAAGGGCGCGCGGCGCTGGATCACGCTGCTCGGCCTCAACATCCAGGCCTCCGAATCCGCAAAACCTTCCTTCGTGGTGATCGCGGCCTGGCTGTTCGCCGAGTCGATCAAGAAGCCGGAGATGCCGGCGACCTCGATGGCGGTGGTGCTGCTGTTGATGTTCGTCGCACTCCTGGTGATGGAGCCCGATTTCGGCCAGACCATGCTGACCCTGATGGTGTGGGGCGCGCTGTTCTTCATCGCCGGCATGCGCATGATCTGGGTGTTCGGATTGGCCGGAGCTGCCTCTGCGGGCTTGTTTCTCGCCTACCTGATGGTCCCGCATGTCGCCGGCCGTATCCAGCGCTTCATGAATCCGGCTTCGGGCGACACCTTCCAGGTCGATACCGCGATGGAAGCCTTCTCCAATGGCGGCTGGTTCGGGCTTGGGCCGGGTGAGGGCATTGCCAAGCGCAACCTGCCGGACAGCCACACCGACTTCGTGTTCGCGGTGGCTGCCGAGGAGTTCGGCATTGTCCTGTGTCTCGCGCTGCTCGCGCTGTTCGCCTTTATCGTGATCCGCGCGCTGTCGCGGGCCTACGCCAATGAGGACATGTTCGCGCGCTTTGCGGCCTCGGGTCTTGCGATCATGTTCGGTGTGCAGGCTGCGATCAACATGGCGGTCAATCTGCAGCTCATTCCGGCCAAGGGCATGACATTGCCATTCATCTCGTATGGCGGCTCCTCGATCGTCTCGCTGGCCTATGGCGTCGGCATGATGCTGGCGTTGACGCGGCTGAGGCCCCGCAGCGAATTGGCGTCGCTGCCCGCGGGCGCTGCCGAGCCGGGCTACGCTTAGTCGTTTCCTTCGTCATTGCGAGCGAAGCGAAGCAATCCATACTTTCTTCGAGGGAAGCATGGATTGCTTCGTCGCTTCGCTCCTCGCAATGACGATCGTTTCCTTGTAAAGACTGGTGCCATGGATAACGCACCTCTCATCCTGCTGGCCGCAGGCGGCACGGGCGGGCATCTGTTTCCCGCCGAAGCGCTCGGCGTCGAACTGATCAAGCGCGGCTTGCGTGTTCGCCTCGTCACCGACGACCGCGCGCTGAAATATAGCGGGCTGTTTTCCAAGGACATGATCGACGTGGTGGCGAGCGAGACCGCGCGGGGCCGCAATCCGTTGCAGCTCGCTTACGCCGTCTTCACACTTGCGACCGGCACGCTAGCCGCGTTCGGCCTGATGCGCCGGTTGAAGCCTGCCGCCGTCGTCGGTTTCGGCGGTTATCCGACGCTGCCGCCGCTGATCGCCGC
>Ga0310811_10008439_pt1 | contig 13247 bp, 8 predicted proteins | sample YCmetagenome_FD_207642 | JGI IMG/M metagenome (GOLD analysis project Ga0310811, IMG submission 207642) | Soil microbial communities from experimental microcosm in Duke University, North Carolina, United States - YC | ecosystem: Engineered > Artificial ecosystem > Soil microcosm > Unclassified ...
CCTGGACAGTCATACGATAGTTGGTAGCGATTTCGTAACGTAGTAAGGCCTGGGGATCGTGCGCTACAGAAAGCAGTTCGGGCTGGGTCTGGGAGATGAGGAGCTCGAGCAGTTCGCTTTCGTTTTTCCCGGCGCGCAATCCCTGAAGAATCAAATCGCCCCATTGGAAGAGCTTCGTCAGTAAACGCTCCAGATGTTGCTCGACCTCATAGGTGGGGCCGAAGTGTGCAAGATAGAGCGCGGATGGTTGGAGTTTGCGCAGGATCTGAATGCTCTCGACCCAGGCTTCAAGGTCCAGATCGGGAGGTGGCGTGGGGGGGCGCACGTAGTCGACGCCTTGCAGGCGCACGCCCGCGACATCGCCCGCGAACAGATCGCGGGCGCGAGGATCGAAAAAGCTGATGTGATGGATCGCGTGGCCGGGGGTGTAGTAAATTTCGAGGAAGCGATCAGAGAGAGGAAGCGTATCGCCATGTTCAAGAACACTGAGGCGATGGGCCGGGACAGATCTGATCTCTCCCCAGAGGGTTTGCATGCGTTCGCCATAGATGCGTGTGGCACTGGCAACGACTTTTGTGGTGTCGAGCAGGTGGGGAGCGCCGAGACGGTGGACGTAGACCTTCGCCTGTGGGGTGTACTGGAGAAGATTGCCTGTGGCTCCGGCGTGATCGAGATGAATGTGTGTCAGCAAGATATGGGTGATGGCTTCAGGCGTGTGGCCTGTCTCATGAATCGCGTCCAGGAGCGCAGGCAACGTCGTTGTGGGGCCGGGGTCGATCAGGAGCAGTTGTTCCTGATCCGCTAAAAGATAGCTGCCGATGATGCCGGGTTCGCCTTGAAATGGTAAGGAAATTTGCCATAAGCCAGTACGTAGTTGCGTGACAGTCTCCAATGAATGTCTCCCTTCCCTGGTTTTTGTCTCTATTCAGATTCCCATCGCGTATAAAGCATTCGTGGGAATCATTGTTTGGTCGAGATGGCTTTTGCTTGCGTAAAGAGCAGCAGATAATCTCTCCCCCCGGCTTTCGAGTCGGTGCCTGACATATTGAAGCCACCAAAGGGATGGACGCCGACCAGCGCTCCAGTGCACTTACGGTTAAAGTACAGATTTCCCACATGGAATGCTGCTTTAGCCTGCTCGATATGGGCGGCATCGTGTGAGTAGAGAGAACCGGTCAGGCCATACTCGGTATTGTTGGCAATCGCCAGCGCATCAGGAAAATCGTGAGCCTTGATCACCGCCAGAACCGGACCGAAGATCTCTTCCTGCGCGATGCGGGCCTGGGGAGCGACGTCGGCAAAGATCGTGGGCTCGATGAAGTAGCCTGGACCGTGATGTTGACCGCCCGCGAGCAGGCGTCCCTCGTTTTTGCCGATCTCGATATATTCTACGATCTTGTGCATCGCATTTTCGTCGATCACCGGACCCATGTAGGTGTCGGGCTGCGTCACATCGCCGAGTGTCAGCTGTTTTGTGAGTTCCACGACGCGTTGGAGCACCTGATCGTACACCTGCTCCACGATAATCGCGCGTGAGCCTGCGGAACATTTCTGACCCTGGAAGCCGAAGGCCGAAGAGACGATGGCGCTGGCCGCGGCCTCAAGATCGGCGGTTTCGTCAACTACAATCGCATCTTTGCCCCCCATTTCGAGAATGGAGCGTTTGAGCCAGCGTTGACCGGGCTGGTGCTTCGAGGCACGTTCGTAGATGCGCAGGCCAACGTCACGCGAGCCCGTAAACGCGACAAAGCGGAGCAAGGGATGATCAATCAGGGCATCACCAATCGCAGAGCCAGAGCCGGGTAAGAAATTCACCACGCCTGGGGGTAGCCCGATCTCTTCCAGAATACGGAAAAATTGCCAGGCAATCGCCGGAGCGGTACTGGCCGGTTTCAGAATCACCGTATTGCCCGCGACGAAAGAGGCACTGGTCATGCCGATCATAATCGCGCAGGGAAAGTTCCAGGGCGGGATGACGGCCCCGACGCCCAGAGGAATATAGACCAGCGAATTCTCTTCACCGGCAATCTGCGTAACTGGCTGTTTTTCCGCCAGACGCAGGGCCTCACGCGCATAGAACTCGAGAAAATCGATGGCCTCGGCAGTATCTGCATCGGCCTCAACCCAGCTCTTGCCCGTTTCATAGATCATCCAGGCATTGATCAAGAAGCGGCGCTGCCGTACCAGATCGGCGGCGGCAAAGAGATAGCCAGCCCGCTCTTCCGCAGGTACCTGTTTCCACTGCGCGAACGCCTGGGCCGCAGTCTGGATAGCCTCATTGACCTGTTGAACCGTAGCGCTGGCGAAGTGCCCAATCACCTGATCCGGCTGTGAGGGATTGAGGGAAGCAAATGTCTTTGCGTTGGAGATATGTTTTCCGCCAATGACCAGGGGGTAGGTGCGTCCTAACTCGCTTTTAACCTGGGCGATGGCCTCTATCTGGGCCTGTTTCGAGGCATCCTGACTGAAATTCGTCAGTGCTTCATTGATAAACGGCGTTTTTGCGCGTTCGGTAATCTGTGCAAATACGGTTGCCATAAAACACTCCTTTAGATAGAAACTCCTTTGCGTGAGGCCATGGTAAAGAACACAGCACTGTGTAAAAAAGGTGTTGATACATGGGACGACGGCATTTGTATCAGCGCGACTGTTTCCATTGTATCATCTTTATTGGCAAAAGTTCAGTTGGAAGCGTGGAAGAGCTGTTCCGCCAAAAAGGCGTGAGAAACTCGTCCACGCCCTTTCTGGCGGGTCGTACTGAAGACGAGCGGTTATGTCGTGTTTGTTGCCGCGCTAAAAATATACATTGTGCGACGTTGTAATTTGCCACACCTGTCCATTCCAGCGTTCAAAAAACACGTAATCATTCCCAGTTCCAATGGCCCAGACATTATTGGTCGCGAACATATGTACATCGAGTAACAGGCTGCTCGTGCCCAGACCGGGAACGGAAAGGGAAGGGCTGGGAACGGTCTGCCAGGTATGCCCATTCCAATGTCTGGTGTAGGTCATAGATAGGCAACTGCTGCCAGAGGGACAGTTGATGGTTTGCCCGACGGCCCAGATATCATTGGCGGTAAGAGTGGAAAGCGCGTTGAGGGAGAGAAAGCTGGGAATTGGTATCGGTGAAGAGACAATTTGCCAGCGTGTGCCATTCCAGTGTTCAATTAATCCGCCCAGCCCGACGGTCCAGACATCATTTTGCGACAGCATCGTCACAGCATTGAGCGCGTGAGCGGGTAAACTTGCAATGGGTGGGCTGGGTGTAATCGTCCAGGTCTTACCATCCCAATGCATCATCAGCGGCGTATCACCTCCATTTATGTTTTGTTGACTGCCAACAGCCCAGACGTCATTGGTTGCACGCGCACTGATGCCCCAGAGCGAATTATATTTATTTGCGACATTGGGGCTGGTGATGTGCTGCCAGTTGGAGCCATTCCAGTGCATCGTGAAAGTGTTCGTAAGAGGGCCGCTGCTGCCGACGGCCCAGATGTCGTTGGCGTTGATGGCAGCCATCGCATTGACCGCTTCGCCATGTAGAGGTGGGGATGGGTAGGTGGTCCAGCTGAAGCCATTGAAGCGGAGAATTTGGAGGGGATTTTGTGCCGTCATTCCATTGGCAATGAGCCAGGTCTGGGTTGGAGAGAGAGAGAGAACGGCCTGACCACCTTCGTTAGGTTGGTAGGGAGTACGGTGGAGAGGATCTGCGAATGTTGTGCCATTCCAGCGTCGTATGAGAAGATAATTACTGGAATCCAGGCCACTGCCAGTGTACCAGATATTGTTCGCTGCCTGTATAGAGGCGCCTGCGATGGGATTGCTATCCCCGGTATGTGGAGAGATTTTTGTATTTGTAGCGTGATGCTCGGAATGCCGAGGCAAGAGAGGATGGGCTGAGACGTTTTGACTGAACAATGGAGCCCATAAGAAGCAGAAAAGGACAAGAGAAAGTTGCGAAAAGCGTTGCCAGAACATTGTTGACCTCCTCAATTGATGCTGCCTTGCTGAAGCAGGCATAGATAAATGAAAGGTTGCGGGACAACGTCGTTGGGTGGGCTTGTGGAGGGAGGTGATGTGCTCCTCCCTCACGCATCAATGTTGTAAACGGCATATAGGGCAATGTGTACTAAAAATACACATTGTGGGATAGGGTAATTTGCCAGACACGGCCATTCCAGCGTTCAAGAAACATACTATCTTCAGTCTTTCCAATTGCCCAGGCATTGTTGGCCGCGAATGTACGCACATTGAGTAGTACGTTATTTGTGGCCTCGCCAGGAGTAGAGAGAGAAGGACTGGGAACTACCTGCCAGGTATGTCCATTCCAATGTCTGGTGTAGGTCAGAGCTACGCAATTGCTGCCAGAGGGACAGGAGATGAGTTGCCCGACGGCCCAGATATCATTGGCGGCAAGCGCGGAAAGCGCGTTGAGGGAGAGAAGGCTGGGTCTTGGTATCGGTGAAGAGACAATTTGCCAGCGTGTGCCATTCCAATGTTCAATTAATCCGCCCAGCCCGACGGTCCAGACATCATTTTGCGATAGCATCGTCACGGCATTGAGCGCGTGAGCGGGTAAATCTGCAATGGGTGGGTTGGGCGTAATCGTCCAGGTCTTACCGTCCCAGTGCATCATCAGCGGCGTATCGCCCCCATCCACCTTCTGGCTGCTACCAACGGCCCAGACGTCATTGCTTGCACGCGCACTGACGCCCCAGAGCGAATTATACCTGTTGGGTACATTGGGGCTGGTGATGCGTTGCCATCTGGAGCCATTCCAGTGCATTGTGAAGGTGTTGGTGAGAGGACCGCTACTGCCGACGGCCCAGATATCATTGGTATTGACCGCAGCCATCGCATTGACTTCTTCGCCATGCACAGGGGGGGAAGGGTAGGTGGTCCAACTGGAGCCGTTAAAGCGGAGAAGGCGTAATGGATTCTGGTCGGTAAGGCCATTGGCAATGATCCAGGTCTGGGTTGGGGAGAGAGAGAGAATAGCCTGACCACCATCGGCCGGACGGTAGGGAGAGCCATGGAAAGGGTTCTCAAGTGTCTTGCCATTCCAATGTCGTACGAGAAGATAGTTACTGGAATCCAGGCCATTGCCGGTATACCAGATATTGTTTGCCGCTTGTATGGATGCGTTCGCGATGGGGCCCCCTGGTCCGGCAAGTGGAGAGGCCTGTGGGTTGAGACGGTAGGAATGCCGAGACAAGAGAGAATGGGCTGAAACATATTGCGATGGAGCATACAAGAGGCAGAGACAGAAAAGGACGAGAGAAAACCGAGAAAAGTATTGCCGAAACATCTTTAATCTCCTTGATTGATGTCGTCTTTTGAAACAGGTAGAAAAGATAACAGCATCTAAAACCCCCTTTTAGTATAGATTTGCAAAAAAATTCCCGTATTTCTAGCATGAACAATGGCATAAGGAGTGTTTGAGAAGTCTATTGGGAATGAAAGTGATATCCAGTCTCAAGAACCAGAACTATAGCAGGAAGGTGTATAAATAAATTAAAGGCAGTTTTACATCTGGCTTGTTTGAACGAAGGGCTCCAGACCAGAAGGCTCCTGTAAGCAATGACAAAGAAACATGTACAGTTGGAAGCGTAAGGAGAAGATCTGTCAGGACAATGTTCAGGGAAAGGGAAAAGTACATACGCGGCTTTAAATGGTGATTATGCAGTAAATGAAGAGAGGAGTGTTCATCATGCCAATTTGTGCTTTTTATTACGGCCAGTCTGTCTCAGATGTGGACGCAATTACGCATTTATCGGAAGTAGAGTATATTGTCCTTAATAATGGGTATACTCCTACGCATAGTCCTATTATTCAGAAACTGGTAGATCGGGCCCACACGAACCGCTGTGCTGTGCTTGGATATGTAGACAGTGGCAGCGCAAACATGCCTACTAATCCCCCCTATCATCCTGGCGACCTGTTGTCAGGTCCATGTGGAAGCGGATCATACACTGGATGTACCTGTTCAGTGATCTCACGTCAGGCGACGAAGCCCATTGTCAATGAGTCGCGTGGATACTGGAACCATCGTGTGTATGATAGCGCTGATTACAACCTGTCAAACGGTAGTTATTATACCTGGTATTTTCCCTATACGTATTGTGGAGGTGTAACAAACTATAACTTGCGAAAGCAGTCAACTGTCGAGAGTGGAGCCACCTGCGCGACGATGTATGGGTACATGAAAGACCATGTAGACAACTGGATGCGACCCAATAGCGGGTCTCATCCCGGTTATGGAGCGGATGGCATTATGTTTGATAATTGCTATACCGGGTCGGTGAACGATCCTCCACGCCGAACAGATAGCCGTTATGTCTGGTATAAAAAGATTTGTACTGATGTCCATAGACGTTATTCAGGCTCAAAGGTATTGCTGAATAATGGCAGTGGTGCTCCCCCGCAATGGTGGTTTACGCTGGAGACGGGCAATCCCTTTTTTGATCTCATGAACATTGGTGAGGTGCCCTATAACGGCTCTGAATCAAATTTCCCACCGAACTATGGCCCGACTGGCAAACTTCCCACGTACATCTATCGGAATAAGACCTACCAGAATCATTTCGTCTGTGTGCTGCATGGGGCGAAAGGGATCAGCACGACGCAGACCAATGACTGGTATAGGGCGTGCTGCACGAATGGTATTCAGTATGGGTATATCTCAACCGGAAACTACGGCCATTTTGATCTCAGGCCGACAAATATGACAAGCCAGCAGAATGCTGCATCTTTAGTTACCTGTTAATCGCTGCATAAAGAAAACCCGGCACTATGCTGTGCCGGGTTTTCTTTATGCAGTATCTATTGATCATACTTTGTTTACTCCAGTGATATATGTCGTTTCGTAAGACCGCTATAATGCTAATGAGTTTGAGAAGCGGAATAAGTAGTTTTTTGCCGTTTCTATCATCTCTTCAATTATCCTCTTGCCAGTATAATCGCCGTGGAGGGAAATGGTGGAACTCCTCTCTTGTCGGAGCCGGTTCTATCAACGTTTCCTGTTCATGTTTCTTCTCGGGCATATCATGGCGGCCTCGCTGTTCTCTCACTCCGCTGATTTCGTACAGGCCCGGGAGCTGGTTGGGACCATGCGTAAAACGCTGGCCGGTCAGATGATACCTGCGTTACGGGGATTGCCAGTGCAGTCATTCCTGACGGGCAATGCGACCCTGCATCTCTCGATATCGCTTCAGATGCGCAACGAGGCGAGTTTACATGCGTTGCTTGCGGCGCAGAATGATCCACACTCAAGCTGGTATCATCGCTATCTCACCCCGCAAGAATTTACCCGGCGTTTTGGCGCTGATCCCGCAAGCGTGAAGATGGTCGGTACTTATATGCAACAGCAGGGATTGCATGTGGTGGGGGTTGCGCCAAATCGTTTGTTAATGAACGTTGATGGTCCTTTGCCTGCTGTTGAGCGAGCGTTTGGGGTACGCATTGCGCAGTATCGTGCGGAGAGCCGTATGGTGTATGCTCCAACGACTGTTCCCTCTCTGCCCTCTGCGCTGGCGGACAGAGTTGTGCATGTGGGTGGGCTGGATAGCGTTGCGCGCTATCGGCCATCTTATCGTTTGCATGCCAGCGCGCAGAATGAGCAGGCGCGAACAGGATATACGCCATTGCAATTGCGTACGGCTTATGGCATTCAGTCCTTGCTGCAAGATGGGGAAGATGGCACAAATCAGGCGATTGCTTTTGTCGAACTTGACGGTTTTAAGCCGAGCGATATTGCCAGTTTCGCCGGGATGTACCTGCCAGCCGTCCCGAAATATAGGATAATCCTGCTGGATGGAGCGACCAATGTGCCACGGAGTAATGCTGCTGAGGTAGAGCTGGATATGGAAGTGACGGCGGCGATTGCGCCTGGAGCGGAGCAGATTCTCTATATAGGGCAGAATAGCGCGCAGGGGATTAATAATATCTACACCCAGATTGTCAATGATGATCTGGCCAAAGTGGTCAGTACGAGCTGGGGTACCTGCGAAGCGGCGCTCGATCCGTCCGAGCATGCAGTCCTCAATACGATTTTTGAGCAGGGAGCTGCACAGGGTCAGGCATTCTTTGCCGCGACGGGCGATCTGGGGGCGTACGATTGTCAGAATTATACGCTGGCCGTCGATTCGCCTGCCGATAATCCCTACGTGGTCGGTGTTGGTGGTACGAGCCTTACGACCTATGATCAGAGCGGTGGCTATAAATATGAGAAAGCCTGGTCCTGCTCCAGTTGTCTGGATGGTGGACCGTATGGTGATGGGGGCGGCGGAGGTGTGAGTAGCATTTATTCGCGACCGAGCTATCAGAGTGGGCCGGGCATATACAGTCTCTATCGTGCGGTCCCCGATGTCTCGGCGAATGCTGATCCGGAAGCAGGGTATAAGATCTATTGTACCGTACAACTCAGCGGGTGTCCCACGAGCGGCTGGATGATTGCGGGCGGGACCAGTGCCGCGACTCCTCTGTGGACGGGGCTGATGGTTGAGGTGAATCAGTATCTGGCAAAGCAGCATAAAGCGGGCATTGGGAATGCTCTTGCCTCGCTCTATGCGCTATATAAGGCATTAGAGCTGAAGTATCCAGCGTTCCATGATATCACTGATGGGAATAATCTCTACTATTCGGCGACGGCCCATTACGATCTGGCGACCGGCATTGGGAGCCCTGACGCCTGGAATCTGGCGCGGGACCTGCTTGCATTTCTGCCGGATAGCGAGAAAACATAATGTGGTGATTCCTCTTGCGTTACCATTGTATACTGTTAAGGCGCACAGGGTGTAGATTCACGCGCGTCTGGCCCGGTTTGTGTGGAGATGCAATGTTATCAGGCGAGGAGAGAATTTTATGGCAGAGACACGACAGGAATTTCCGATAGAGCAGAAATTGCGGAAAGATATTCAGGATGCGCAGCGCGCTCGTGATCAGGTGCGGCTGGATACGCTACGCATGGCGTTGGGAGCGGTACATAACCTGGAGGTAGCTCGTACGGACCGCAAGAACCCGGAATATGGTCAACCACTCACAGAGGCCGACTGTTTCAAAGTCCTGGAGCAGGAAATCAAAAAGCGCAATCAGGCCATCCCGCTGTTTAAGCAGGCCGGGCGCACTGATCTGGCGGAAAAAGAGCAGCACGAAATGGAGATTCTGCAAGCCTATGTGCAGTCGTCGCAGATGAGCGATGATGAGCTTCGCGCCCTCGTGAGTGGTCTGATTGCGGAGCAAGGCAAAGAGTTTCGCAAGGTAATGCCGCTTGCTGCGAAAGCGACCAAAGGGCGTGCCGATGGTGCCAGAGTTCAGCGCATGGTGAAGGAATTGACGGCGTAGGACACGTGATGACAGAATATGCAACTTTCCGTCAGCGTCTCGATGCGGTGCTGAGAACGCTCGACGTACAGAAGGTCCAGGAGTTTTTGCAGGCCGAAAAACAATGGGGTGCGGAAGCTCCTGCCGACCCCGAATTCGCCATGTATATGATGATCGCGGGGAGTTCCACCCTCAGTGATCTGCATGCTCAGGCACAGCGCTGGCTGACTACGCATGGTCATGAGGAAGAAGCGCGGGCGGTGCTCGGGAAACAGAAGAGAGCGGGGGGTGCGCCAAAAAAGCAACCTTCGCGTGCTCCTCAGGGCCAGAGAGCGCGAACTTCCGGGTATGAGCAGCATCGTCCCGCACAGAACGTGGCGAAGCGCAAGGAGCCTCGGGGGCGGAATTAAGCCCCCTTTTATCCCGCAAGTGAGCAGTACTCCTATACTGGCGAGCTCTGTTTATGTCGCAAATTTTCATTGACGCGTATCTTCTTTCGTGGTATAACGCAAGCAAGGAACCTCAAGCTTTTAAGAAGCAATGCACGAGGAGAGAGCGCATCCGACGACTTCTTCGTTGGGATGAAAATGCGCGATTATTTTTTTATGCCCAAATAGCGCCATCACAGGAGGATTCGCATGAGTAAGAAACTCGCATGGGGTATTCTTGGTACTGGAGGGATTGCCAAAACCTTCGCAAAAGGGGTGGCTCAATCGAGTACAGGAACACTCGTTGCTGTGGGGAGCCGCACCCAGGAAAGTGCTGAAGTCTTTGGCGAGGCTTTTGCCGTACCCCATCGCCATGGTAGCTATGAAGCGTTGCTGGCCGATCCAGAGGTCCAGGCCGTCTATATTTCCACGCCTCATCCCATGCATGCAGAGTGGGCGATAAAGGCGGCCGAAGCGGGAAAGCATGTGCTCTGTGAGAAGCCTATTGGACTGAATGCCGCACAGACCATGGCAATTATTGAATCCGCGTATCAGAACGATGTCTTTTTGATGGAAGCGTTCATGTATCGTGCTCATCCCCAGACGCAGAAACTGGTAGAGCTGATTCAATCAGGGGCAATTGGTCAGGTGCGCGTGATACAGGTCACATTTTCGTTTCACCTCAACTTTAATCCAGAGAGCCGTTTGTTGAAGAGTGAGCTTGGCGGCGGCGGCATTCTGGATGTTGGTTGTTATTGTGCTTCTGCGGCGAGGTTGGTGGCGGGGGCCGCGCTGGGGCAGAAATTTGCTGATCCGCTGGAAGTGCAGGCGGTTGGTCACCTCGGAACGACGGGTGTGGATGAGTACAGTGTGGCCGTGTTGAAGTTCCCAGGCGACATTGTGGCACAACTGTTTACTGGTGTACAGGTAAATGGGGAGAACGTGATCAAGGTGTTCGGGTCTGAGGGACGGATTACAGTGCCGACGCCGTGGGTGCCCAAGGGGCACGAGAGTGCCAGCCTGATCGTGAAGCGCAATGACGAGCAGGAAGAGCGCGTCATTGTGGTGCCATTTGAGGCGGACCTGTACGGGAATGAAGCCGACGTTGTGGCACAATATCTGGAGGAGAAGCAAAGTCCCACGATGAACTGGGACGATACGCTGGGGAATATGCGCACGCTGGACCGCTGGCGCGAGCAGATTGGTCTGGTCTACGGAGACGAGCGACCCGAGGGCAAGACGTTGCCGTTGAGCAATCGTCCGCTGGCGGTGCGCGAAAATAATATCATGAAGTATGGCACGATAGCCGGGATCGAAAAGCCGATCTCGCGTCTGGTCATGGGGGTCGATAATCAGATCTCCTGGCCTCATGCCTCGGTGATGTTCGACGACTTCTTTGAGCGTGGCGGCAATTGTTACGACTCGGCGTATATTTACGGCGGCGGTCGCTGTGAGAAGCTGCTCGGGGACTGGATCAAAAATCGCGGCATTCGCGAACAGGTAGTGATTCTCGACAAAGGCGCGCATACGCCCCATTGTAATCCTGTCGCACTGCGTGAGCAACTTCAGGTGAGCCTGGGTCGTTTGCAGACCGATTATGTCGACATGTACATGATGCACCGCGATAATCCAGAGGTGCCAGTCGGAGAATTTATCACCGTCCTCAACGAGCTCAAAAATGCGGGGCAGATGCGAGCTTTTGGCGCTTCGAACTGGTCCATTGAGCGTGTGATAGAGGCGAATACCTGGGCGACAGAGCATGGCATGGCCGGATTTAGCGCCATGAGCAATAACTTCAGTCTGGCGAGAATGATTGATCCAGTCTGGGCGGGATGTATCTCGGCGTCAGATGCGGCCTCGCGCGCCTGGTTAACCGAAAATCAGATGGCGTTGATGCCCTGGTCGAGTCAGGCGAGAGGCTTTTTCACGGGTCGTGCTCACCCGGAAGATTTCTCTGATCCAGAGCTGGTTCGTTGCTGGTATAGTGAGGATAATTTCCGCAGATTAGAGCGGGTCAACGAAATGGCGAAGAAGCGCGATGTCCTGCCGATTACGATTGCGCTGGCCTACGTGCTCAGTCAGCCATTCCCCACCTTCCCACTGATCGGACCACGTGCCGTCTCCGAGACACGCACCTCGTTCCCTGGACTTAGCATTGAGCTGACACCAGACGAGTTGCGCTGGCTCAATCTGGAAGATTAGAGGCGAAAGGCCACATTTCATGCGGCTCTCGAATGCTTGTTTTTCGTATAGCCGTATATATAAAGAACGCCTCACACTTTATTATCCAACGGTTAGATGAGGCGTTCTTTATTATCCAACGGTTAGATGAGGCGTTCTTGTAGACACGCAGCGCCTAATACGCATCAACCGAAAAAAGGATGTGGTATTCGAGATGGCCGGTGGGGGACGTGGATCGGCATAAAGCGCGATCCCTACCTCAGCCTTTCTTCGAGGGTAGGGAATCACATGCCCCCCGTGCCAAATACGATCCGGCTCGCAAAACAGAACAGGTAGGGGCAGCGGTTTATCCCTGCCTGCGAGCCCCCCGGCTTTCTCGGCTCTTAGGTTGATGCGTATTCATTGCAGACAAGCAACGCCTCTACAGAGTCTAATTATTGCTTACGTGTGCGCTTCTACCTTCTTGCTATGTTTGGCGACAAGCTCCTGCTGAACATTTGCGGGCACCTCTTCGTACTGAGCGAATTCCATCGTGAAAGAACCACGGCCCTGCGTGATCGAGCGCAGGTCGGTAGCATAGTGGAGCATTTCGGCCTGAGGGACAGCTGCGCTGATGCGCTGTGAGCCATCTTCTAGCGTCTCCATACCCATCACACGCCCCCTGCGGGTGTTGATATCGCTCATAATGTCGCCCATATTGTTTTCGGGCACAATGACCGTCACGTTCATGATTGGCTCAAGCAGGACCGGGTTTGCCAGAGGAACCGCCTCCTGCATGCCGAGAGAGGCCGCGACCTCGAAGGACTGAGCCGAGGAGTCGACGGGATGATATTTGCCATCGACCAGCGCGACCTTGACGTAAAGCATCGGATTGCCCGAGATGAAGCCGCGTTTGAGCGATTCACGAACCCCCTTCTCGACGCCCGGAATAAACTGTCCCGGCACCACGCCACCGACGATGCGATCCTCAAAGAGAAAGGTTTGCTCGCTATCGCGGGGCAGTGGTTCGATCTCCAGCCAGACATCGCCGAATTGACCGTGGCCGCCGCTCTGTCGTTTATGGCGACCATTGGCGCGGGCCTTCTTGCGAATCGTCTCGCGATACGAGATGCGCTGATCGTGGATATCCAGATCAACGCCATACTTGCGTTTAATGCTTTCCACCATAATCTGGATGTGGGATTCTCCCATGCCAGCGATCAGCGTCTCTGCCGTTTCGGGATCGCGTGAGACACGTAGCGTACGGTCCTCTTCTACAATACGGGCCATCGCATTGCCCATCTTATCCAGATCAGCCTGACTTTTCGGGGTAGCCGC
>Ga0310811_10008441_pt1 | contig 13246 bp, 10 predicted proteins | sample YCmetagenome_FD_207642 | JGI IMG/M metagenome (GOLD analysis project Ga0310811, IMG submission 207642) | Soil microbial communities from experimental microcosm in Duke University, North Carolina, United States - YC | ecosystem: Engineered > Artificial ecosystem > Soil microcosm > Unclassified ...
GATGATAGTCCTGCAACATCACAACCGAGGGAGTATCATCGCGTGCGATCTCCTCAGCAATAGCATCAGCGATAGCCTGATTTGCCACGCGATAGCCAGTATTCCAGGCATCTTGTAGTTGGCGAACAGACTCTTGAGCTGGATCATACATATAATGTTGTAGGAACCAGAGGAGTTCGTTACTAATTTTCTCGTAATGTTTCCGGTATGCAGCTTTAGGAATAGCAACATAGTGTAGTTGCATATTCTGGCCTCGCAACGGGGATTTCAGCAATCCGCCTTGTTGCTGTGCTTCTTTTACAGCACGCCGGTCTCCCTCAGTCATCGTCATTGCAACCCAGGTGACATCCATACGATTGCCAGCATCGATAAGAGCGGTTACCATCCCACCAGCACCACGACGAGGCTTAAGAGAGTTATCCTGACTAAGTTGATACTCGACGGGGCCACGATTAGAAGCAATAATGAGGCGACGTGCATGCATCAACTGCGGAGGATGAACATCATTCGTCATCCGCGAAGGCATGGGTTTGTCCTTTCTAAGCAGGTGCTTACTGTTTTGCCCTTGGGACCGTGAAATCAAAGGACCTCTGGGTACGGCAGCGGACCTGAAAAGAAGTCACTGGCACGGTCTGATATAGAAATCTACCTATTCATGTACAACGGCGACATGCAAGGCACCATAAGTAATGTTACCACACAATGAAGCAGAATTTCTAGCACTCCGTGATTTGCGTACTATTGTCGTCCATACCCCACGTTTTTTTCCCAGCAGCCCAACAACACGAACAGACAACACAAAAGGATTCTTCATCCTCTGACACGTACAGATAACGTCTAACGGTTTCAAAACCCGAATGTACCACTCCAGAAAGACATACGAAGAAACAGGAAAATAGTACCGTTTTTATTATGATAGCGGGAGCAGAACCGTTCTTGATGTAGCGGGGGGTTCTACGGAGGGGTCTGAGAGATGCACCAGAACAAAGTTTGATACACGTTTTATCGACGTAACCCATAACTACCTTTTACTTGCGAATCACGTGAAGGGCATGTTAGAATTGCCCGCAAGATGCTGAGAATAGTAAGTAGCGATCGGGTAGTATGATAAAGGGGATGATTAATTATCGTCTCGCTTTTCATGTCTACAGAAACTAAAACGCTGTCGATCCAGAGGCAGGATTGAGAGGAGCGCACATTGGAAGAGAGAACAGGCAAGAAGTGGCTGTGGAGGATTCTCGATTTTATAAATCCCCTACGGGACCCAAGCCTGACAGTCGCAGCGGTACTGACTTTCATTGAAGAGGTCGGGCAGCATAACGCCTGGTACTGGATCATAGTTATCGCGCTCGTCAACTGGATAGCAGTCCGTGGTGTCGTCTGGCTGGTAGTCAATTTTGCATTTGCATCTACATTTATCGCGCGCCGTTTATGGTGGGCGCTACAGCATCCGCGCCTGGCCTGGCGCATCCTGGACGCCGTGGGACATGAAGAGATCGTCATTGGAGGAGGTCTACCAGCGTTCCCCGAGGGTATTATGCTTGCCGATGGCACGATCATGAACCCCATGCTAGGCGCAAGTGGCATGCATGTGATCGGAGAGTTGCCGGCAGGAACCGAAGTGCCTATTCTGGGATTGCCGTCTGGTCAGAGGTCAGGGGATCTCGCCAGTTTTAGCCCGGCCGGCTTCTTCCCGGGCGTGAATAACGAAAGCATGAATAACTTTGCGGACCAATCTACCATGCAATTTAACAATAGTAGTTTTGTCAGCCCGCAGAGTACCGATGGCCTACCGCAGTCCTTTCCACAGCGTCCCTCAGAAGAGGAAGAGCGCCTGCGTCAGCAGATGGCAGCCTACATTCGTCTGATGGATGATTGGGTACAGTTCACAGAAGAGAAATGGCGTACCGTGAGCGATAGTCAGCTTGGTTGGAAGCCCCTGAGAGGGCGTTGGGGGAGTTGGGACGATATTTTCCAGGACGCCTACGCCGCCAAGACCTCCGATCCCATGGCGCAAGCAGCGCAGGTTGCCGGTGAAGCGACTTCGCGCCGTTACGATAGCTCGAAAGATAAAGGCTCTGCGGCATCAGCGGTGGCCTGCTTTATGCGTGATATGATGACGCTACGGAGAGGCATGGAGATGTTGCAGCAGGCGGCCGAGCAGAATCCGGAGAGCTTCAGTGCGCCTCCTGCGATGTCGAATGTGGGACGCAACACCAGCAAAGCCAACAGTGGACTACTTCGCAACGGAAATGGCGCAGGCAGTGGTCTGCCGCGTAACGGCCTGATTCGCCGCCCGACGCAGATCTTCGTCGACGCCGACACCAACAAATAAGTAAATACGACAATTTCGCAGAGAAACTATTGGACCAACTGCACATATCTAACAACTTGCCAATGCCTCCCCTGCGATGTACAATAGCCGCGCAAGGATGATTGAGAATAGTACATCCAGTCGCATGGATGCTTATGTACCCCGGCGCAAACTTATTTGTAGGCGGAGGATATTTCATGTCAAATAACATACAAGATCTGACGACCATTGAAGAGGTCACAGCCCACGAGATTCTTGATTCTCGTGGCAATCCTACCGTGCAGGTGGAAGTACTGCTGATGGGCGGGGCGCGAGGCACAGCCGGAGTTCCGTCGGGTGCTTCTACTGGCGCGCACGAGGCGGTAGAGCTCCGCGACGGAGACAAGAGCCGCTACGGAGGGAAAGGCGTTCTGACCGCCGTAGCCAACGTCCAGGATACCATTAGCAATGCGCTGGTTGGGCTGGATGCCACAGATCAGACAATGCTGGACGAAGTCATGATCGCCCTCGACGGCACATCCAATAAAGGCAAGCTTGGTGCGAACGCCATACTAGGCGTCTCGCTGGCAATTGCCAGAGCAGCAGCGAACGCGTACAGCCTGCCGCTCTACCGCTACCTGGGTGGAGTTTCTGCGCGCACACTGCCCGTTCCGATGATGAACATTCTCAACGGCGGCAAACATGCCGACAACTCGACCGATATGCAGGAATATATGATCTTGCCAGTCGGAGCCTCATCGTTCCGCGAAGCGCTGCGTATGGGATCAGAGGTCTATCAGGGCCTGAAAAAAGTGCTGCATGGGCGAAAGTTCAACACGAACGTGGGAGACGAAGGTGGTTTCGCGCCCTCCCTCAGTTCCAATCGTGAAGCGCTGGAATTGATCGTAGACGCCATCCAGGCCGCGGGCTACAAACCCGGCGTTGATATCTTCCTGGGTATGGACCCTGCCTCGACAGAGTTCTACAACAACGGAAAGTATGAGCTGGCTCGTGAGGGGCGTACACTGACATCCAGCGAAATGGTCGACCTCTACGAAAAGTGGTTGGGTGAATATCCACTGATCAGCATCGAGGACGGCCTGGCGGAAGACGATTGGGAAGGCTGGGCATTGCTCCGGCAGCGTCTGGGCAATCGTCTACAGCTCGTTGGCGATGACCTGTTTGTCACCAACACCGAGCGCCTCAAGCGCGGCATTGCAGAGCACTCGGCCAACTCCATACTGATCAAATTGAATCAGATCGGCACACTGACCGAGACCCTGGACGCCATCGCCATGGCAAAGCAAGCAGCGTATACCGCCGTCGTCTCGCACCGCTCCGGTGAGACCGAGGATACAACCATCGCCGATCTGGTCGTAGCGACCAATGCCGGGCAGATCAAAACGGGCGCACCAGCCCGCAGTGAGCGCGTCGCAAAGTATAATCGCCTGCTGGTGATCGAGGACGAGTTGGGAAGCGAAACCGCGCGCTATGCAGGCTTCAGCGCCTTCTACAACGTACCATCCCTGTACGCCAAGGCATAAAACGCGCTATAGTATTGCTGTGAGGGTTGCATTACCTCTTCTCGTATGCAGTCAGCAGCCTTCACAGGAATCATTTGTCAGCAAAGAGAGGATTTATGCCAGATACCATCGTAAAACAGACAAGCGAACGGCGCACAGGACGCACCATTCACTATACACTGAGCTATCTCATCCAGGGCGAAGAGCATGGGACCGATGGCGCAATTATTTTACTCCATGACTTTCCCGCGGGTGCATTTGCCTGGGAACAGGTTCTGCCACAACTGAGCGGTATTGGACGAGCGGTGTACGCATTTGATATGCTTGGCTACGGGCTCTCTGATCATCCCTGGCCCGCCGATACCTCGGTATGGGGACAGGCCGATGCCCTCAGCTATCTTCTACAGCAGCTCAACCTGAGCAATGTCATTCTGGTCGGGCATGGTCTTGGAGGGGCAGTGGCGCAGATCCTGGCGACCCGTCTTTACCGCGACCAGACGCAGGCCATTGTGCTAATCGACACCCTTTGCTATCAATACGCCTTTGCGCCCAACTGGCCATTGCCTGAAATGGAAAAGCGCCAGGACTTCGACGCACCGCAGCAGACAGCATTGGAAGACATGCTGCGCGATCTGCGCGCAACTCTTCCGCTGGCGACGGCTCAGCCGGACAAGTTCAAGAATAGCATCGAGAATTATCTCACGCCATGGAACACGGAAGAAGGGAAGGAAATGCTCTTCCAGCATATCCGCCTGCTTATTCCGAACTATATTAACGCAGTCTCGACCGATATACAGGTGGTCAAAAAGCCAACCCTCATTATCTGGGGAGAGAAAGATACGGTCGTGCCTTTGAAATACGGGCAGCGCCTGAACCGAGAGATCAGCACATCACAGCTGGTCGTAGTCCCCAATGCAGCCCATCTGGTTCTCTTTGACGCACCTGGAGCTGTCGCGGAGGCGATAGGAGAGTTTGTTCGCGGCCTGTAATGTCACAGGACCGTCTATAACGGCAAAGATACCCACAAGAGCCACCATGGTTGAGGAACTTCTTGTGGGTACTTTAATAATATACGATTTTGCGTTCAAGATACAATACACCATCCTGCAACCTGCAAGCCAGCTAAGAGGCCCTCTTCTTGCCAGATCGGTTTTGCGGTGAAACCGGCTTTTTCGCGGGCTTCGCCTGAGGTTGCTGCTCACGCTCCTGCGCCGAGGAGCAACGATTGAACTCCTCTACAGCGAGCATATACGCGCTATACATCCGTTCAAGAACTGGTGCCGCTGCCCCCCGTTGCTCCGCCATCACGAAATCGTGCCATTTTTGTTGCATACGCTGTTCAGCGTACTGAAGCTCTCGCGAGATCATTCCATCCTCTTTCTCACGCTCCACATTCAACATCCGTCGATCAAAGTCAAGATACGTACAAAGTATGCCTGGGAGGGCAATGATAGCTACGAAAGAGCGCTAAGAGGCTCGATTATGCTGGCGATATTCAGCCGTAAGCTGCTGAATCAGTTTCCGGGCATTGAGATAGCTGAATGAAGCCACCTTCTCTGGCTCAGTCTTGCCGAGGGCCTCGCACAACTTATGGATGCTGCTCAACTGGCGCTCGGTAATCGGCGCATTGGCCTCATCGACAGGAGCAGCAGGAGGCTGAGAGTTCTGGCCATTCTGATATTGAGCATGAGAGGCTGAGCGTGCATAGCCGTTCTGAGCTGCAACAGGCATACGACCATTGCTCATGTCCTCATCTTTGCTTCCCGGGCCGGGCTGGAAATCGACCGGGGCATCAACGATACGATGCTCTTCGTTCAGTTCAGGCGCAAACTGCGTACCATAGCCCAGGCCAGCAAGCGCCCTGCCGATGGCTTTCGTTTCCGCCTTTTCGATAAAATCGCCGAACGAGGCCGCACGCTCAGAGCCTGTTCCCGTCGCAATTCCGCCTCTGCCATCCTTCACCGTCGCCCTGAAAATCGCGATCCCACGAGCAGTCTTTGTGACGCTCTCATTGCGGCGTTTCTCCGCATTCCACGCAAACACCTCTTCCTCAGTCTCTTTCTCAAGGTCAAGGTGGATAATCTCAGTCTCAATAGAGCCTTCGGGGCATTCATTTCTGAACCAGACAAGCCGCCATTGCACAGGGAGGTATTCCGATGAACCTTGCCTGTTTCGAATACTGATCAGATGCTCACTGGGATTAAAATCGTTCATCAACTAGTGCTCCTGTTCTGTCGTTTACAGACTTGTCATGTTTGCGGGAATTGCCTGAAAGATGTCAATGTCTGGATAGTACCGGACGCCTCAAACATTCCCGTGTGGTTGTTGGAATAGAAATTTTGTTCTACCAGTATAGAATCTACAAAACATTTCGTCAAGTTCCAGGCATACCCTTATTCTTTCTGTCAGGTCAAAACATGGTAATTTTTTGCCTGCTCGTATGCTTCTTGCTTCAGGGAGCTTCAGAGTTGGCGGCAAATTAACATAGAAATTTACCAATATTACCCATTGGCGTTGTACAATATATTTTATTAAGAAACTACTCAATGAATGAGTAAGAAATGGAAGCAGACCAAGCGAGGGAAAGACCGATGAATGTCACAACTATGTATCAAGAGATTCAGGCGTCCTTACAGCGTGGTGAACAGGTAGTGGTAGCGACGGTGGTCAAAACGAGTGGAGCGGCCCCCTGTGAAGTTGGCAGCAAGCTTTTAGTGCGCGCCAATGGGTCCCAGTACGGCAATGTAGCGGGACCAACGACCGATGGAAAAATTGCCAGCGAGGCGCAGAACGCGTTACACGAGGGGCACAACTATATGACCCACATTCATATGGATGCGGACCAGGGAGAAGCTGTAGGCAGTTGTGGCGCGACACTGGAAGTGTTTTTTGAGATCTTGCGCCCGGAACCACGTTTGATAATTGCAGGGGCTGGCTATGTGGCACAGGCCCTGGCGCGGCTGGCGCAACCGCTTGATTTTCGTATTGACGTCGTGGATGATCGCCGTGATCTGGCCAATCCCCAGGTATTTGGCGAAAACGTGCAACTGATCTTCGGTGATATCCCCGAGACCATTCGCAATCTTGAGCCAGACGAAGAGAGTTGGATCGTCATTGTCACGCGTGGTCATAACCTGGATAAAGATGCGTTGCGGGCGGCGCTCGCCACGCGAGCAAAGTATATCGGCATGATTGGTAGTCCGAGCAAAGTCAAAAACATCTTTAAAGAGATGCTCAAAGATGGAGTCACACGTGAACGTCTGGAGCAGATCCATGCCCCCATTGGTCTGGATCTTGGCGCAGAGACGCCCGATGAGATTGCCCTGAGTATCGCCGCCGAGATGGTCATGCTGCGTCGAAAGGGTACAGGGGCCCCATTAAACACGAGGCATACGTTGCTGGAAAATAGTGTACCGGCGTAGTATAAAAAGTAGTTTGCCCCGCTCCAAGTTTGAACGCAAGAATCGGATAGTTTTGCATCTTCTTTTGCAGTATACTCAGCTTGCAAGGAAACGTTCTGCATGTTTCAGAAGCATAACATAATCCTGCGGCATAATTGCAGCCGCCTTGCCCTCAAACAAATAAAGGAGCACTTGTGTGCATAAAGTAATTGAACCGAAAATTCTCTATTTTGGGACCCCGGTTGTTCTCATAAGTACCCGGAACGAAGATGGTTCAGCCAACCTCGCCCCCATGTCCTCGGCGTGGTGGCTGAACCAGGCGTGTATGCTGGGAATGAGTAGTAGATCGAAAACCGTAGAGAATCTCCTGCGCGAGCGTCAGGGTGTGCTTAATCTCCCTTCAGCAGAGTTCGTGGGCGCGGTTGATCGGTTGGCATTGACGACCGGACGTCAGCCTGTCCCTGAAACGAAAGAAAAAATAGGATATCGCTACGAACCGGATAAATTCGGCCTTGCAGGGCTGACCCCGCTTGTCGCCGATCTCGTAAACGCGCCGCTTGTCGCCGAGTGTCCGATTCAGCTGGAAGCGACCGTTGCCCAGGTTCATCCATTTGATGAGCAAAATGGCACGATCAGGGCGATCGAAATGAGCATAATACGGGTCCACATCGACGAACAACTGCTCGTGCCCGGAACAGAGAACTATATCGATTCAGAGAAATGGAACCCCCTGATTATGAGTTTTTGCGAGTTTTTTAGTCTCAGTGGGAAGATCCATTCTTCCAGGTTGGAGCCCGCTTTTTATGGGCTACCGCGCAAGAATGAGGTGCAGGAGGTCGGGGCGGACGGATCGGGGAGGTGAGTCGGGGGGACGTGGATCGGCATCAAGCATCAATGTCACGGAGATTCTCCTTATTTCCGTGACATTGGCATCAAGCACGATCCCTACCTCTGTGGTTGTTAAATGCTTCGCTGTACCCAGAGATTGAAAATGGGGGCGGCAAGGCAATAGCGATCTTGCACGCGGATCACCAGGTCACGCTTTTGCAGGCGTTGTAACGCGCGACGGACGGCCATCTCAGCAAGGCCAGAGTGAGCCTGGATGTCAGGGCAGATGGCACCTTCCAGGTTTAAAAGGCAACGCAAGCAAAGACGTTGCTCCTCATCGGTGCGTTCCCAGAGATCATGGAAATAATTGTCCTCCCATTTGCGGAACACCTCCTCGATCGCTTCAGCGACATCCTCCACCGTAGCCTGCTCACGAACAGAAGCATTTAAATTGGTGATAATAATCGAGCAAAGGGCCTGGATCAAAAAGGGATGGCAGCCAGTAGCCTGAATGATAGCATCAACAACCTCGTCACTGAAGATATGATCACCTGGAAAATTGGCGACCGGTTGCCTGATCAAACGCTCGGCTTCAGCCGGATGGAGAAAGCTGACCTTGAGCGTCTCCACATTGACAAAATAGCCGGACCAGTTGGTACCCATCTCACCGACAGACTTCACGCCGCTGAAAAGCAGCGCAATACGAGGGCGATTCTGAATAGTACTGCGCAACCAATCCAGCAAAAGCGTCAGATCAATATGCCCCTTGACCCCGGCCTCTTCAAGCTTCTCAAATTCATCAAAGGCCAGCAGGAGAATACGATTCTCCCGTTCAAGCAACTGCTCTACGTCCTTTAGCCAGCGGCCAAAGCGATGATAGACCACCGCCTCATTCTGCCGCTGATCCTCGCGGAGCTGGTCGTACTCCAGTTTTTTGAGCAGCAGTCCGCGCACAGTGAGCAGATCGTATATTTTTTCCGCGAGCGCCGCCAGCAGAGCAGCGGTAGAAGAAGCAATGCCCGTCGTCTGGAGATCGTAAAAAATGGGGAGATACTGCGAGCCCAGCAGATCGGGCAACTGCTTGAGAACACTGCTCTTGCCCATCCTGCGTTCGCCGGACAAGAAAAACGTCGGTCGACGGTTCCGTAAGAGCGCCTCGCCCAATTGTTGGGCCAGATCCTGACGTCCGACAAACAGAGGATCACGCAATTCAAGCACCAGACCGGGGACATAGGGATTGGAGATATAGCCATAGTCGTCATTATCCCGGCTGACATTCTCCTGTTCATGCTTTGCCACCACACGCCAGCGCAGTACCAATTCTTCCAGACGTCGATTCAAGGGAGGCTCATGAAATACCGTGTGTGGATAGACCCGTTGCAGATTCGCGAGCATACTCGCAAGCGCATCGTAGCGGGCCTGACGATTCGAGCGTGAATAATAGCTGGCAGCATCACGGCTGGCATCCTCCAGATGGCGAAAGAGGCGAGCGATCTGCTGGTCGAACAGGCGAACCTCTTGCGGCAACGTCACCTGGAGACGTTGATGAGCGTGGCTGATATCGCGCAGGCTCTCGCACAAATAGAGATCGTTCAAAGCGATCTCAAGCGCAGCTGCCAGCACCGCCACACGTTGCTGAGGGCGCTCCTGCAAGAGAAAATCTATCTCCTCCAGCGTCCGCTCAATATCCTGATCGGCAGCAAGCAAAAGCATCTGCCGCACATAGGGCAGGGGCAAAAAGACGCATTCGTCACAGCACAGGGCGCAATGATGCAGATCATAAAACACGCGCTGAGGATTTCTCAGGCTGGATAGATAGACCTTCACCATTGAGAGAGCATTGGGCGGATAAAGAAACAGGCGATAATATGCCGGGAAAAAGCTGAGTAGAAAAGTCGTCCCTACAACCAGTACATCCAGCCAGCCAGCCGAGATTGCAGCCTGTATATTGCCCTGATGGAGACCAACATCCCCGACAGGCGTGCCGACCGCCACCCCAAAGGCAGCAGCTACGGCAGCCCCGATACGTGTAGCGGCCTCGATCACCTCAGTATGGCTATTTGCAGTAGTACGAATAATAGAGCCAACGACGCGCACCAGCACACTCCCGACAATACCACCGACAATAACGCCCGCAACACTCCCGCCAATCGACTCAGTTTGCTGCAATGCACTTCCCCCCAGAAAGCCAACGAGCAAGCCAGACCAGTACCCGCCCAGAGTGCCAGTAAATATCCCGGCACACATACCAGAGAAAATGCCAATGGCAGTCCCCAGCGTCGCCCTTGCCAGACCGCTACGCTTCACCGCCGAGATACTATTAAAGGTCAGACCAAGGAAGCAGCCGAAAGAGAGACCGAACACAATCCCAACCAGCGTATCATCCCCATTATTGACAATAATACCAGTAGATAGAGCGAGAGCCAGAGCCAGGGCAACACCGTAGACAATGCTGAAGAGACTACCAACGAGGCCGCCCGCCAGGCAACTGAGCGCAGTAGCCCAGAGGCAATCAAAGGCAAAAAACAGGATGCCTGGCTGCAAGCTCAAGGGAGTATGAATAGTATATTGATAGGAATCTGGGAACCAGAAATAGACCAGAATGCGTAGCACCATAGCCATGGGATACGTACAACAAAACAAAGGGAACGCCAGACGTAGCGCCAGACGCAGGCGTCCGCCGATAGATTCGCGCTCCACCTCCCGCTGGAAGCCCGCAGGCTGAAAAAAGCAGCGGAGCAAAATAATGAGCGGATCAATAAACCAGAAGCGCCAGAAAGTATCGTACGAGCTTAGCATTAGTAGACAACCTCACGATAAATCGACTCGAGACGCTGTTCAAAATGCTGCCAGAAATGTGCAGTCTCCCTGGCGGGTAGGCGCTCTTCCAAAAGAAGTTTGCCAACCAGTTGCAAGCGAAGAGGGGGCCAGCGCCCATCTTGCTCAGCATAGTGCCAGAAAGCCTCGACCTCCTGTGTCCCAAAACCAGCCAGGCGGCTCTTTGCCAGAATAAACGTTTCGGCCTCAGAGCGTTGAAACGGCTCTAAAATAATCTGCTCAAAGATATTGAAAAAGCCGCTCGTTTCCATATCTTTGCCAATGACCGCACTAATCGGCTGTCGGCTCAGCACAATTAAAACCAGACCAAAGGCATGAGCCATAGCACGCAAGCCGCGAAAAAAGTCCAGCGTAAAATCCTGACGATTCCGCATGCCTTCGAATTCATCGATACACAATACAGGAGATTTCCGGCTCGACCTGAGCGTCTTGAGTCCTCGTTCCAGGCTCAAAAGGCCAGTCACATTGTCGGTGGGAAGGCCAAGCACCTCCAGCGCCTCCGTTGCGAAGCCCACCTCAGTCTGGCAGCTAGGCATCGTCGCGTCAAGGTAGCCAATATGGAAGCGTGAGCCGAACTCATGAGCAGCCGTCAGGCGAAGATAATCAACCAGCCAGGTTTTGCCGACGCGGCGTGGGCCGACAATCGACGTCGAGGCCAGCCGATGGGTGCGATTGAGCAACGTCTCCCGTTCGCGCTTGCGTGCAAAGCATTCCTGTGCAAATAAAAGAGGCTCATTAAAGAAAAATAGAGCTTGCTCATGCTGACGAGAGCCTTCTTGCTCTGTCCCCATAGGAAAAGGAGTAGAAAGTATTTGTCCCTTCTGACGACGTTCACCCGGAATCAAACCAAGTTCCGCGATAGTCATACCATACAGATTACTAAGCTTCTTCTGAAAATAGCGGCCAGGAATAGTTACGCCACTCTCCCAGCGACTGATCGTTACACTTGTCGTCCCAAGCTTCTCCGCAAGTTCTTCTTGCGTCCAGCCCTGACTTTCCCGTGCGCGGCGCAAGAGCGCATTCGGGGAAGCATCATCAGGCTTCCTCACGAGTAGTCCCTCTCCAGAGCCCGGGTGGCTCCCAGCACTACACGAACATATCTTATGACAGACAATGGAAAAATACCTTATTTTATCTTTGTCTTATACAGATGCAATTGATAAGAAATACATGAAGATGATAATAATGTTATTTTATCATCTTACCTTGCGATTGTACACGTATGACGAGCCCCATTTCGCAAGAAATAAACCTTATGCTGAGCGACATGTTCTTTTAGTCCCTCAATTCTGGTATTTTTTCGGTACAAGGCGACGTTTTGGCATTCCAGGCATAATCATCACCGTTCTCGCAATAGCGGCGCTCATAAGCGGTCTGGTACAAGGGAAAGTGGATGGAAGCTTTCTGGGCGGTTTTCTCGTAATACTCGCCGTAGGTGTGATCGCACGAATAATAGGCTAAGAGGACAGCCATAAAGACGAAAAAATCGCAGCTGTTTTTCTGAGCACATCGTCAGTGCCAGCATGTTTCAGAGTGATATACTAGAACAGGCAGTTATTTCGTAGCGATACTGTGCAAACAGCACCATGGAGAAAGAGCGTTATGACAGACTACCAGTATATCCTCGTCGCGCGCGATGAAAGCGTTGGCATTGTGACCCTCAACCGTCCTAAAGAACTCAATGCTTTAAATACACAGCTGGTAAACGAGCTGGCTGATGCGCTGGAGGAGTTTGACCGCGACGACGCGATCCGCTGTATCATCATTACCGGAGCAGGTGAGCGAGCCTTTGCCGCCGGGGCAGATATCAAAGAGATGGCCGATAAGACGCCGATAGAGATGTTCACGGGCGGATTTGCGGCCTGGGAGCGAATACGTCACCTGCACACGCCGCTGATAGCAGCCGTAAATGGTTATGCCCTGGGAGGAGGCTGTGAGCTGGCATTGCACTGTGATATGATCGTGGCCGCAGAAAATGCCCGCTTCGGGCAGCCCGAAATCCTGATAGGAGTTATGCCGGGAGCAGGTGGAACCCAGCGTCTGGCGCGTGTGCTGGGGAAATACCGCACCATGGAGATAGTCCTGACCGGGGCACAAATAAGCGCACAAGAGCTTGCCACATTGGGACTCGTCAACCGCATCGTGCCGCAAGGGGAACACCTGAGCGAAGCGCTCAAGCTCGCGAAAACCGTGGCCGCGCAGGCTCCCCTCGCAGCACGATTGGCAAAAGAGGCAGTGCTCACCGCCTTCGAAACCTCGCTAGAAGAGGGATTAAACGCCGAACGCAAAAACTTCTTCTTACTTTTCGCCAGCGAAGACATGCGCGAAGGAATGAGAGCTTTTATTGAGAAGCGTAAGGCAGA
>Ga0310811_10008442_pt1 | contig 13246 bp, 10 predicted proteins | sample YCmetagenome_FD_207642 | JGI IMG/M metagenome (GOLD analysis project Ga0310811, IMG submission 207642) | Soil microbial communities from experimental microcosm in Duke University, North Carolina, United States - YC | ecosystem: Engineered > Artificial ecosystem > Soil microcosm > Unclassified ...
ACATGACCTCGATCCGGCCGAGACGCTGTTCCTGATCGCATCGAAGACGTTCACCACGCTGGAGCCGCTGACCAATGCGGCGACCGCGCGGAAGTGGGTGGTTGATGCGCTGGGTTCCGAGGCGGCGGTGGCGAAGCACTTCGCTGCGCTGTCCACCAACACCGAGGGCGTGAAGAAATTCGGCATCGACACCGCCAACATGTTCGGCTTCTGGGACTGGGTCGGTGGGCGCTACTCGATGGACTCGGCCATCGGCCTGTCCACCATGATCGCCATCGGCCCCGACGGGTTCCGTGACATGCTCGCCGGCTTCCGCGCGATGGACGAGCATTTCTGCACCGCGCCGCCGGAAAAGAACCTGCCGCTGCTGCTGGGGCTGCTGACCGTCTGGTACAACAACTTCTTCGGCGCGCAGAGCCTGGGCGTGATGCCGTATTCGACGAACCTTGCGCGTTTCCCGGCCTATCTCCAGCAGTTGCAGATGGAGAGCAACGGCAAACATGTCGGGTTGGACGGCAAGGTGGTGACGACGCAGACCGGGCCGATCATCTGGGGCGAGCCAGGCACCGACGGCCAGCATTCATTCTATCAGTTGCTGCACCAGGGCACGAAGCTGGTGCCCTGTGACTTCATCGGCTTCTGCAAGCCGCTCAGCCCGCTGGCGCATCAGCATGCCATGCTGATGGCCAACATGTTTGCGCAGACCGAGGCGCTGGCATTCGGCAAGACGCTGGCGGAGCTGGAGGCTGAGGGCTCGCCGGCGTTCCAGAGTCCGTTCCGCGTGATGGAAGGCAACCGGCCGAGCAACACCATCCTTGCCGACGCGCTGACGCCGTTCGCGCTGGGCACGCTGGTGGCGCTGTATGAACACAGCGTGTTCACCCAGGGCACCATCTGGGGGATCGACTCGTTCGATCAGTGGGGCGTGGAGTTGGGCAAGGTGCTGGCCCAGCGGATCATCCCGGAACTGGACGGCGCGACCGAACCGAAGCTGGCGCACGACAGTTCCACCAATGCGCTGATCCGGCGCTTCAGGGCGCGATCCAAATGACAGTCAGCGCAGACTGATCGCTTCTTCGACGTCCCGCAGGCGGTCTTTGCCGAAGTAGATCTCGTCACAGACAAAGAATGTGGGTGAGCCGAATGTGCCCCGCTCCACGGAGCGCTGGGTGTTCGCCAGAAGCTCATCCTTGACGTCAGCCGTCTGCACCAGCTCCAGGATCGCCCCGGCATCAAGCCCGGATTCCGCCAATGCCGCGCGCAGCACCGCGGGGTCGTCCATCTTCTTGGGTTCTGCCCACATGTGGCGATAGACCTCGTCGACATACCGTTCGAACACACCCAGCCTCTGCGCTGCGATCGCACCACGCATCAGCGTTAATGTGTTCACGGGGAAGAACGGGTTTCGCTGGTATCGCGTGATCCCGTGGCGCTTCACGAAGCGCGCTGTCTCCAGCAGCTGGTATTCCGGCTTGTTCCTGATCCCCACCAGAGTTTCAGCCGGCGACCGGTTGTTGGTCAGCTTGAACACGCCGCCCAACAGGATCGGCACGTATTCGAACCGCGTGCCGGTTCTGCTCTCGATCTGCGGGATGACCAGATGGCTCAGATACGCATTCGGGCTGCCGAAATCGAAGTGGAATTCGACGCGCATCACCATTTCTCCCCGAATGGGCGGATGTCCATCTCGAACGTCCAGGCGTCCTTGGGTTGCTGATACAACTGCCAATACGCCTCGCCGACTGACGCGGGCTGCATGAGCCGATCAGGGTTCTGCAAGCCGGCCTCGCCCTCGCGCTCGCGGATGCGGTTGCGCACCCACTCGGTGTCCACACCGGAATCGATGATCAGGTGCGCCACGTGGATGCCCTGCGGTCCGAGTTCGCGCGCGGCGCTTTGTGCGACTGCGCGCAGTCCTGCCTTGGCCGACGCGAACGCCGCGTACCCTGCGCCGCCGCGCAGACTTGCCGTCGCGCCGGTGAAAAAGATCGCGCCACGTCCGCGGGGGAGCATCAGCCGTGCGGCTTCGCGGCCGGTGAGGAAGCCGCCATAGCACGCCATCTCCCACACCTTGCGGAACACGCGCTCGGTGGTCTCGACCAGCGGGAAATGCACGTTGGCGCCGGGATTGAAGATGCACACTTCCAGCGGTGCGAAGGCATCGGCCTCACGCAGGAAGGCGGTGATATCCTCTTCCTTACGCGCATCGAGCGAGCGTCCGAGGATCCGTCCGCCTGATTCCTTCACCAGTTCGGCCAGCTTCTCGCCGTTGCGTCGGCCGGCGAATACGGTGAAGCCCTGGGCGGCGAATTTGCGGGCGATGGCGCTGCCGATGAAATCGCCTGCGCCGATCACCGCAACTGTGCGCTGTTCCATCTGCATCTCCTCAGTGAGCGTCCGCCGGCTTGGCGACCAGCGCGACCTTGCGCATCAGCGGTGCCATCGCGGTCGCAACGACGAAACACAGCATGATGACGAAGAACGCATCGGCAAAGGTCTGTGTCTGTGCCTCGCGCATGGTGAGCGCCCAGAGGCGTTTCAGTGCCACGACATGGCCGCTGGTGTCGCCTATCCGGGCGATCCAGTGTTCCATGGCCACGTTGCTGCTGTTGAGGTGCTCGGCCAGACGCAGGAAGTGCAGGTTGGTGCGATCGTTCAGGATCGTGCCGCAGGTCGCGATGCCGATGGCACCACCCAGGTTGCGCATCAGGTTGAACAGGCCTGAGGCGAACTTCAGCCGCTCGGGGGCGATGCCGCCCAGGGTCAGCGTTACCACTGGCGCCACTGCGAACTGCTGACAGAAGCCGCGGAAGGCCTGCGGCAGCAGCAGCTGCTCGGCGCCCCAGTCGTGTGTGATCGGGGTGAAGTTCCACATGCTGATGCCGAAGCAGGCCAGGCCGAACATCATCAGCCAGCGCAGGTCAACGAAGCGGGTCAGCACGGCATAGAAGGGGATCGCGCAAACCTGGAACACGCCGGTGGTGAACACGGCCTCGCCAATCTGCAGCGCGCTGAAGCCGCGTACGTGATCGAGGAATAGCGGCGTCAGGTAGATCGTCGCGAAAATCCCGATGCCGGTGATGAAGGAGAAGAAGCATCCCAGTGCGAAGTTGCGGTCTTTCAGTGCGCGCAGGTCAACCACGGGCTCGCTATAGGTCATGCTGCGCCAGATGAAGCCGAGGCCTGCAATGCCGGAAATCCATGCCGTGGCGCGGATGGTCGCATCGCCGAACCAGTCCCAGCGCGGGCCTTCCTCGAGCGTATATTCGAGGCAGCCGAGGAACACCGCCATCAGCGCCATGCCGAGATAGTCGGCACCGCGCAGCAGCGACAGGTTCACCCGGTCCACACGCACCAGCATCGGTACCACGATGGTGACGAAGATGCCGGGGACCAAGTTGATGAAGAACAGCCAGTGCCACGAGTAATTGTCGGTGATCCAGCCGCCGATCGTCGGGCCCAATGTGGGGGCCAGAGACGAGATACAGCCGATTGTCGCCGCAGCGATCACGCGCTGCTGGCCGTTGAAGTAATAGAATGCCGTGGTGAATACGGTGGGGATCATCGAGCCGCCGAGGAAGCCCTGCATCGCGCGGAACACGATCATGCTCTCGATGTTCCACGCCCAGCCGCAAAGCAGGCTGGTGACAGTGAATCCCGCCGCTGAGGCGCAGAACAGCCAGCGCGTGGAGAACACGCGCGTCAGCCAGCCGGACAATGGGATCACCACGATCTCGGCGATCAGGTAGCTGGTCTGCACCCAGGCGATCTCATCAGCGCCCGCGGATAGCCCACCGCCGATGTTTGCCAGCGAGGCCGATACGATCTGGATGTCCAGCAGTGCGATGAAGAAGCCGATACTCATCGATGCGAAGGCAAGCACCTTTGTCGACATCGCCAGCTCGGATGCCGGCGGGATCCGGATCTCGGCCGTGGTGGTGCTCATCGCTCGTCAACATTGGCAGTGACGGACAGACCAGGCCGCAGCAGGCCCAGTTCCGCGCCATCACCATTCAGTATTACGCGCACCGGCACGCGCTGAACGATCTTGGTGAAGTTGCCGGTTGCGTTCTCGGCTGGCAGGACACTGAACACGGCACCTGTGGCGGGGGCCAGGCTGGCGACGCGGCCATGGAAGGTGTGATCCGGCAGCACATCGGCCTCGATCGTCACCGGTTGCCCGGCGTGCATGTGCGCGAGCTGGTTCTCCTTGAAGTTGGCGTCCACCCACAGCCCGTGCGCCGGCACCAACGAGATCAGCTGCGAACCTACAGTTGCATAGGCGCCATCACGCGCGCTGCGGTTGCCGACCGTGCCGTCGATCGGTGCGCGAAGCTCGGTGTAGCCGAGATTGAGCTGCGCTGTATCGCGATCTGCGACCGCTGCGGCCAACGCGGCCACTGTTTGCTGCCGCTGCGTCTCGATCACAACGATCTGCCGCTGTGCAGCGTCCAGTGCCGCGTGTGCCTTGGCATCAGCGGCCAGCGCTTTCTGGTAATCGGCGTTGGCCTGCTGCGAGCGCTGCAATGACGCAGCGTGGTCCTGGGCCAGCGTCCGATAGCGATCCACGTCGTCCTTCGACCGTACGATCTCGGCCGCGGTCGCGGTCAGTTCGGCCTGTGCCTGGGCGATGACGGCCTGCTGCAGGCTGCGCTGCGCGGCGAGGTTCTCCAAGGTGGCGTGCTGCCCCGCGACCGCTGCCTCAGCCTTGGCCAGCGCTGCGCGATAGTCGCGGTCGTCAAGCTTCACCAGCAGGTCGCCGGCATGCACTGCCTGATTGTCGGTCACCGTCACTTTGGCAATGAAGCCCGGCACCTTCGGCGCGATCACGGTGACGTCGCCGCCGACGTAGGCGTCGTCGGTGCTTTCGATGAAGCGTCCGACTGTCCAATAATGGTAGCCGTAAGCGGCGGCTCCGATTCCCACCACGAGGGCGGCTGCGGCGATCAGAAGCTGCTTGCGCGAGATCCGCGACGCGCGCACCTGGGGCGGCGCGAGGATGTCGCCACGCGCGGCAATGGCCTGGTCGCTCATGGCTGCGGCCTCATGTAGTGAGAGCGGAAGTCAGGCTCGACCAAAGGGCGGCCGCTCTTTCGATCGACCAGGACCGGGTCGGCGACCTCACCGGTCTCGCTGTCCACGACGACCACGCTGGGACCGTCCGGCGCGAAATGCTTGTTGCCCCAGGCAAGGAGTGCCCACAGCACCGGGCGGAAGTCGCGGCCGCGCTCGGTCAGGATGTACTCATGGCGGGGCGGGTGCTCGCTATAGGCGCGCTTCTCCAGGAGGCCGCTTTCCACCAACGCGTTCAGCCGCCTGGTCAGCATATTGGGCGCGATGCCGAGGCTGGCCTGGAACTGGTCGAACCGGCTCAGGCCGCGGAAAGCGTCCCGAAGGATCAGGATGCTCCACCACTCGCCGACGCGCTCCAGGCTGCGGGCGATCGGGCACGGCATCGTGTCGAAACTCTTGCGTTGCATGTCTCGTCCCGTGACTTGCAGGATGCAAGCTACATAGAACGGTCACTATCAATATGCAAGTGACAAAATGGGGAGGGGTTGTGGGGGAGGTCGCCGCTCCCCCTGTCCCGCTCCCGCAAGGGGAGGGGGAGATGTGGCTTATGCCGCAGACGTCAGCCGATAAACCCGTGCCGCTGTCCCGGCGTAGAGCGCGGCCTTGTCCGCCGCGGACGCGCCAGCTGTGATCCGCTTGAAGGCGTTCCACAGCTCTGTGTAGCCACAGGATTGCTTGTCGGGCGGGAAGTTGCTTTCGAACATGCAGCGGTTCGGCCCGAACGCCTCGATGCACGGCTCGACGTATTGGCGCCACGCCGCGGCGAGGTCCTGGGAGCTCGGCGGCACGCCTCGTTCGTGAAAGTTGAAGCCGAACGAGGTCATGCCGATGCCGCCCAACTTCACGTTGACGTTCGGGCATTTCGCCAGTTCGGCGATGTCCTTCTGCCAGCTGGCGCGGATCTCCTCGCGGTGGCCGGCATAGGGGCCCACACCCAGGACGCCGCCCACATGGTTCAGGATGATCGTGGTGTCCGGGAACGCCTGCGCCAGGTCGATCGCGTCGGGCAGTTGCGGATGATACTGCCAGGACTCGAAGCTCAGCCCGAGCGCGGCCAGCTGCGCGAATCCCTGCCGGAAGGTCGGATCGCGCACCAGGTGCGGGGGCACCACGCGTGAGACGAACTTGCTGATCGCTGGGCTGGCATCCGAGGACACGCCATAACGGATGCCGCGGAACCGTCCGCCGCCGGCGCGGAGTTGGGCCTCCAGCACGTCCCGCACCCGCGCGCCGAGTGTCAGGTCGGCGTGGCCGATGATCGCCTCGGCCACGCGGCAGGGTCCGTACGTGCCTGACGCGGCCATCGCCGCGATGCCGTTGACGAATTCCACTTCGCCGACGGGCGCCATCTCGGCGGGGCCTTGCTTGCGATACATCGCCTGGCATTCGAGGAAAACTGTGGCGACGATGTTGTGGCCGCCGCCGGTATCGGCGAGGAGTTCCGGCAAGAAGTAGTGTCCGCGGTGCGGCGTGTCCCAGAAATGGTGGTGCGGGTCGATGATCGGCAGATCGGGTTCGAGTGCCGTTTCACGCGGGCGCCTGGCGAGCCACTCTGCCAGGTCCGTATCGTTCCGATAGGTCAGCCCGGGATAGTCGCCGCGTGCGTTGCCTGTTTCGGGCACTGGTGTTTCCTCCGATTGATGTGGCCCGTATTCGGACACCAACCGGGGGCTTGGGCAACACCAACCATGTCTAAGGCGTACCGATGATCGTCGTCGTGGGAACCATGGGAATCACAACGGTCGCTGGGGCCGCCGTAACGTAGGTGGTTGTTGTTGGCGTTGTCGTGGCTACGACGCATCGGGTCAGGCCAAGGTACAACACGCCTGTTGTGCGAGGGCGCCAGAGAGAACTGTAATTCGGCGAAACATTGCAAAACAGCAATCACATGGTGGCGAGTGCGCTTACTTTCCGGTGACGCTGGCAGACTGACACGTTCCGTCGCGCGTGCTACATGGCAGTGTTTGCTGAGCACTGGATGCGCCCTTAGCTCAGTTGGATAGAGCAACAGCCTTCTAAGCTGTGGGTCACTGGTTCGAATCCAGTAGGGCGCGCCAAGTTTGCAGAGTTGCGGCCGCGGTTGAGGCCGAAGCCCTCGATGGGAGGATTCAGGGTTTGGGCTGCGCGGGCAGCAGGACAGTGCCGGGGATCACTGTCTGTGGATCGTCACTCACTGATCTTGCGGTGTCGTCGCGTTGTCCGGGATCACTGCGGGACCCGTTGGTGGGGTGATGCCAGGCCCCGAGAACACCGCGATGGTGCCAGCGACGCTGGCGACCGTGTTGGTCTCGGTTGTGGTATTTGCGTGAATTGGCGAGTACCGCACCCGCCGTCATGTTGCGTTGTTTGCAAGGATCAGGTTGGCGGTTAGAACGGGCGCGTATGTCCCGGTGTCATCAATGTAGTTGTCGCTTACATTGACCCCGTCAATTGTATTTCCCGAGTTCTGAATCACTGCAATCGAATAGGACATGTCGATTGAAGAACCTGGACCCTTCGCGGCGATAACGGTGTTATCGATAGCCGTATAGACAAAGTCGGGACCACTCCTCTGCACTGCGTTTCCAAGGTGACGTGCGGACGACGTTACGCATTCCTGCCGTTCATATACGACGACGAGGCAGAGCGGGTTTGTCTCGTGAGTCTTGGCTTCGTACAAGCTTCGGATTGATTGCCAAGCGCGAACACTGGCAGCTGGCGGCCACGCCGGCGCGAGATTGAGCCTGCTAATGTTGCTCGGGGTATGTGAGCGACTCCACGTCCAGCAGAACCGGCCGAATCGAGTTCAGCGCAGCCCGAAGAGTCTTATACCGGCGAAGCTTGGTTCTCTGCCCTTTCGCCAACACAATCCAGATGTCGCGACCGGCTGGTGCAAAAGCGAAGTGAGACGGCTCGCCGCTATCTGGACTGATGACCACGATACGGTGCTTCAGGGCGGGATCGTCATTCTGTCGGCTGCTCACATAGGCAAGTGCGACATCACCTGCTGCCGCAAGCCATTCGTCCAACACCGCGCGCTCATCAGGGGTCGGCGGTCGCGCCGGAATCTTGTGCATTGCTTGCATCTGAGAGGAATAATCAGATGGAACCAAGCGCAGATCTGGTTTCAATTTGGTTTACAGATCCCGCTCCAAATCCCTTGACCGACGCGTACATCGTGTCTGCGATGCTGCCATGAGGTGGGGGAAGTCGCACGCACACCCCCCGAGCCGGTCATATGCCTAGAGTGTAGGTTTCCGGCGGGTTTCAGCGAAACCGCCCTGCGGCTCAGAACGCGTATGCCACCAGCACAACCGCAGCGGCAGCCAGGCACAGGCTGGCAATCAGAATCAGGCGGTCGATCGACATGGCGGCAGCATGCCGTCGCTACGTTGCCGCCCTATGTCGAAATGCTGCGCAGAAACAAAAAAAGGCCGCTCCGGCGAACCGGAGCGGCAAAGGTCAGGAAGGAATGCCGGACGTCTTACCCGATGACTGGGACCGACGCTGTGAACTATTTCACCTGCGTGCCGCCGCCTTTGCCTCACGCCGCCGCGCATGCAGAATGAATTCGGTATATCCGTTCGGCTGCGCGCGTCCCTTGAAGACCAGGTCACAGGCTGCGGCGAAGGCGGCACCATCGAATGCCGGCGCCATCCGCCGGTATGCCTTGTCGCTGGCATTCTGCCGATCGACCACTTTCGCCATGCGCTTCATCGTCTCCATCACCTGCTTCTCGCCGACAACGCCGTGATGCAGCCAGTTGGCGATATGCTGCGAGGAGATCCGCAGCGTTGCCCTGTCCTCCATCAGCCCGACGTCGTGGATATCCGGCACTTTGGAACAGCCAACCCCCTGGTCGATCCACCGCACCACGTAGCCCAGAATGCCCTGGCAGTTGTTGTCCAGCTCCTGTCCGATATCCTCCGGCGCCCAGTTCGGCCTGTCGGCGACCGGTATGGTCAGCAGGTCGGCCAAAGGCGTGCGCTCTCGATTCGCCAATTCCTCCTGTCGGGCGGCCACATCGACCTGGTGGTAATGCAGCGCGTGCAGCGTCGCGGCGGTAGGCGAGGGGACCCAGGCGGTATTCGCTCCCGCCATCGGATGCCCGATCTTCTGCTTCAGCATATCGGCCATCATGTCGGGCGCTGCCCACATACCCTTGCCGATCTGTGCCTTGCCACGCAGCCCGCAGGCGAGCCCGACATCGACGTTCTGGTCCTCGTATGCCTTGATCCAGGCGGAATTGCGCATGTCATTCTTGCGGATCATTGGCCCGGCTTCGATCGATGTATGAATCTCGTCGCCGGTTCGATCGAGGAAGCCGGTGTTGATGAACACCACGCGTTCCCTCGCCGCCATGATGCACGCTTTCAGGTTGACCGAGGTACGCCGTTCCTCGTCCATGATGCCCATCTTCAGGGTGTTGCGCGCGAGACCGAGCATGTCCTCCACACGCGCAAAGATGGTATCGGTGAATGCCACTTCCGCCGCACCATGCATCTTGGGCTTTACGATGTAGACCGACTTTGTGCGGCTGTTGCGGTGTTTGCCCTCGCCGGTCAGGTCGTGCATCGCGATCAAGGAGGTGACCGCGGCATCCAGCAGTCCCTCGGGTATCTCGGCGCCGGCAGAATCCAGCACCGCATCGGTATACATATGGTGGCCTACATTGCGCACCAGCATCAGGCTGCGGCCTGGCAGGGTCAGCGTGCTACCGTCCGGCGCCGTATAGTCGCGATCGGCTGCCAGCCTGCGGGTCACTGCGCGGCCTTCCTTGGCGAAGCTCTCCACCAGCGTGCCGCGCATCAGGCCGAGCCAGTTGCGATAGGCCGCGACCTTGTCCTCGGCATCGACGCAGGCGACGGAATCCTCACAGTCCTGGATTGTGGTGATTGCCGCTTCCATCATCACGTCGGCGATACCCGCCGCATCCTGCTGTCCGATTGGCCGAGCGCGATCGACGACAACCTCGATGTGCAGCCCGTTGTGCTTCATCAGTACCGCCGAGGGCGCGTCTGGCGCACCTCGGTAGCCCACGAACTGCGATGGATTTGCCAAGCCTGTCTGCGCGTTGTCGCTGAGCATCACGGCCAGCCGGCCATTTTCCACCGTGTAGGCGGTTGCGTCCCGATGGCTGCCCATCGCCAGCGGCACCGCCTTGTCAAGTACCTGCCGTGCCTTGGCGATCACTCGCGCGCCTCGCACGCTGTTGTAGTCATTCCGACGTTCCGCGCCACCGTCCTGGGGGATGGCATCGGTTCCGTAAAGCGCGTCGTAGAGACTGCCCCAACGAGCGTTCGCTGCGTTCAGCGCGTAGCGTGCGTTGGTCACCGGCACGACGAGCTGCGGTCCAGCGATGCTCGCGATCTCCGGGTCAACGTTCGTCGTGGCGATGGAAAAGTCGGGCGGCTCCGGTTCCAGATATCCGATGCCACGCAGGAACCCCATGTATTCGCCTGGATCGATCGGCTTGGCGCGATGCGCCAGATGCCATGCGTCAATGTCTCGCTGCAACGCGTCGCGCTTCTCCAGCAGGACCTTGTTGTGCGGTGCGAGGTCGGTGACCAGTGCCGCAAACCCCCGCCAGAACGCGTCCGGAGTTACACCAGTACCAGGTAGCGCCTCCGCCCTGATGAAATCGTATAGCGGCCCGGCGACCTTCAGGCCGAATGCCTCAACTCGATCCATGCGTCGCGACTCCTCGAGGGGTTGACGTTCAAAAACACCGCAAGCGCCCGATAGTCCGGTCGCTGCCTGTCCTTCTTGTCGTTACCCCCCGGCGAGCGGCTTAATGTCGCTGTCGGGTCTTGCGCCATTGTTCGAATGCGGCGCGGGTTGCCTCACTTGGAGGATATGTGCCTGGCAGTGCTGCGCCGCCAGTCACACGTTGCAGTATAAACTCTTCCAGCTCTTCCTGTTCGGCGGCGTCATGTGCCACCTCATCGGCCAGAGCAGCTGGGATCACGGCGATGCCATCGCGGTCACCGACGATCACATCGCCAGGATACACTGCAACGCCGCCACAGCCGATCGGAATGTTGCTCTCCACTGCGTGGTGCTGCGCCAAATTCAGCGGCGCGCTTGGGCCGGAGCAGAACACCGGGAATGGCATTTCGCCAATGGGTCCCGCGTCGCGGACGCCGCCGTCGCCGACAAGCCCGGCAACCCCGCGAGCCATCAGCCGAGCCACCAGGATCTGGCCGGCGCAGGCGGCTCTTGTATCGCCCCGGCAGTCGATCACCAACACGTGGCCGGTCGGGGTGATCTCAATCGCGCGCCGCTGAGGGTGTTCCGGATTGCCGAGGATCGCCACGTTATCAACGTCCTCACGCGATGGAATGTTGCGAAGCGTAAAAGCCGGGCCGACGAGGTTCCCGCCATATCGGCCAAGCGGCCGCACGCCCTGCATGAAGGCGTTGCGCAGCCCGCGCTTGAACAGTTGGGTCGTCAGCGTGGCGGTGCTGACCAGCCGAAGTCGGTCGAGGGTCTCGCGCGCAAATCCGGACATCACCCCAACCTGCCGCAGCCGCTTACAGGGATCAATAGAAGCAAGGGCTTAGGGACGTGCATTCCGGCACCTTGGTGGTCGAAGGCGAGCCCGTCCACGATGCCTCGTAAACTGATCGGGTTAAGCAATCCTTAGCTCAAGTCTGTGTTCTTGCGGCAATATCCGGACGTTGATCCAGGTCAGCGCGGGTTGCCTTGTCCGGGACAGTCATGTACGCGCCGGACCGGACCGCCGCACTCAGATTGGGAGAGAAACGACCATGAGCACCTTCGAGGTTGACCGCAGGACGCTGCTTGGCGGCATGGCGGGCCTGGCGACCGTCGGCATCGGACGAGCACAGGCTGCCTCTCCGCCACCGCTCCCGTCCTCACCCGTCACGCTGAACGTGGTGGACGTGGCTGGCCAGTTGCAGCTTACCCAGGGCGCGATGGATGCCTTCGCCAAGGCGAACCCGACGCTGGTCTCCAAGATCACCTATTCGCAGGCGCCGGCCCCTGAACTTCCCGGGAAGATCAAGGCGCAGCAGGCCGCCAACAGCGTCGACATCGACCTCGTTCTGACCGGTACCGATGCACTTTCCGCCGGCATAGACCAGAAATTGTGGACTCCCATCGTCATCGACTACGCGTCCGCGTTGCCGAAGCTGGAGGACATCTATCAGCCGGGCGCCTGGAAGATGCAGGGACTGGCGCAGAATCAGGCGGTGTGCGTTGTGTTCTGCCCGGCCGGTCCGATCCTGGAATACATGCCGGATGCGGTGAAGACGCCGCCCAAGACGGCCGAGGAACTTCTCGCCTGGACCAAGGCACATCCCAAGCGCTTCATTTACGCGCGTCCCGCCAACTCCGGTCCCGGCCGCACCTTCCTTCAAGGGCTGCCCTACATCCTGAAAGACAAGGATCCAATGGATCCGAAGGATGGCTGGGATAAGACCTGGGCCTACCTCGTCGAGCTTGGCAAGAACATCGAATATTATCCAACCGGCACTGGCGCGGTGATGAAGGAACTGGGCGAGGGCTCACGCGACATGATTGCTTCGCATCTCGGCTGGGATCTGAACCCGCGTATCCTGGGCGTGGTGCCGAAGGAGGCGGCGATCGGCACGCTTGATGGCTTCCACTGGGTCACCGACGCGCAGTACTGGGCGATCCCCAGGGGCGTGTCCAACGATAAGCTGGGTGTGCTGCTGAAGATGACCGACTACATGCTCAGCAAGCCGGCACAGGCGATGACGTATGACAAAGGTTACTTTTACCCGGGCCCGGCGGTGAAGGATGTGCCGCTGTCGATGGCGCCGCAGGCCAGCCAGGATGCCGTCGGCAGCGTGCGCCGGCCGTTCATCGACAAGCTGATCGAGACCGTCCCTTCGGAAGTGCCGTTGCCCGCCGACAAGCTGGTGTATGCTTTCCAGCGCTGGGACCAGCAGGTCGGCGCAAAGGTCGGTAAGTAACGCCGCATGCCGATCGCATCGCGTGACTTTCGCGAGCTGCGGCTCGAAGGGGTGGGCCGCGACTTCGGCCAGTTGCACGCGCTGCGCGACGTGAGCCTGACGGTGCGGCGAGGCGAGTTCGTCGCCCTGCTTGGGCCGTCAGGCTGCGGCAAGTCCACTGCGTTGAACTGCATTTCGGGGCTGCTGCAACCGACCGACGGTACCATCTGGCTCGACGACAAGCGCCTGGACGA
>Ga0310811_10008443_pt1 | contig 13246 bp, 15 predicted proteins | sample YCmetagenome_FD_207642 | JGI IMG/M metagenome (GOLD analysis project Ga0310811, IMG submission 207642) | Soil microbial communities from experimental microcosm in Duke University, North Carolina, United States - YC | ecosystem: Engineered > Artificial ecosystem > Soil microcosm > Unclassified ...
GCCGCGGCTTCGTGCTGACCCTGTCGACCCGCGAGCAGCACATCCGCCGCGAGAAGGCGACGTCGAACATCTGCACCAACTCCGGGCTCTGCGCGCTGGCCTTCACCATCCACCTGTCGCTGCTCGGCGAGACCGGCCTGCGCCAGCTGGCGGCGCTCAACCACAGCCGGGCCCGCGAGCTGAAGACCGCGCTCTTGGGCGTGAAGGGCGTCGAGGTGCTGACCCCGCGGTTCTTCAACGAGCTCGCCGTGCGCGTGCCGGGCTCGGCCGCCGACCTCGTCGAGGCGGTGCTGGCCGACGGCGTCGTCGCCGGCGTCCCCTATGCGCGCCTCGACCCGCACGCCGGGCTGGACGACGTCCTGCTGCTCGCCGCCACCGAGACCACCACCACCCAAGACATCGCCGCCCTCGCCGCGGCCCTAGCGAAGAGGATCGGCTGATGGCCATGTCCAACGTCGGCCGCCCGACCGCGCCCGCCGCCGCCAACGCACCCCAAGAATCTCTTGGCGCCTTCGCCTCCCTGAGCGGCGGCCGCGGCCTGCTGCAGGACGAGCCGCTGATCTTCGAGACCGGCGGCTGGCAAACCACCGGCGTCGACCTCGCCGCGCCGGCGCACGACGCGTCCGACCTCGGCGACCTCGTCCGCTCAGAGCCGATCGGCCTGCCCGGCCTCACCGAACCCGAGGCCATGCGCCACTACGTGCGCCTGTCGCAGAAGAACCACGCCATCGACCTGGCGCTCTATCCGCTCGGCTCGTGCACCATGAAGCACAACCCGCGGCTCAACGAGAAGCTCGCCCGCCTGGCCGGCTTCGCCGACCTGCACCCGCTGCAGCCGGTCTCGACCACCCAGGGCGCCCTGGCGCTCATGGACCGCCTCGCCCACTGGCTGAAGACCCTGACCGGCATGCCGGCCGTCGCCCTGACGCCGAAGGCCGGCGCGCACGGCGAGCTCTGCGGCCTCTTGACCATCAAGGCCGCCCACGAGGCCAACGGCCAGGGCCACCGCCGCACCGTCCTCGTGCCGACCTCGGCGCACGGCACCAACCCGGCCACCGCCGCCTTCGTCGGCTACGCGGTGACCGAGATCGCCCAGACCGCCGACGGCCGTGTGGACCTCGCCGATCTCGCCTCTAAGTTGAGCGGCGACATCGCCGCGATCATGGTCACCAACCCCAACACCTGCGGCCTGTTCGAGCGCGACATCCTCGAGATCTCCCGCCTGACCCACGAGGCCGGCGCCTATTTTTACTGTGACGGCGCCAACTTCAACGCCATCGTCGGCAAGGTGCGGCCGGGCGACCTCGGCGTCGACGCCATGCACATCAACCTGCACAAGACCTTCTCCACCCCGCACGGCGGCGGCGGGCCGGGCGCCGGGCCGGTGGTGCTGTCGGCGGCGCTGGCGCCTTACGCCCCGGCCCCGTGGGTGGTCGCCGGCGAGGGCGGCCTCAGCCTCGTCGAGGAAGCGGTGGACGCGGCGGCCGGCGCCTTCGGCCGGCTGAGCGCCTTCCACGGGCAGATGGGCATGTTCGTCCGCGCCTACGCCTACATGGCCAGCCACGGCGCCGACGGCCTGCGCCAGGTCGCCGAGGACGCCGTGCTCAACGCCAACTACATCAAGGCCCGGCTCGGCACCGTCATGACGCCGGCCTTCCCCGAGGGCCCCTGCATGCACGAGGCGCTGTTCGACGACACCTGGCTGGAGGGCACCGACATCACCACCCTCGATCTCGCCAAGGCGCTGATCGACGAGGGCTTCCACCCGATGACCATGTACTTCCCGCTGGTGGTGCACGGGGCGATGCTGATCGAGCCCACCGAGACCGAGCCGAAGCGCGAGCTGGACCGGTTCTGCGACGCCATGCTGGCGCTCGCCCAGGCGGCCCGGGACGGCGACGTGGCGCGCTTCAAGGGCGCGCCGTTCCTCGCCCCGCTGCGCCGGCTGGACGAGACCCAGGCGGCCCGCAAGCCGCGCCTGACCTGGCGCCCGGACCTCGCGGCGCCGGCCGAAGCGGCCGCCGCGTCGGCCTGAGCCGGCGCGGAAACCACGGATCCGACGTCGGTCCGTGGTGGGCGTGCATCGGAGGTGTGGCGCCGGCGCCATTGGCCGCGGAATAGCGTCACACGCTGAAAAATTAACGAGGCGTTGCCTTTACGTTTCGCAGCCCCGTTCGCATATCTGCTGCTGTGCGGGGGCGGTTCAGACCTCCCCTTTGGCCGCCCGCGCGCATTCCCAGGTAGATGCCAGTGTCACTCGCCATGCCCTCGTTGCGCGTGTATCGCGCCTCTGACGAATTCGCCCGGGAGCTTCTCGGCCGGATCGGGCGCTGGCTGCTGCTTGGCCTCGGCGGGGCGATCATGCTGCTCGGGCTCCTGATGGAGCTCCTGCCCAGCCACATGCTCGGCATGCCGTTCCTGGTGATCGGGCTGATGATCGTGCTGCGCAACTCCATCAAGGCGCGCCGCCGCTTCGTGAAGATGCAGCACAGCCACCCGAACTTCGTCTTCCCGATCCGGCGCCTGATGCGCCGCGAGCCGGAGGTGTTCCCGGTGGTCTGGCAGCAGCTGCTGCGCATGGAGCGGGTGGTCCTGCCGCGCAGCATCCGGTTCTTCAAGGCGACCCGCCGGCGGCTGAAGGGCCGCACCCGGCTGCGCACGGCCTGATCCGCCGAGCGAGGCCTGCTCCCGATAAGCGAAAGGCGCCGGAGATGCTCCGGCGCCTTCGTCGTCTCTGAAGTCTGCCGCCGAGCGGCGAGCTACTGGAGCTTGCCGGCCAGCTGGCCGATCGCCTGGTCGATCAGCGGATCGGCCTTGGCGCCGGCGAGCCGGCTCTTCAGCACGTTCTCGGCCACCTGCGCCGCCAGTTCGGCGGCGGCGGCCTTCACCTCGGCGGCGGCCTGCGCCTCCGCCGTGGCGATGCGGCGCTCGGCCAGCTGGCCGCGGCGCTCGATCTGCTCGACGAGACGGGCCTGCGCCTCGTCCTGCAGCCGCTTGGCCTCGTCCTTGGCGTTGGCCATGACTTCGGCGGCCAGCTTCTCCGAGCGCTCGCGCTGGACCTTGATCTGGTCGAGCAGCTGCTGCGCCTCGGCGCGCAGCGCCTCGGCCTCGGCCAGCCGCTCGCGCAGCTTGTCGGCCCGCGAGTCGATCGCCTTGGCGGCCAGCTTCGGCACGCCTGCCCACAGCAGGATGCCGACGAAGATCACGAAGGCGACCCCGACCCAGAAGTGGGCGTCGAGCAGGATTTCCACGGTCTCTTCCTCTCAGACTCAGGCGCGGCCGGCGGAGGCGAGCTCCGCCGCGCTGGGCGCCTGGCCCGTCAGCTTGGTCACGATGGCTTGCGCCGCGTCGCGCGCGATCTCGTCGATATGGGCCATGGCCGCGTCGCGGGCGGCGGCGATGCCCGCCTCCGCCTCGGCGCTCGACTGCGCGAACTTGGCTTCCTGCTCCGCGAGCTTGGCGGCGAGCTCGGCCTGGGCCTTGGCCCGGGCCTCGCCACCCATCTTCATGGCCTGGGCGCGCGCCTCGTTCATCTCCTTCTCGGCGGCCGCCGCTTGCGCGTCGGCCTCCTCCTTGAGACGACGGGCTTCACGCAGGTCGCCCGAGATCTTGCCTTCGCGCTCGGCGATGCCGCCGCCGATGCGGGGCACGAAGACCCGCGACATCAGCACCAGCACGACGACGAAGAAGATCAGGAACCAGGCCGCCTGGCCCGGCCAGGTGGCGACGTCGAACTGCGGCAGGCCGCCGGCGCCTCCCTCGGCCGGATGGGCCGTCCCTTCCTGGCTCGGACTCGCGGAGTCTTGCATGAGGGCTTAGCCGACCTTCACGAACAGGATGATGAAGCCCATCACGAGGGCGAAGATGCCCAGCGCTTCCGTCAGGGCGAGGCCCAGGAACAGCATCGGCTGTTGGCTGGCGGCGGCCGACGGGTTGCGGATGGCGGCGGCGAGGTAGTTGCCGAACAGCACGCCCAGGCCGATGCCCGCGCCGATCAGGCCGGAAGTCGCAAGGCCCGCGCCGATGTACTTGGCGGAAACAGGATCCATATCTCTAAACCCCTTTGGATTGTCTGGTTGGTTAGTGGCCGTGACCGAGGTTCACGACGTCGTTGAGGTAAACGGTGGCCAGCGCGGCGAACACGAAGGCCTGCAGGAAGGCGACGATGAACTCGAGGCCGGTGAGCGCCACGACCATCGCCAGCGAGACGCCCGAACCGAGGAAGCCCAGGGAGGCGACGCCGCCCTGCAGGGCGAACACGCCGAGGGCCACCACGAAGCTGGCGAACATGTACATGACCACGTGGCCGCCCAGCATGTTGCCGAACAGACGCATCGCCAGGGTGACCGGCCGGATCATGAACGAGAGGAATTCGAGCGGGGCGACCATCATCAGCATCGGCCAGGGCAGGCCGCCGGGCGTGAACAGCTTGAAGAAGCCGAGCCCGTTCTTGACGAAGCCGACCACCACCACGGTGAGGAAGGTCAGCACCGCCAGCGTGGCGGTGACGGCGAGTTGGGCGGTGGCGGTGAAGGTCCACTCCTGGTGCGCCAGGTTCCCGAAGCTCAGCACCAGGCCCATCAGGTTCATGGTCAGCACGACCATGAAGATCGTGAAGATGAACGGGATGTACGGCCGTCCCGGCGGGCCGATGATCGGCTCGACGAGGGTCACGTCGATCAGGTCGTAGAGCGCCTCGCCCACCGACTGCAGACGGCCGGGCACGAGCTCGCGCTTGCCGGCGGCGAACAGGAACACGCAGATCAGCAACGCCGCGAAGGCCATCGCCACGGTGGCGTTGGTGATCGACATGTCGAGCGTGAAGGAGCCCAGGTGAATGGGCGGCAACTGCACGAGGGGATGGACCAGGAACTGTTCCATCGGGGCGATCGGGGGCGCTTTGGCCATCTGTCCTACCGTCTCAATCGTCCTCGTCGCCGGTTGCGCCGGGCGGCTTGCCCAAGCGGTCCGACTCCGTTTTGGCCCACCGTCCGGCGCCGCGGACGGCGACGAACGTAGACACGCCGACCCCGATCAGCAGTCCGCCGACCAGGCCGAAGGGTTGCGTATGCGCGATGCGGTCGACGAGCCAGCCGAAGCCCAGGCCGCCGAGCACCCCGCCCACCACTTCACTCAGGAAGCGGTAGCCCTGCCCCATCGCACGCTGCGTGGTCGCACTAGCGACCGACGGGCGCGCCGCCTCAGCCTTACCGAGTCGCTCGTCGAGGCGCTTGAGGGCCTCATCGGGCGGTTCGTCCGTCTGGGGCATGCGTCGGGAGGCCAAAAGACCGCGACGTCGCCGCCACGGCGGGGGCTTCAGGTCGCGCGGAACCTATAGACCGTGGTTCGGCGCGTCAAGGCTAGGCACGGCGGCTTTACGGCTCTGAATTCGTTACATTTTTTCGATGACGCGACCAAACGCGCAGAGTAGCGCTACTGTGCGGCCATGGCCTCCGCCTGACGCAGGTCGACGGAGACCAGCTGCGACACGCCCCGCTCGGCCATGGTGACCCCGAACAGGCGGTCCATGCGGGCCATGGTCACCGGGTTGTGGGTGATGACCACGAAACGGGTCTCGGTGCGGCGGCGCATCTCCTCCAGCATGTTGCAGTAGCGGTCGACGTTGGCGTCATCGAGCGGCGCGTCCACCTCGTCGAGCACGCAGATCGGCGCCGGCTGGGCGAGGAACACCGCGAAGATCAGCGCCATGGCGGTCAGCGCCTGCTCGCCGCCGCTCATCAGGCTCATGGTCGACAGCCGCTTGCCCGGCGGGCAGGCGTAGATCTCCAGGCCGGCCTCCAGCGGGTCGTCCGATTCGACCAGCCGCAGCTCCGCCTGGCCGCCCTGGAACAGCGCTTCGAACAGCGTCTTGAAGTGAGCCTGGATCACGTCGAATGCGGCGGTCAGCCGTTCGCGGCCCTCGCCGTTCAGCTCGTCGATGCCGCGCCGCAGCGCCGCGATCGCGCCGGTCAGGTCGGCGCGCTCGGTGTGCATGCTGGTCAGCCGGCCGGCGTACTCGATGGCCTCCTCCTCGGCGCGCAGGTTCACCGCGCCGATGGAGTCGCGCTGGCGTTCCAGGTTGAACAGGTGCGCCTCGATGCCCTCGGCGTCGCTCGGCACGGCGACGGCGTCCTCGGCGAGCTTGCGGGCCAGCTCGGCCGGCTCCATCCGCGCGCTCTCGCGGATCTGGGCGGTGACCTCGGCCAGCCGCGCCTGCGCGGCCTCGGCGTGGGCGGCGAAGCTGGCGCGCACCTCGCGCGCCTCGGCCGCCGCGGCGTCGGCGGCGCGCAGCGCCCGGTCGGCCTCGGTGCGTTCGCGGTCGCCGGCGGCCAGGGCGTCGGAGGTCTTGGCGCGGCGCGCCTCGGCCACGGCCAGCTCGTCGAGCAGGTCGGCGCGGCGGGTCTCCAGCGTCCCGGGCGCCGCCTTGGCCTTCTCGAAATCGGCGAACGCCTTGCTGCGGGCGTTGGCCAGCGCCTCGGTGCGCTTGGCGGCGGCCTGGGCGCGGCGGGCCCAGTCGTCGCGCTCGCGGGTCAGCTGCTCGAGGCGGCCGGCGCGGCCGTTGCGCTCGCGGACCTCCAGCTCGAGGGCGGCGCGCGCGGCGCTGGCGGCTTCGCGGGCCGGACCCGCCGCAGTGCGGGCGGCGGCCAGCCGGGCGGCCTGCGCTTGGCTGCCCGCCACGGCGCTGGCGGCCTCGACAGCGGCGGCCAGCGCCTGCTCGTGCTCGGCAAGCTCGGCCTCGAAGCGGCGGATGACGTCGTCGAGCGAGGCGGCATGAGCCTCTTTGCGCGCCGCCTCGCGCTCGAAGCGCTCCAGGGCGGCGCGGGTCTGGGCCGCCTTCTGCTCGGCCAGCGGCGGCTCGCGGCGGGCGGCGCGCAGCGCCTCCTCGGCGGCGCGCAGGCGCTCGGCGGCGGCCTTCTGGGCGGCCCGGGCGGCGTCGGCCCTGGGCTGCAGGCGCTCGATCTCGCTCTCCACCTCGGCCAGGCGGTTGCGCTGCTCGAGGCGCACGGCGGCCGCCTTCGGCGCATCGGCCCGCGCGGTGAAGCCGTCCCAGCGCCACAGGTCGCCTTCTTTCGAGACCAGCCGGCAGCCCGGCGCCAGGGCGCCCTGCAGCCGGTCGCCCTCGGCCCGCTCGACCAGGCCGGTGTACGCCAGCCGGGCGGCGAGCGCCGGCGGCGCCTTGACCAGCGGCGCCAGCGGCTGCACGCCCGCCGGCCAAGCCGGCGCGGCGGCGTCGCGGCCGCCCCAGAAGGCCGGCGCCTGGCGGTCGAGCGCCGCGTCGAGGTCGTCGCCCAGCGCCGCCGCCAGCGCCTGCTCGTAGCCGCGGTCGGGAGCGACGGCGTCCAGCGCCGGGGCGAAGCCGGTGCGGCGCGCCTGGGCGACCAGCTGCGCCAGGGCGCGGGCCTCGGCGGTCAGCCGGCCGAGCTGCTCGTCGGACTTGCGGGCCGCCTCGCGGGCGACGCCTTCGGCCTCCACCGCCTTGGTCCGCGTGTCCTCGGCCGTGTCGAGCGCCGCCCGCGCGGCGTCCAGGGCGGCCTCGGCGGCGGCCAGCTCGGCCTTGGCCTGCTCGGCCTGCGGATTGGCCAGCGCGCCCAGCGCCGCGCGCTCCTGGCGGGCCTGGTCGAGGGCGCGGCGGGTGCGGGCCAGGCGGCTCTGGGCGTCCTCGACGCGGCTGGCGGCGGCGCGCGCCTGCGCCTCCTGGCCGGCCAACTCGGCGGCGAGGCGCTCCACCTCGGCGTCGGCGGCGGCACGGGCGGCCTCGGCGGCCCTGGCGGCGGCCTCCAGCTCGGGGATCCGCTCCGGCGCGCCGGCGATCGCCGCCTCGAGCTGGCCGAGATCCTCCGTCAGCCGCTTCAGGGCGGCGTCGGCGTCAAGGGCGATATGCGCCTCGCGGGCCGCGTCGGCGTCGATGCGGGCGAGCTCGCTCTCCAACCGGGCGATCTCGGCGGCGTGGGCCTCGTGCTCGCGGTCCAGCCGGTCCTTGTCGATGGCCAGCTTGTGCAGCACCGCCGCGGCGATGGTCTCGGCCTCGCGCAGCGGCTTGATCGCCTCCTCGGCGGCGGCGGCGCGGGTGGTCGCGGCGGCGGCGGCGCGGGCGGTCTCCTCCACCGCGCGGGCCGCGGCGGCGGCCTCGCCGGTGAGCCGCTCGGCGGCCCCTTGCGCCTCCACGTAGCGGGCGTAGAGCGCTGCGCCCTGGAGCGCGCGGATCTCCGCCGACAGCTTCTTGTAGCGCTCCGCCTGGCGCGCCTCGCGCTTCAGCCGGCCGAGCGTCGTCTCCAGCTCGCGGGCGACGTCGTCGAGGCGGCTCAGGTTGGTCTCGGCGGCGCGCAGGCGCAGCTCCGCCTCGTGGCGGCGGGTGTGCAGGCCGGAGACGCCAGCCGCCTCCTCGAGGATCATCCGCCGGTTCTGCGGCTTGGCGGCGATCAGCTCGGAGATCTGTCCCTGCCGGACCAGGGCCGGCGAGTTGGAGCCCGTCGAGGCGTCGGCGAACAGCAGCTGCACGTCGCGGGCGCGCACCTCGCGGCCGTTGATCCGGTAGGTCGAGCCGGCGCCGCGGTCGATCCGGCGGACCACCTCCAGCACCGGGTGGTCGTTGAACGCCGCCGGCGCCCGCCGGTCGGCGTTGTCGATGGTCAGGCCGACCTCGGCGTGGTTGCGCGACGGCCGGTTGGAGGCGCCGGCGAAGATCACGTCGTCCATGCCGCCGGCCCGCATGGCCTTGGCGGAGTTGGCCCCCATCACCCAGCGCAGCGCTTCCAGCAGGTTCGACTTGCCGCAGCCGTTCGGGCCCACGATGCCGGTCACGCCCGGTTCGATCCGGAACTCGGTCGGATCGACGAAGGACTTGAAGCCCGACAGCTTGAGCCGCTGGAAGTGCACCCTAGCGGCCCTTGCGCCCCTTCGCCGGCGCCTTGGGGGTCGCCGCCTTCTCGGCGGCGGCGATGGCGGTGTCGAGGTCGCTGAGCGACACGCCGGTCTCGATGCGCTTGCCGTTGATGTCGAAGGTCGGCGTGAACTGCACCTTGTCCTGGCCCGCCGCGGCGTCGACCCGCGCGTTCAGCGCGTCGAGCGCCGCCTGGTCGGTGAGGCAGGCCTTCACCTGCTCCTCGGACAGGCCGTGCTGCTGACCGACCTTGACGAACACCGGCATCAGGTCGCCCGACCACTCGGCCTGGCTCTTGAACACGTCGTGCAGGATCGGGAAGTAGCTGGCCTTGCCGCCGCAGCGCGCCAGCAGGAAACCGGCCGCCGCCACCTGGGCCGGCGGGGTGAGGAATTCCTTCAGCGTGTAACGCACCCGGCCGGTGTCGATGTACTTCGCCTTGAAGGCCGGGAACACCGTCTCGTCGAAGTGGGCGCAGTGCGGGCAGGAGGCGGAGGCGTACTCCACCACCTGCACCTTGGCCTTCGGGTTGCCGAGGCTCATGTCGCCCTGGACCGCCTCGGCCGGGACGCCGGCCAGGGCCGGCGCCGCCGCCAGGGCGAAGGCGACCGCGGCGAGCGCCGTCCGGCGGCTGAGCGCGGCCATGCTACTTCGCCGCCTCGGCGTAGGCCGTGTCCAGCTGGGCTGGCAGGACCTCGCCCTCGGCCACCTTCTTGCCGTTGAAGAAGAAGGTCGGCGTGCCGGTCACCTTGTCCTGCTGCACGGCGCGGGTGACGCGCTCGTTCAGCGCCTTCATCGCCGCCTCGTCGTTGAGGCAGGCGTTGAACTGCTGTTCCGACATCCCGGCGCTCTGGGCGATGCGCAGCAGCACGCCGCGGAAGTCGCCGGTCTGGAACATCTCCTGCTGCTGGCCGAAGATCGCGTCGAGCACGGTGAAGTACTTGTCCTTGCCGGCGCAGCGCGCCACCAGGAAGCCCGCGGCGGCGACGTTCTCCGGCGGCGTCAGGTACTCCTTGAAGGTGTAGTAGACCTTGCCGGTGTCGATGTACTTCTTCTTGAAGTCTGGGAAGACGTTGTTGTTGAACCGCGCGCAGTGCGGGCAGCTCGCCGAGGCGTACTCGACCACCTTCACCTTGGCCGTCGGGTTGCCCATGCTCATGTCGCCGTCCGCCGGGCCGCTCGGCCCGCCGGACTTGTTGCAGGCGGCGAGCGCCCCAACAGCCAAGGCGGCGGCGGCGGCGGCCGTGGCGACGATCGTCAGGCGTCGGCTGAGCATGTGGCGAACTTCCTTCTGCGTCCCAATGCGGGAGTTAAGCGCGATTCCCGACGCCCCGCCCATCGGGGGCGACGCTGGCCAAGCCGATGGGACAACCGCGGCGCCGAGTCAATTCAGCGTCCCCGGTCAGCGTCCCAAGTCCGCGTCCCAAAGTCAGCGTCCATTCCGCAGCACGCCGCGCCCGAGCTTGAGCAGCGCCTGCTTGAGCGGCCCGTCGGGCGCCGCCGCCAGGTCCTTGGCCAGCCTGGCCTCCTCGGCGGCGTCCAGCGGCTGCGCCCGGCGGACGGGCCGGGCGGTCTCTGGCTGATGGCGCAGCGGCCCCTGCACGACACGCAGCTTCTGCACCGCCTCGGCGCCGAGGAACAGGTTCACCCGCGCCAGGATCTGCGGCGCCTGGTGCTGGATGATCGCCGCCGCCGGCCCGGCGACGCGGATCTCCAGCGACGACGGCTGGCCGCCGCGCCCCTTGGTGAGCTTCACCGGCTCGGTCCGCCGCGCCACCTCCGGCCCGACGATCTCGCGCCAGCGGGCCTGCAGCGCCCCGGCCCCCTGGCCGAACTTGGCGTCGAGCTCCTTCAGCACCGGCATGAGCGAGCGCCCAGCCGGCGGCGGCGGCCGGCGCGACGGCCGCGGGCGCTTCTGGCGGAGGATCAGCAGCGCCTCTTGCGCGGACGGAAGGCCTCGGCGGGGCATGGCCCACACTAGCGCCATCCCGGTGTCGACTGGAAGCCGATGCCGGCGCCGCTCGCTCCTACACCCCCGCCTTCGCCAGATTCGGCTTGGGGATCGCGGCGGTGAACGCGCCCTTGTCCTTGGCGCGGCCGCAGGCGAGGTCGGCCCAGGCGGCGGCGAAGGCGGCCGGCGTGCGCGGCGCGGGCTCGGCGCGGCGCACGACGAGGCGCAGGCGGCGCAGCGTCGTGGCGGCCGGCGCCCAGAGGTCGAGGTTGTCGCTCGGCGGGTCGTCGCCGGCCGCGGCGCCGGCGAGGCGCCGCGGAATGGCGAGCACCGCCGGCGAGGCGGTGTGCAGCTCGACGCTCGCCCCCGGCGGCAGGTCGGCGAGCGCCGCTGCGAGCGCCGCCAGGCCCGTCCGCTCCAGGTCGATGCGGCGCTCCCCGCCGGCGGTCCCGCTCACCTCGCCCGCGTCCAGCCGCACGAAGGCCCAGCCGCCGATGCGGAAGGCCGCATGGTGGGCCACCTCGAGCCAGACGCGAACGGGCGCGGCCATGCCGGCGGCGCGCCGCCGCTAAGCCGCCGCGCCGAGGTTCGGCGGCCCCAGGTGCTGCAGGAAGTCGGGCTTGGCGACGCTCACGCCGTTCGCCCGCAGCACGGCATAGGCCGTCGTGACGTGGAAGAAGAAGTTCGGCAGCACGAAGCCGGTCAGATAGCCGCGGCCGGTGAACTGGTAACCCGAGCCGTTGGGAAACTTCAGGACCACCTGGCGGTCCTCGGCGTCCTCGAACGCGGCCCGCTCGACGCTCTGGATGAAGTCGATGGTGCGCTGGCAGCGCGCCTTGAGCTCGGCGAAATTCGCCTCGGTGTCGGCCATCGAGGGCGCGTCCACCCCGGCCAGCCGCGCGATCGCGCCCTTGGCGGTGTCGGAGGCGATCTGGAACTGCGCCGGCAACGGGAGCATGTCGGGCGCCAGCCGCGCCGCCATCAGCACCGCCTCGTCCTTCCCTTCGGCGAGCGCCTTGTCCAGCCAGGCCTGCATGTTGGTCAGGGCCGCGATGAAGACGGGCGCGGACGCCTCGTAGATCGTGAAGCTCATGTGGTCTCTCCAGGGCGGCGGCGCGCCTCGCGCCGGCCCGGCTCTATATGGCGCCGCTGCCGCTCAGCGCGAGGGGCGCCTGTCCGGATTTCCGGCGGCGCGCCGCGCGATCCGCCTGCGCCACCGGCGCCCTGGACCTGCTCCCGCCTAGGGGACCGGCGCGTTCGAGATCACCTGAGTGATTTGGTTGCCGTGCCGCACGACGATCTGGACGATCTGGCCGGGCCTGACCTTGCCCTCCGCAGTGAGCGCCTTGAGCATGGCAGTGACTTCCGGCGACACGTCCGACTGCGGATTCACCGGAACGACAACGGCCGTTCGGGTGTCCGGATCGAACACCACGCCGACCGCCGGGGCGGCGGCGACTGCCGACGCGGGTGCGCCGGTCTGGGCCGCGCTGGGGGCTTGGGACGAGGCGCCGGCCGGGTTCGACGAGTGCGACGGGTGGGAGGACTGAGACGACTGGGACGACTGCGCGAGCGCGGGCTCGGCGCCGAGCGTGAGGACGGCGGCTGTCAGGACGCAGGTCTTCAACATGGGCCTCTCCTTCTTGTGCGGGCGCCGGGTCGGCGTCGCCGGCGAGGAGGCGCGAACTCTAGGCGGCTGAGCCGTCCTCGCCCTGACGGAGATCAGTTGCGCCCGGCAGCCTGGCGGTCGGCGGATCCGCGCTGACGGAGATCGTCCCGCGAGGGAATGTCCCGTAGTGGCGCTTTCAACACGTATCGATCACTACTTGAGCTGGCTGTCCTTGCTTCCCCGCCGATTGATCGTGGAGTGCTCGACGCGGCGATCCCGGCCAGACTGACAGGCGATACAGGTGGTGACGCCCGGCAAGGCCTCCCTCCGACGAACGGGAATCTCTTCCCCGCACTCGACACATTCCAAAGTACCCTCGCCTTGCGGAAGGCGCGCCCGAGCGCTCTGGACGCCGTCGGTGACGGTGTCGTGAATCTGATCCAGGACCGCGCCCTCGTGGGCCCATCCGGTCGCCATGCTTTGCAAAATCCTTTCCGTTTGCCTGTCAGATAGGACCCTCCAACCCGATCCAAGCGTCGCCGCTAGATCCGAGTAGTGGAGCCATCTCCTCGCCGCCGCCGTGGGCCCTGGCGGCCGTTCGGGTCCCGAACATCCGAGGCCGCCTTAACCCTGTTGACGCATATTCGGTGCGACAGAACGGCTGCGCCGCCGCCTTTCGCCGAGCCGGCGCGGGCCCAACGGGACGCAATCATGGATAACCTGCCGCCGCCACGCCTTGGACTGGCCGATGCCGAGAGACGCAGCGAACCGCGCGTCGCCGCCAATCTGCCGGCGCGGCTTTTCT
>Ga0310811_10008444_pt1 | contig 13246 bp, 10 predicted proteins | sample YCmetagenome_FD_207642 | JGI IMG/M metagenome (GOLD analysis project Ga0310811, IMG submission 207642) | Soil microbial communities from experimental microcosm in Duke University, North Carolina, United States - YC | ecosystem: Engineered > Artificial ecosystem > Soil microcosm > Unclassified ...
CGACCCGCGCCGTATTTGACGAACGGCGCGACCGCTTTACCAGGTGCTGCGGGCGGCGGCAGGATCGCTGCGGCCATATCGACCTTCGCCGGCGTCGCTGTAGCGCCCAGCAACAACGCCGTCAGCGGAATAAACCGTAGCATTATCCGATGCCTCCCCAGATCGTCGATGCGCCGAGGATGCGCCGTTCGGTCGTGGAGGGCAATTGCGGGACGCAGCCGGCCTTGCCGCCTCCAGACTGCGGCGCCATGGTCGCGGCGATGACCGATACGCCCTCCGTCAAGCGCCTCGCCGCCGCGGCCAGTGCCTGGCGCTCGGCGCCGGACGATGCCGCTGCGCGTATCGGACTGGCGGTGCTGCTGTGGCGGCGGCCAGATCTGGCCGACGCGTCCCACCTGCCGGCTATCGCGGCGATGATTCGCGACCCGCAGATCGACCCCGCGCAGTTCGAACGCGCAGGCTGGGTCGCGCTCGGTCCGACGCTACCCGATCCCGCCGATCCACAGACCGCCGCGCTCTGGCTCGAACGTTACGATCTCGCCATCGCGCTGATCGAGGAAACACAGGTCGCCGATGGTGCCGCCGAGCATTTGCTGAGCGCGGTGCGCCGCTGGCTGTTGCTCGAACGCAAGACTGGCGCTTTTCCTCGCCTTGCGGCGGCGCTGCTCCGGCAGGCGGCGATCAACGGCGGCGCCTGGCCGTTCGACGCGGAGGAGCGCGCTGCGCTTACTGCCGCGCCCGATTTTCTTGCCGCCTATTTACCGGAACCGCCGGGCACGATGGAGGGGGACTTCGCGGCGCCGGTGACGCGCGCGGTGGCGGCGCAATATGGCCGCTGGCCCTATCCGGTGTGGCAGAGGGCGAATGCGGTCACAATGCGGTCGCTCGGCGAGTCGCTCCGCGCCTGCGGACCCGACGCGCCGATCCTGCCCGATCGGCCCAACATCCTGGTCGCCGGTTGCGGCACCGGGCGCGAGGCGTTGAGCATCGCCCGCATGGCGCCCGATGCGACGGTGACGGCGATCGAGCTCAGTGAGACCTCGCTCGCCGTCGCGCGAGCGCGCTGCGCCGGGCAAGCCAATTTGCGGTTGCTGCGGCACGATCTCCACGCCGTCGCCGAACTCGGCCAGCGATTCGACTATATCGCCTGCTCCGGCGTGCTCCATCATCTCCCCGATCCCGAGGCCGGCTGGGCGGCGCTGGTCGACGTGCTGGCGCCAGGCGGCGCAATGCAGGTCGCGATGTACAGCCGGATCGCGCGCTTGCAGGTCGCGGCGGCGCGGATGCGGCTGGGTACGCTGACGCAGGAACCGGTCAGCGACGATGTGATCCGCGAGGCGCGCCGGAAGCTGATCGCGGCACCGCTACCGAGCGTCACCGACTCGCGCGATTTCTTCAGCACCGCGGGCGTTCACGATCTGCTGTTCCACGTGCACGAGGATTGCTTCGACATACCCCGGATCGAGCGAGCGACCGGTGCGCTGGGCCTCAAATTGCTCCGCTTCCAGCTGCCGACACCGGAGGACGCCAAGCAATATCGCGAGCTCGCGCCGCACGATCCGCTGCACCGCGACTTCGCGGCCTGGCACACTTATGAAATGCGCCACCCGTCGACCTTCGCGGGGATGTATCGGATGACGCTCGCCCGCGCGTCCTGACGGTTGCCCCGCCGGGCGCCGTTCCCTAAGTGTTCACGCGTGACCGACCCTGCCCCCGCCTCCCTTCCCGACGATCCGCCCTATCTGCGCGGCCTCAATCCGCCGCAGCGTGAAGCGGTGCTGACCACCGACGGCCCGGTGCTGGTGCTGGCCGGGGCGGGCACGGGCAAGACCGCGGCGCTGACCGCGCGGCTCGCGCATCTCCTCTGGACGCGCAAAGCCTATCCGTCCGAAATCCTCAGCGTGACCTTCACCAACCGCGCCGCCCGCGAGATGAAAGAGCGTGTCGGCCGGCTGGTCGGCGACGCGGTCGAGGGTATGCCGTGGCTCGGCACTTTCCACGCGATCGGCGCCAAGATGCTGCGCCGCCATGCCGAGCTGGTCGGGTTGCATCCCAATTTCACCATCCTCGACACCGACGACCAATTGCGCCTGCTCAAGCAGCTCATCCAGGCCGCCGACCTCGACGAGAAACGCTGGCCCGCGCGCCAACTCGCCGGGCTGATCGACGAGTGGAAAAACAAGGGGCTGACCCCGAAGGACGTCGATGCCGGCGAAGGCGAGCGCTACGCCAATGGCCGCGGCGCCCAGCTTTATGCCGAATATCAGGACCGGTTGCGCGCGCTCAACGCCTGCGACTTCGGCGACCTGCTGCTGCACATGCTGACCATCCTGAAGACCCATCGCGAGGTGCTGCAGCTTTACCAGCAGCGCTTCCGCTACATCATGGTCGACGAATATCAGGACACCAACAGCGTCCAATATCTCTGGCTCCGCCTGCTCGCTCAGGAGCGCAAGAACATCTGCTGCGTCGGCGACGACGATCAGTCGATCTATTCGTGGCGCGGCGCGCAGGTCGAAAATATCCTGAAGTTCGAGAAGGATTTTCCCGGCGCCAAGGTTATCCGGCTCGAACAGAATTACCGCTCCACGCCGCACATCCTGGCGGCCGCGTCGGGGGTGATCGCCAATAATTCGGGCCGGCTCGGCAAGACCCTGTGGACCGAGCATAACGAAGGCGAGAAGGTGAAAGTGCTCGGCGTCTGGGACGGGCCCGAGGAAGCCCGCCGCGTCGGCGACGAGATCGAAGCCGCGCAACAGATCCGCGGCGCCAGCCTGGACGACATCGCCATCCTGGTCCGCGCGCAGCACCAGACGCGCGAGTTCGAAGACCGCTTCATCTCGATCGGCATGCCGTACCGCATCGTCGGCGGCTTCCGCTTCTATGAGCGCCAGGAAATCCGCGACGCCCTCGCCTATCTCCGCGTCGTCGCCCAGCCCGCCGACGATCTGGCGTTCGAGCGTATCGTCAACACCCCCAAGCGCGGCCTGGGCGACAAGGCGCTGGCCAAGGTCCACCAGCTCGCCCGCGCCGAACAGGTCCCGCTGACGACCGCGGCGGCGCGCATCCTCGACACCGACGAACTCACCCCACAGGCGAGACGCGCGCTCGGCAATCTGGTGGGCGACATCGCCCGCTGGCGCGGCATGCTCAACAATTCCTCCCCGAGCTCGCTCGGGGAGGGGGACCAGTTAGCAGAGCTAACTGGTGGAGGGGCCGTCCCCCACTCCGAACTCGCGCGCGTCATCCTCGACGAATCCGGCTACACCGCGATGTGGCAGAACGAGAAATCCGCCGAAGCCGCCGGCCGCCTCGAAAACCTCAGCGAACTCGTCCGCGCGATGGAGGAGTATGAAACCCTCGGCGCGTTCCTGGAACACGTCTCCCTCGTCATGGACAATGAAGCCCAGGCCGATGAGGCCAAGGTCACGATCATGACCATCCACGCCGCCAAGGGCCTAGAATTCGACACCGTGTTCCTGGTCGGCTGGGAAGAAGGCCTGTTCCCCTCGCAACGAGCACTCGACGAAGGCGGGCTAACCAGCCTCGAGGAGGAACGCCGCCTCGCCTATGTCGCGATCACCCGCGCCCGGCGCCGCGCGATCATCATCCACGCCGCCAACCGCCGCATCTACGGCCAATGGACGTCAAGCATCCCCAGCCGCTTCGTCGGCGAACTGCCGGACGCGCATATCGAGAGCGAAAGCAGCATGTCCGGCGGCGAAAGCCTGTGGCGCGCGAACTGGAGCGAACGCAGCGATCCGTTCGCCGATGTCGGACGCGGGACTGGGCGCGGGCCGGGGTGGCAGCGCGCGGCGGGCACCCTCAACGCGGCCAAGCCCGGCGGCGAATGGCAGAGCCGGACTTTCACGCGCGAGCCGGCACGGGTGGTGGAGAGCCGCGCGAGTGCTGTGAGCTTGGGGAACAAGGGTCGGTCCGATCTGAACCTAGGATTGCGAGTATTCCATCAGAAGTTCGGTTACGGAGTGATCGCCGAGATCGAAGGCAACAAGCTCGAGATCGATTTCGAGCAGGCCGGGCGGAAGCGGGTGATGGATAGTTTTGTGACGGTAGAAAATTAGTTTAGATGATCACAGAAATATCTTTTGCTGGATTACCACCAGAAACGCCAAATTGGCAGCCTTCGGCGTTTATTCCTATCCAAGGCACCGCCATAGACCAATACAGATTGTTTGATATTCACCACTCGAATCTCAAAGACCTTGGTGTTGGCGTTACGGATATCGATGCTGCTAATGCCATTTCGAAAATCGGCGAAGGAAACATATCTAGCCACAAGGATCTAGAATTTGCTGAAATAGCACTTCAGGCGATACTTCTTCATGATTTTACTCCGGTTATTTATGCCTCTCCCAAAATATTTGATCCGTCTGAAGATTTTTTGTCTTATCACACTAATCAACCACAAGAACGCAGTCAGTTCTCGAGAGATTTGTTTTCAGCTCTCGGATCCACAGAGTGGATAGTTTGTCCGGAGTACGCCGAAGTTGACGAGGGCATAGTTGTCAAAAGCAGACTACCTAAGAGTTCAATCGTTGGACAGAAATACATACCGCTCGTTGGCCCAAACAAGCAAGACAATCAACAGCTTGCTTATATGAGCCCGCACGTGGCCGAAGCATTGAACGTCTGCGTAGAAATGCTTGGTGTCCCAGCGTACATTGCGAATCCAGCAGTATCAAAACAAAGATCTGGGTCTGGCTTTGCGAAGCATTTTTATAGCCGCCTAAATCTATCTTGGACTTCGGCAACGAAGGATCAGATACCACTTAACTCTCAAATTAGGTTGCCCCCGTTGCTAGCGATCGTACTTGATCGACTCGACAACAGACAAAATCTAATTCAGACTCTCACATGCTTGAAGGATGAACTTCGCGAAACACGAAACGAGCTGATGGAGTTCAACGGTATAATTGACGCCTCCATTTCGCAAGCCGAAGTTGAGCGGCGCACTGCACGAATTACTGCTTCCTTCGATGCAGTTGTACCGTATTCCAGATTTTCGGATGCGGAGCGTCGGTTCAGAATGATCGCATCGATTCAGCGAGTGATAAGGCCGATAGTTAAGTTTGCAGCTGGTTTCGTAATGTCCACCGGCGCATCATATGACGAGTTGCGCGCCGCCGGAGCTGGCACCTTTGAGTCGCTGCAAGAGACATCGGCGATCATAAATCGAACCGTCACTGCGAAGACGTTTGCTAATTTGTTACGCGAGACTGAATCTCTGCAATCGTTAATCAAATTCCATTTTTCTCCCGCCGAAATTAGGGCTATCGACGCGTCAATAAGAAATGGGGCATAGAGTAGCGCCGAACTCCTGTCCGAGCATTACGATTGCCCCTATCCATATCGATCTCTCACTCCCGCCTCCGCCCCAACCATCGATCCCCCATCCAAACCAGCAACGCCCAAGCCGTCCCGAAACACCAGCCCGCCAGGACGTCGCTCGGCCAATGCACGCCGAGATAGACCCGGCTCATCCCGATCAGCACCGCGAGCGCGCTGAAGAAGGCGACCACCGCCACACTCCCTGCCCTGCCCCGCCAGCTGGTGCGGTCGGTCCCCTCGGCCAGCATCAGTGCGAGCGTCAGATAGACCGCCGACGAGATCATCGCGTGGCCGCTGGGGAAGCTGGCATTGGTCACCTGGACCAGATGCAGGACGAGTTCGGGCCGCGGGCGAGCGATCCAGTGCTTGAGCAGGCCGTCGATCACCGAACTGCCGATCAGCGATAGCGCGATCCCCGCCGCCTCCGACCTTTTGCCCGCGCCGATCAGCCAGGCGATGCCGGCCACGCCGAACAGCCACAGCAAGGTGTAACCGCCGAGCGCGCTGATATCGACCGCCGACTGCAACAGCCATGACGGCCCGATCGGGGTCTGCGGATGCCCCGGCACCCGGAGCGCGAGCAACAGGCGGGTGTCGAAGGAGAACCCCTCCCCTTCGATCAGCTCGTCGGCCAGGTGCACGCCGAATAGGAGCAGCGACACCGCGAACAGGACGAGCGCGGGCCAGGCCCAGCCGCCGCGGCGCGCGGGGGTGGTCACGTGTTCGATATCGTCCGCGTCGGCCATCTATCCTCCAACGCGCGAACCCTCGCATGGCTGCCAGGTCGGCGCCAGACATCTCCCCTCCCGTTTACGGGAGGGGTTGGGGGAGGGCATGTTGCGACGACCGCCGACCGACATGCCCTCCCAGCATCGCTGCGCGGTCGCGCCTCCAACTCCGATGGCGAATGTGAACCTGTCAGAGACGGGTCGTTCAGGAACCATAACGCCTGCGAACCGTAGCGTTAGGAACGGTCCATATCGGACCAGGAGAGGTTACATGAAAACGTTCCTGATAGCGGCTGGCCTGATGGCCACCATGCTGGGCGTTACGCCAGCGGTTGCAGCGCCCGCCGCGGGCAACGCGCCGGGGATCGAAGCACCGCAGTCGCGCGGCGACTGGCGTGATAATCGGCGCGATGATCGCGGAATGGATCGGCGCGATGACCGCGGCGACCGCCGGATGGATCGTCGCGACGATCGCCGTGGCGATCATTGGAACAATGGCCGACGCGACGGTCGCCAGGATCGCTGGAACAACGGTCGCGGCAATCGCTGGGGCTGGAATGCGCGCCGTTGCCATAACGAGCGCCACCACGGCCACTGGGTCCGCGTCTGCGGGCGTAACTGGCGCTGAACGAACGATGGGGGCGGCCGGTTGGTCGCCCCTTTTCATTTCACCACAAATTCTTGCCGTCGATCACCGTCACTGGCCAGCGATCTCGACCGCGTTGCGCGCGATCGTCTCAGATCAGCCCTCTACCGCCATCAGCGTCGAGCCGACGAAGCGCTCGTCCTCGGGCTCGTAGACCGAACTGGTCACGAAATCGCGCTCGTCGAGCCGCAGGCCGACCAGGCCGTCGAGCTTGAACAGCCCGACCTTTTCCTCGCGCGGGCGCTGCCCGTCGCGCTCGATCGTCACCGCGGCGACGTAGAGCGCGTCATTCTTGGTGAACAATGCGTGCGGCGCCAGGATCACCGCCATGCGGTTATAGGTCGCCGCGACGCACTTCTTGCGAACGATCCCTTCCAGGATAACGGGGGCGCCGCCATTCGGGGCGGGATCGGTTTTCTCGGCGAGGTACATGACTCGGATATAGCGTATATGCTGCATTGCAGCAAGAATGGATGCGTTGGGACGTGTCTAAGGGAAGGTTTCTCTCCCCTCCCTTCCAGGGAGGGGCTGGGGGTGGGTGCGCGTGTCTGCGCGCTTCAGAGATTCATCAGTCCACCACCAGAAAAGCAACGGACGAGGCATCGAGCCTCGCCCGTCGCTCGACCCACCCCTTAATCCCCTCCCTTGCAGGGAGGGGTGCCTTGGTCAGTCGTCGCGTACCTCGATCGTCACCCGATCAGGGTAGAAAGCCAGGCAATCGCGGATCTCGGCTACAGCGTCATGCGGTTCTTCATAGGTCCAGATCGCATTCTCGCCGCGATCGATCCCGGGAATCGAGAAATAGGACGCCTCGCCCTTATACGGGCACCAGCTGTGATGATCGGTGCGCTCGATCGCCGCGAGATCGGCGACGGCGCGCGGAATATATTGCACCGCGGGATAGCTCGCTTCCTTGAGCGTCAAGGCGCCGCGCGTGTCGGCGATTACCTTGCCGCCGGCGCTGACGACGACGCGCTTTGGGTTGGGCGTCACGGTGATCGGATGATCGGGGCCCGGGATCAATGTGCGGCGGGCAGTGGCGGTATCGGACATTGGCGATCCTCCTTGGAATAGCCGGTCAGATGGGTCCGCCCCCTGCCCCACTCAATAGCCGCTCATCGAATAAGGCCGCGACGCGATGCTCCCTCCCCATGCCTTGTTGGGAGTCGCCGACATGGTGAAGCGGAGCGTGCCGCCGCGCATGATCTCGTCATGCCCGATCCACACGCGATCGAGCGGCTTGCCGTTCAAGGTCACCGCGCCGACATAGCGGTTGGCCGGCGACATTCCGTAGGCCAGAATGGTGAAGCGCTTGCCATTGGGCAGGTTGAGCGTCGCGCGATCGACGAACGGGCGGCCGATGACATATTGTCCGCTGCCCGGCGCGACCGGGTAGAAGCCGAGCGAGGTGAACACCAGCCAGGCCGACATCTGGCCGAGATCGTCATTGCCGGCGAGACCGTCCGGGGTCGGCTTGTACTGGCTGTCGACGATCTGCTTGAGCCGTTCCTGCGTCCGCCACGGCGCCCCGGCATAGGCATAGAGATAAGCGACGTGATGGCTCGGCTCGTTGCCGTGGATATATTGACCGATCAGCCCGGCAATGTCCTCGGCGTGGCTGTAATCGACCTTCGAATTGTCGAAATCGAACATCGCGTCGAGTTTCTTCACCGTCGCCGCGTCGCCGCCGAGCAGCTTGATCAACCCGCCCTGGTCGTGCGGCATGAACCACGAATATTGCCAGGCATTGCCCTCGGTATAATCCGATCCATAGTTGATCGCGGTCGGATCGAACGGGGTGCGGTAGCTGCCGTCGCTCTTGCGCGCGCGCAGCCAGCCGGTCTGGATATCGAAGCTGTTGCGCCAATAGGCGGCGCGCTTCTCAAACGTCTCAGCGACGTCATTGCGCCCGAGCTTGCGCGCCATCCGTGCGATCGTCCAGTCGTCGAACGCATATTCGACCGTCTTCGATGCCGCCTCGGGCTCGCGGTCGATCGGCACGTAACCGAGCTTCATATAGTCGCCCAGGCCGCCATAAGGGGCATAGGTCGCGCTCGCGACCATCGCGTCGAGCGCCTTGTTGGCGTCGAATCCCTTGATGCCCTTCAAATAGGCGTCGGCGATCACCGGCACCGCGTGATAGCCGATCATGCACCACGTCTCCTGCCCCTGGAACTGCCAGATCGGAAGGATGCCGTATGGGCTCTCGCTTTGACTCGCGAGCAGCGAGCGGACGACGTCGGTCGAGGTCTGTTGCGGCTGGATGATCGTCAGCAGCGGATGCTCGGCGCGGAACGTATCCCACAGCGAAAAGGTCGATCGGAAGGTGAAACCCTCCGCCTTGTGGACCTGATCGTCCGGCCCGCGATAACGGCCGTCGGCGTCGCCGGCGATGCTTGGCGCCATCATCGCATGATAGAGCGCGGTATAGACCGACTTGCGGATGCCCGGTTCGGCCTGGATATCGACCGCGCCCAGCGCCTTGGCCCAGGCAGTCTCCGTCTTGGCGCGGATCGCGTCGAACCCGCCCGGCTCGCTGTCGAGGTTGCGGATCGCGCCGTCCTCATCGACGCTGGAGATCGCCACCTTGACCTCGAGCGGCGCGTCGAGCCGGCCGAAATCGAGCCGCGCGACCAATGCCCTGCCCTTGATTTCGGCGATGTCGCTGCCAGTGCGGCCGGGGCCCTTGAACCCCTTATACGGGATGTCGGTCTCGCGGTTGACGAATTCGTGCCCAGTCAGCGGCCGCGAGAAACGCATCGCGAAGAACAATTTGCGCCCGGGCGCCCAGCCGCGCGTCTCGCGCCCGCCGGTCAGCGTGCCGTCCGCGCGGAGGCGGACCGACGACCACGACACCTTGCCCGGATAATTGTAGAGACTGGAGCGCAGGTCGAGCATGAGGTGCGCGGGATTGCCGCGCTCGAACGTGTAGCGGTGGACGCCTATCCGTGTCCCGGCGGTCAGCTCGGCGCGGACGCCGGCGTCGGTCAGGTTGACCGCATAATAGCCGGGCGAAGCGACTTCGCCCTGATGGCTGAAGCGCGAGCGGTAGCCGCTGCCCGGCTTGGCGGGATCGCCCGGTTCGAGCGGCACCGCGTCACCCGACACCGGCATGACCAGAAAGTCGCCCAAGTCGGAATGACCCGATCCCGAAAAATGCGTCTGGCTGAATCCCTGGATCGTCGGATCGTCGTAGCGATAGCCCGCGGCATGGCCGTAACAGGTGCGGATCACGCAGGTCGCGTCGGTATCGGGCGACACCTGCATCATCCCGAACGGCGACACCGCGCCCGGGAACGTATGCCCTTCTCCCCCCGTCCCGATGAACGGATCGACCGCGGCGACGGCGCCCGACGGCGCGGCCTGAGCGATCGGTGAGAGGACGAGCCCGCACATGGCGACCATGGCGGGCAAACGGCGGGCTAAGGCGCTAAGGCGCAAAGATATTTGGAATCATGCGGAGGCGCGTAGGCGCCGAGATGGCTCGTATGGCTGCGCCAGCAGCCTTCAACTATTGACCAAATTGGAAAGAGAACGCGTCCGCCGCCGACCCCCTCTTTGCGCCTTCGCGCCTTTGCGTGAACAAAAAAATCTCCGCGCCTCCGCGTAAACCGAAATCCGGAAGCATCTACGCATTGTGCACGCGTGATTTAGGGTTGCCGCACCCCGATTCCCAGGAGCATGGACCGGCGCATGCCGCATCCGCTCGTCGCTCACCTGAACCTCGCCCCGCATCCCGAGGGCGGGTGGTTCCGGGAGACGATGCGCCAGCCCGATCCGCGCGGCGGCCGCGATCTCGCCACGGCAATCCTGTTCCTGCTCGATGCCGGCGAACGCTCGCACTGGCACCGGGTCGACGCCGCCGAATTGTGGATCTGGAACGATGGCCAGCCGCTCACGTTGCTGATCCATGACGATGGCGAAACGCGCGACCACCGCCTGGGCCCCGACAATCCGCAAGTGCTGGTTCCGGCCAATGCCTGGCAGACGGCCGAGCCGCGCGACGGCTGGGCATTGGTCAGCTGCGTGGTGACGCCGGGCTTCGATTTCGCCGGGTTCGAGCTGGCGCCGCCCGGATGGAGCCCGGCATGAGCGAGCATATCGACCTCCACGACCCCGAAATAGAGCCCGCGCACAGCGATGGGGTGGCCCTGCCGCGGCGCTATCTCGCTATCGGCGCCTTATGCTGCGGGACTGCTTTGATCATCATCGACGGCGGCATCGCCAATGTCGCGCTGCCCTCGATCGCGCGCGACCTCAAGGTCGATTCGAGCTCGGTCGTCGCGATCGTAACCGTCTACCAATTGATGCTCGTCATGCTGCTCCTGCCCTTCGCCGGGCTCGGCGAACGGATCGGCCTGAAACGCATGTATCAGGTCGGGCAGCTGATCTTCACGGTCGCGACGTTGCTCTGCTTCTTCGCCAAGAGCCTGCCCTTCTTGCTCGTCGTCCGTGCAGCTCAGGCGATCGGCGCGGCGGGCGCCCTCAGCGTGTCTTCGGCGCTGATCCGCTCGACCTATCCGTCGCAGCAATTGGGCCGCGGCTTGGGCATCAACTCGGTGATCGTGTCGAGCTCGGCCGCGGCCGCGCCGACGATCGGCGGGTTGGTGCTGGCCGTCGCGCCATGGCCCTGGGTGTTCGCCTGCGCGATTCCGTTCGCGCTGCTCAGCTTGCTGCTTGGCCGCGCGCTGCCCGATCCGAAGCCGCGCCACGCCAATTTCGACCTGCTCGGCGCGGTGATGTGCGCGGCGATGTTCGGGCTGATCATTGGCGGCGCGGAAAGCGCGGTACACGGCGATAGCCCGATCGTGTCGGCCGCGATCGTCGCGACCGGCGCGCTGATCGGCTATTATTTCGTCCGGCGCGAACGCGGCGACGCCAATCCGATCCTGCCGCTCGATCTGCTCGACCGCCCGGTCATCGCGCTGTCAGTGATAGGCGCCTACACCGCGTTCATCGCGTCGATGACGTTGCTGTTGTCGACGCCGTTCCGCCTGACGCAGGAATTCGGCTTCAGCGCGGCAATGGTCGGCGCGGCGATCGCGCCCTGGCCGCTGACCAACATGATCGTGGCACCGATGGCCGGCTGGCTGTCGGATCGCATCCCTGCCGGGCTGCTCGGCGGCATTGGCATGTGCATCAGCATCACCGCGTTGCTGTTGATCGCCTTCCTGCCTCCCCATCCCAGCTATTTCGACATCGCCTGGCGGATGGCCTTGTGCGGATCGGGGTTCGGTACCTTCATGCCGCCTAATGCCAGGCTGATCATCGGCAGCGCGCCGCGCGAACGCGCGGCGGCGGCGGGCGGGTTGATCTCGACCGTACGACTGACGGGCCAGACCACCGGGGCGACATTGGTCGCCTTGCTACTCGCGCTGGGCGTCGGGTCGGGCCGCGTTCCCCCGTTGGTGTCGGTCGGACTCGCCGCGGTCGCGGGGCTCTGCAGCATCGCGCGCCTACGCCCTTCGATCCGCAACCCGACGCGAACCGAAGTGCAGAGCGACGTGCCGACGCTCAAGACGACGCGCTGAAGACCTCACACTCCCACTCGAGTAGGCGGGTGAGGGGTCCCGGCGAACCATTGCGCAGACACGCAAAATCGGCATGACAGTGCAATGAGCGACACCCAGCGCAGCATCGTGATCCTCGGCGGCGGCACCGCCGGGTGGATGGCGGCCAATCTGCTCGCGCACCATCTGGCACAGGCAGTCAAGATCACCGTGATCGAATCCCCGGAGATCGGGATCGTCGGCGTCGGCGAAGGTTCGACGCCACAATTGAAGGCCTTTTTCGACACGCTCGGCATCGCCGAAGCCGAATGGATGCCGCGCTGCAACGCGACGTATAAGACCGGGATCGGCTTTCGCGGCTGGTCCGAAGTGCCTGGGTTCGAGGGCTATTTCCACCCCTTCCCCACCGAACTCGACGGCTTCACCGCGCCAGCCTTTTTTATCAATGCCTATGCGCGGCGGCACAATGCCGATGTCTGGGCGCACCCCGATCGCTTCTTCCTGCCGGCGGCGCTCGCTGCCCGGCGACTGGCACCGCTCGTCCCTGAAAGCTTCCCGTTCGGGATTGGCTATGGCTATCATTTCGACGCGCATCTGGTCGGCGCTTTCCTGCGCGACCATGCGATCCGATTGGGCGTCCGCCACCTTCAGCATCGTGTCGTCGATGTCGCGGTTGCCGATGGCCAGGTCCGCCACCTCGTCGCCGAGGACGGTGTCATCATCGCCGGCGACTTCTTCGTCGACTGCAGCGGCTTCCGCTCGGTCATCGCGCAAGGAGCGCTGGGCGTCCCGTTTCTGCCGTTCGGCGCCAATTTGTACAACGACAGCGCAGTGGTGATGCCGACACCGCGTGACCCATCCGGCACCAATTGCCAGACTCTCTCGACCGCGATGCGGCATGGCTGGGCTTGGGACATCCCGCTCACCAGCCGAACCGGTAACGGTTATGTCTACGCCAGCGATTATTGCTCGGCGGATGATGCGGAGACCGAGTTGCGCGGGCATCTCGGACT
>Ga0310811_10008445_pt1 | contig 13243 bp, 7 predicted proteins | sample YCmetagenome_FD_207642 | JGI IMG/M metagenome (GOLD analysis project Ga0310811, IMG submission 207642) | Soil microbial communities from experimental microcosm in Duke University, North Carolina, United States - YC | ecosystem: Engineered > Artificial ecosystem > Soil microcosm > Unclassified ...
TGGGCACGATGGATGAACTGGTGTGGACGGTGAACTCGCGCCGCGACACTGTGCAGGATTTTGCCGCCTTCGTCTGCGAGCACGCGCAGGAATTTCTGGCCTCCACGCCCATTCGTTGCCGGCTGGATGTGCCGGATGATTTGCCGCCCACACCGCTGGATTTGCCGGCGCGCCGGAATTTGTTGCTCGCCGTCAAGGAAGCGGTGCGCAACGTGGCCCGTCATTCCGGCGCCTCCGAATTGTTTTTACAAATCCGCGTCGCCGATGAAAAACTGGTCGTCGCGCTCGAGGACAACGGCACGCGGTTTTCACCGCCCAGCGCGCGCAACGCTCGCAATGGATTGCGCAACATGGGCGAGCGCCTGTCGGATGTTGGCGGCGTGTGCCGCGTGGCGCCGACACCCACGAACGGGTGCCGGGTGGTATTCAGCCTGCCGTTGCGGCCGCCGACGCTGGCGCAGAATCCATTGGCGGCATGGTTTGGAAAAATGTTGCGACGCAAACGACCGAGCGAATTTGTCGAATGAAAACATCCCCCACTTCCAATCCTGGCGGAAAACTCGTGCGCCTCGCGCTCGTGGAAGACGTCGCGGAAATGCGTGAAAGCTGGCAGCAATTGATCAATGGCCTGCCGGGTTTTCGTTGCGTGTGCACCTGTGCCTCCGGGCGCGAAGCGTTGAAAGTTTTGCCCGCCGAAGCGCCGGATGTGATTGTGATGGACATTCAAATGCCCGGCATGACCGGCATCGAATGCACACTGCGGCTCAAGGAACTCCTGCCCAAAACGCCCATTCTCATTTTGACAGTCTCGGCGGATACCCAGACCGTTTTTCGCGCGCTGGAAGCGGGCGCGGACGGTTATTTGCTGAAGCGCTCGCGGCCCGATCAATTGCAAACCGCCATCCAGGAAGTGCTGGAAGGCGGCGCGCCGATGACGAGCGAGATCGCCCGGCGCGTGGTGGCTTCGTTTCGCGAGCGCGCCGCCAAACGGGGCGAAAAAGCCCGGCTCACTCCGCGTGAGGAGGAAGTTCTGGGATATTTGTCCAAGGGATTTGCGAACAAGGAAATCGCCGTGAAAATGTCCGTCAGCTACGAAACGGTGCGGGATCACTTGCGCAATATTTACGAAAAACTCCACGTCCATTCGCGCACGGAAGCCGTGGCGCGTTTTCTGAATTCATCGGGCTCTCCGGAAAAACCAGCCGGCGAATAGTGCGTTTGCGGATTTCGGATTAACGCGGAGACGCAAAGGGCGCGGATTAACGCGGAGAACGGTGCCCAAATTTTTTTGGCGAATTCCGCACAGGCGTTGACGCATTGGTATTGTCGTTCTCTGCGAAACTCTGCGCTCTGCGCGTCTTCGCGTTACGTTTTTTCGTTCCCCCTGCTCAAAATCCCGCCCGCAAAAATCTTCCCCCTCAATTGGAGGATAGGAGGTTTCTCCATGTTCCCTTACGGTCGGGGGTAAGTCTTATGCCGCATCCCCAAACTCAATGCGTCCCGACGTGTCGACTGAAGCTCTACACGCATGCGCTTAACACCCAATAATACGCTGCTCCCCAATCGGTCATCCAATCCCCAAACAGTCCTACTATGAAAACACCTGTCTTTGGAAAAATAATTCCGCTCTCCCTGCTTCTCGCAGTCGGCGTGAGTGTCACTCGCGCGGATGTGCTGACGTGGGACCCGCTGGCAAACAACGGCGGCGGCGGCTCTGGAACTTGGAATCTGAACGGCACCGCCAATTGGTTCAATGGCGCAAACGATGTGAAGTGGCTCGATAATTCCGCCACCGGAACCAACGGCGCGGTTTTTGCCGGCACGGCCGGCACAGTGACGCTTAATTCCGCCTTGAGCGCGTCAAATCTTCAATTTACCGCTTCGGGCTACACGCTCTCCGGCTCCGGCACGTTGACGCTGGGCGGCGGCATCGATGTCACGCAAGTTGGCAGCGGGACCACGACCATCGGCACGGCGCTCTCATTGCCGGGTCTGCAACAAGGCTGGCTCTCGGGTTCCGGTTCAACGCTATCGATCAGCGGAGCCATCACGCGCGCGACCGGTGCGGCGGTTGATTTTTCCGCCACCGGCGTGAAGGATACCGCGCTGGTGAATACCGCGGGAATCATCGGACCGTGGGCCACGGTGGGCGCGATGAATAGCGCAGCGGGCGATTGGGCCGCCAATGATGGTAGCGGGAATATCGTGACCTACACGGGTTACACGATCATTTCCCCGACCGTCAGCAGCAGCCCCGACTTGACGGCTGCGGCGAGTCAGAATTGGTTTGCGGGCGACGTGACGGGGGCCGGCAATTTCATTACCACCGTCACCAACTCAACCGCGATCAACTCATTGGTGATGCTCGGTGACCTCAAGGTGAACGACGGCATGACCCTGACCCTGAACAGTGGCGGTCTCATCCTGCGCGGAGTCAGCCGTTGGATGCTGGCTGGTGCGACTTCGTTTCTGACAACGGCCAATCCGACGGGCGAACTGTTCGTCCACACGCCGAATCCAAGCAGCGGTCTCAATTGGACTCTCTGGCCGATTATCAAGGACAACGGCGCGACTCCCCTGACTTTGATCAAAGATGGAGTGGATCAAGTGAAGCTCGGCAACATGAGCACTTACACCGGTGGCACGATCGTCAACGCCGGCATCCTGGCCGCCACCTCCGGCGCGGAATTCGGAAACGGCAATGCGCCGCTCGGCATCATCACGCCGTTCGGCAGCGGCCCCATCACGGTGCGCAACGGCGCGGAACTTCAATTGGGCTCCAATCCCGGCAATACTTCCGGCGAATACGATTACACGAACAACATTCTCGCTGACAATGCCATCATTTATGCCTTTGACGCTTTCCACCGCCTCAAAGGCAACCTGAGCGTGGGCGCAGGCGGCGTGACGTTGGGCTCGACGTTCGACAATAAAGGGGACCCGTTGAATGCCGGCTTTGCGAAGGGCATCTTTGTGGAAGGTTTGTTGACGGGCAGCGGCCCGCTGATCTGCCAGGACAGCGGCCTCGAAACCGTGAATCCGTGGGACTGCTCGGTTGTGTATTTCACCAGCACGGCGCCTGCCTCACAAAACACTTATTCCGGAACGGTGGTCGTCAATAACTGGGCGTTTCAAGGCGGCAGTTACTTGTATCTCGTTGGAACGAATGCGCTGGCCAATGCGACCATTGATCTGGTGGGCGACAACAGCGGCAGCGGCGGACGCTTTGGTTCGGCGTCGTTGCTCTTCGGGTCGGGCACGAGTGCGGATGGTGTTGGTTACGCGACGATCGGCGGTCTGACCGGCGATGGCAGCTTCGTGCTGCAAAACACCAAGACGGTGCAATCCGGTTCCTCGCTCGGCCTTGGCGTTCAGCTCACCGTCGGCAACAACAACGCCAGCACGACTTACAACGGCGCGATGAGCGGTACGGGCGGTTTGACGAAAATTGGCAACGGCACCCTGACACTTTCAGGCGGAAACACCTACACCGGCGACACCGTTCTGAACGGCGGATCGATTGTGCTCGCCGGTAGCTGGTTGAATTCCTCAAACATTGTTTTGGCGGCGGGACGGACGTTGGATTTGTCCGCTCTCGGAACCGTCAACATGGCGGTGGGGCAAGTGTTGCGCGGCAGCGGCACATTTAATGGATCATTCAGTTCCGCTAATAGCGGCGGCGTTTCCGCCGGCACCGACGGCACCTATGGAACGAATGTCATCACGGGGAGCCTCTCGCTGGCTTCCGGTGCCACGGCTTATTTTGACGTGGGCGCCTCCGTCACCGGCCCAAATGACCGGGTGAACATCGGCAGCTCTCTGAGCGCGAACAATAACATCGTTCACATCAAAGCGCCCAGCGTGTCAGCGAACCTGGACTCGACTGCGGATTATTTGCTCATCAGCGCGACCGGCGGCATCACCGGCACGTTCGCCACGACGCCGACCTGGGACGTGGCCCCGCTCAATGCGGCTCACTATTCGATCCAGACCAGCAACAACGCGGTTTATCTGCATTACTCAGCGGTGGCCGGCCCCACGGGCGTTGGCTCTTCCTCGCCCTCGCCCGCATTGCGCAATCAAAACGTGGTGCTGACCGTCACCGCGGCGAACGGCACGGCAGGCACAGTGAACAGCGTGGTGGTGGATGCCAGCGCGATCGGTGGTTCATCCACGCTGAACCTGGTCAACTCCGGCGGCAATATCTGGACCAACAGCGTTACGATTGCGACGGATTTCACCCCCGGCAGCCAAACGCTTCCCGCCACTGTCACGGATACGGCGGCTTTGACAGCCTTTGTTAATATTCCGGTGTCGGTTGTCGCGGGAAATGATGTCTGGAATGGCGGCGGCACGGACGATAATCTCAGCACGGCCCTGAATTGGACCAATCACGTTGCTCCGGCGGCAATCGGTGACAGCCTGCAATTTTCGGGCACGACGCGCTTAACTCCGAACGTCGACCTCGGTTACACCGTCACCGGCGTCCTGTTCAGCACCAACGCGGGAGCCTTCAATCTCGGCTCGACCGGCACCGGGCTGACGTTGACCAACGGCAATGGAGTGGTGAACAACTCGGCAAATGTTCAAACGCTGAGCACACCGATCGCTCTCATTGGCACACCGATCTTCAATGCCGCTTCCAATGACATTGTGGTCAGCGGAACTTTGTTCGACAGCTCCACCGCCGCGGGATTAACCAAGAACGGCAGCCATGCGTTGACGCTCAGCGGCAACAATACGTACACCGGCCCCACGCTTCTGAATGCCGGCACGTTGAATATCTCCGGGACGCTGAATGCGTCTTCCATTACCGCCGGCAATGCCGCGGGCAAGAGCGTGCTCAATATTATGGATCCGGCCAATATCAATGCGCGCAACCTGTTCACCGGCAACACCACCAACTCGATCAACGCGGTCTATCAAACCGGTGGCACGCTGAACCTCACGGGTGGCAGCGGCGATTTGTTGAGTATCGGCAACTGGAACAACGGCTTTGGTTATTACTATGCCGGGCCGAATGCGACATTGAACATCAACGGCATTTCCATCGGTGGTGAAAACAATCCGAACGTCTGGCCGCCACAGGGCACAGGCGACGGCATCATGGACGTCAACGGCGCCAACATCAACAATGCCGGCTGGATCGTGCTGGCCCGCGGCGCGGGTCCGCAAACCGGCATCCTGAATGTGTACTCGGGCACGCTGACCTTCGCGGGCGGCGGCATCGGCTGTAATTGGAACGGCAACGCCTCGCCGTCCCTCGGCACGCAAACCTCCATCATCAACATCATGGGCGGTTCTGTGACCAGCGCCTCGCAACCGGTCGACTTCCGGACGGCTGGTAACATCGGCATCCTGAACCTCAACGGCGGCTTGCTGGAAACCACCGCTGTCATCGATTCGGGCACGGTGAATTTCAACGGCGGCACCTTGCAGGCTGCGATCGCCAATACGGGCTTCCTCACGTTGAGCACGGGCTACGTGTGGCCGGGCAACGCGGTGATTGATAACAATGGCACCTCCATCGGCGTCACCACGGCGCTGCTCGCACCGACCGGCAACGGCGTGCACGGCATCGCCTCCTTCACCGGCGGCGCCGGCTACATTGCTCCGCCGATCGTCATCGTGACGAATGGCGTGGGTGACACTACCGGCTCGGGCGCAACGGCTCTGGCGCAAATCAACCCGGCAACGGGTTCCGTAACCAACGTGCTCATCACCAGCCCGGGTGTGAATTACACCGCGACGCCCACCTTCCTGCTGAGCGGCGGCGGCGCGACTACACCGGCCACCATCACCGGCGCGGCACCCACGCAGAATACCAGCGGCGGCTTGACCATCCTTGGCTCGGGTGTCACCACGCTCTCCGTGACCAATACCTACACCGGCAACACGATCGTCGGCGCGGGCACGCTGGAACTTGTCAACCCCGTGGTCCCGGCGGTCTCGACCCTGGTGATCAGCAACGGCGCAATGGTGCAATTGGACTTCGCCGGCACGAATAATATCACCGGTCTTGTCCTCAATGGTGTGAGCCAGCCGAACGGCGTTTACAACGCCACGACTTCGGCGTCATTCATCACCGGCACGGGCAGCCTCGTCGTAGGACCGACGACGGCAAACAATCCGACCAGCATCACGTTCACCGCGAATGGCAACACGAGCTTGACGGTGGCCTGGCCGTCCGATCACCTCGGCTGGATACTGCAGGAGCAGACCAACGGGTTGAATTCGGCTTCGCCCTGGATTGACCTCGCGGGAACCGCGACGATCAACAGCACGAACGTCCCGATCAATTCGGCGCTCCCGAAGGTGTTCTTCCGCCTGCGTCATCCGTAATTCGGATTCGGGTATGGGTATTCGGGCGGCGGCTTGGGCCGCCGCCCGGATTTTTCCCGGGCGTTTGAAACCGCTTCGATTCGATATTCTGAAAAATCAGCGCGCCATTTTTGTCTTCACGAACGGTCACTGGCAGGGAGTTCTTCGAGTGATGTATCCGAAAAATCCACAGCTACCCCTTAAATTCTTTGTAGTCCTGGCAACCGCTCTGGTCCTCACCTTCACGGCGCATGCTCAGGCAACGGCGAATGTGACGATCGAGGCAAACCAGCCCGGCGCGGTGATCAGTTCCAATCTGTTCGGAATCTTTTTCGAAGAAATCAATTCCGCGGGAGAGGGCGGGCTCTACGCCGAACTGATCCGTAACCGCTCATTTGAAGATTCCACCAACGCACTACCAAATTGGTCGCTGGTGACAAGCGGCACGGCGAGTGGGAAAATCGCGCTCGACACCTCATTGCCGATGAGCGCGGCGAATCGGCAATCGCTCGCCCTGACCATGAGCGGCGGCAGCGGCAACGTGGGTGCCGTCAATGACGGATGGTTTGGAGTGCCCGTGACCAAGGGGGAAAAATACAGTCTGGAATTTTACGCGCGCCGTGCCGGCAATTTCAGAGGGAACATTTTAGTTTCCATCGAAAGCGTCACTGGTGAAAAAGTTTACGCGCAAAAAACTTTTAGTGGGCTGTCTTCAAATTGGAAGCACTTCACCGCATCAATGGAAGCGAAAGGCACAGACCCTTCCGCGCGTGTGGTTCTCCGCCTGGCGCAACCCGGCACGGTTTATTTTGATTTCGTTTCACTTTTTCCGGCCGCGACGTTTCACCATCGCACCAACGGCTTGCGCCCTGATCTCGCAAAAATGCTGGTGAACCTGAATCCATCCTTCATGCGTTTTCCCGGTGGCAGTTGGGTGGATGGCACGAGCCTCGCCAACGCTTATCACTGGAAACCGACCGTCGGGTTTTTGCCGGACCGAGTCGCGCGCACGAACATCTGGGGCTACATGGTTTCGAACGGACTCGGCTATCACGAATATTTGCAGATGTGCGAAGATCTGCGCGTGGAGCCGTTGTTCGATGTGAACTGCGGCATGGATGTCCGGCAGAATTCCGTCGGCGTCACGAATCTCGGGCCGTGGGTGCAGGAAGTGTTGGATGCAATTGAATACGCAAACGGCAGCACGCACACGCCCATGGGCGCGTGGCGCGCCGCAAACGGCCATCCCGCGCCATTCCATCTGCAATACGTCGAGATCGGCAATGAAAACAGCGGCCCGAATTACGATGCGAACTACGCCGCTTTTTACCACGCTATTAAGGCAAAATTTCCTGCGTTGCATATCATCGCCAATTCCTTCGGCACGGTGCCCACCTCCGCGCCGGTGGAAATAGTCGACGAACATTTCTACAACAGCCCCTCCTGGTTTGCCCAAAATGCCGCGCATTACGACAGCTACAGCCGGTCCGGCCCGAAAATTTTTGTCGGTGAATATGCCGTTGCTTTCGACATCGGACCCGGTTTCCGGGCGACGTTGCAGAATGCCCTGGGCGAAGCCGCGTGGATGACCGGCCTGGAACGCAATGCGGATATCGTTTCGATGGCGTGCTACGCGCCGCTGTTTGCGAACTGGAATAACCAGGATTGGACGCCCGACCTCATTTATTTCAACGGCACGAACGCCTACGGCACACCGTCGTATTATGTTCAGCAAATGTTCGCGCAAAATCGCGGTGATGTGGTGTTGCCGACGTCCGTCAGTGTGAACCTTCCCGCGCATGAAATCGTGGAGCCGCACGGAGCGATTGGCTTGGGCGCCTGGAACACCGCCGTTGAGTACACGAACATCGTCGTGACGAGCGAGGGGCGATCGCTGTATCAAAGCGATTTTGCGGGGCAGGGTGCGAAGGGTTGGCGCGCCTACAGCACCAATGGTTCATGGAGTGCCGCGAACGGAGTGTATCAGCAGACAGCCGCTGGCGCTACGGATTGCCGCAGCACCCTGGGCGATACGAATTGGTCCAACTACACCCTAAGCGCGCGCGCGCGCAAGACCGGCGGCGGCGAGGGGTTTTTGATCCTGTTCAACTGGCTGGACGATAACAATTGGACGTGGTGGAACATCGGCGGTTGGAACAACACGAAAGACGCCGTGGAACAATGCGTGAACGGCGTCAAAGGCACGCTCGCGCAGGTCAATCAAACCGCGATTGCCGATAACACGTGGTACGATATCAAAGTGCAAGTCACTCCCACGAATTTCCTGTGTTACCTGGACGGCAAGCTGGTGCAAACGGTCGCCAATCCCGGGGTGGTCTCTTCGATTTACGTCTCCTCCAGTTTCGCGCGTGCGTCCAATCAAATTATCGTGAAGGCCGTCAATCCCACGGCCATGCCGATGGACACCACGTTTCATTTCTCCGGTGTCGACGCAATCGCGCCCCGCGCGAACATGATTCGGCTCACGTCCGCCAATCCGATGGTTCTGAATTCGTTCGCTTCGCCAAAATTGATCGCTCCGGTTGCGAGCAAAATTGGCAACGCGAGCACCAACTTCGCCCTGACGTTGCCGGCCAATTCCCTTTCGATCCTGCGTTTCAACGCCAGGGGACTTAATCCGGTGACCAATTTGCAATTGCGAATCCCTTCGCCAGTCAAAGCCGGCGAACGCGTCTCCGCGACGCTGCAAGGCCGGCCATGGCGGGGCGCCCCGGTTGATCTCACTCGCAACGCGAGCCATAGCATCATTTACACCTCCGCGGATCCCTCCATTGCCGCCGTGGACAGCATGGGCCGCGTCACAGGAATGGGAACGGGCACGACGCGCGTTGTGGCCAGTTATCCCGCGGTGGGAATTTCGACAACACAATCCGTTCGGGTCGTTTCCGTCCCCATAACGCTCGTGCATCGTTATAGCTTTGACGAAACCTCCGGAGACGTGATTGCGGATTCTGTGGGTGGCTCGGCGTGGAACGGCACCGTGCCCAACGGCGGCGCATTTGCGCACGGCCAGCTTTCGCTCGTTTCATCAAAATCTCAATTCGTGCGACTGCCGCCCGGAATTTTGAGCAATTACGATGTCGTTACGCTTGATGCCTGGGTGACTTTTCCAAGTCAACTCCCTCCGGATTGTTTCTTATTCGGGTTTGGAGCCACCGACGACGACCTGGGCCACAACTATATCTTCTGCGCCCCACGCGCCGGACGCATCGCCATCAGCGAGGGGACCTACAGCTCGGAGCAAAACGCTTTTGGCAATTTTGATTTCAGTTACCACACCAATCTTCATCTGACCGCGGTGTTCAATCCACCGGCGGGCTACCTCGCGCTCTACACGAACGGCGTGCTCGCGGGCATCAACAATTCTGTCACCGTGGGAATGAATTCGGTCAGCGATGTTTACAGCTATCTTGGCAAATCGCTGTTCGGCAGGGATCCATACCCGGATCTTGTCCTGGATGAATTCCGGATTTACCACGGCGCGCTGAATGCCCGTCAAATCGCCGACGCGCAAACCCTCGGCGCGAACGAGTTGTCGAATACAAATGACACTTCATTCGCGCGCGGACAAACTGCCGCGAAGTAAGCTGTCACCTCGCGCTCGCGCCCCGTGGGATTTTTTTATTTCCTGTTTATATCCTCGGTGAGAAGCTTTCGATTTTTAGAGGAAGCAGGGTGGTGCGCGAAACCGGCTTTTTGCTGCGGTTTGGTGGTCTCATAGTCGGTATTTGCCCCAATCTCTTTTCTCGATGGCATTCGCCGCCCGCCGAGGTATTAGGGAAAGACCCCAGTACGAGTATTTTGACGGCAGCTGTGCCGAGTGTTAGAAGCTATCTCGAACGAAAGGGAAAAAACAACATATGAAAATGAACACGAAATTGGTAACGATCCTTGGAGCAGTGGCTTTGGCCACCACAACGGCCGTCGCTAAACCCGGCGGCGCGGATACTCTCCATTTCTCCATCCACACGTCATTGACTGATACTGGTGTTGAAGCTGGCTCCTCTGGCAAGGTTTCGGCAACCGAAGTCAAAACCGGCGATAAACTAATTCAAAACGTGACGGTCACCGTTACTGGTCTGACGGCCGAGACCGGTTACACGTTGAACGCCGTCACGGGCGGCGGCACTGTGGATCTGGACGACTTCACCACCGATAGCCATGGCAAAGCGACGCTGCACTTGCGCACCGGCAATGGCAACGGGAAGAACACTGTCGCATTGCCAGACGGATTCGAACTGGTCGACGTCACGGAACTTGATGTGGTGGGCGGTAGCGGGACCGTGCTGACGACGGCGGACACCACGCCGAAGTCGACGCAATATTCGGTCAAGAAAAACCTCGTCGGCGACGTCGCCGCGGGAACCGTTCAAATCAAAGCCTCCACCAAATCTACCAAGTTCAACTTGAACGCCACCGGATTGGATGCCAACACGGACTACAACCTGTTCATTAATGGCACCCAGGTGCAGACCAACACGACTGATTCCAAAGGCCGTTTGAAAATCAAATCAGCCGAAGGACTCCCGCCGAACCCGGTGGATATCAACTCAGTGGAAGTGCAGGATGGCGGCGGTAACGTGATCTTGAGCGCGACCCTGCCGTAAACAATTAAAAAACCATCAACCCGGATTGATTCGTCAATCCGGGTTTTTTATTTTCCTGTTTCCGATTCGCACGAATCTCTTTAGGGTGAACTCGGTAAATACGTGAAGACATTACACAGATATCTCCTGCGGCAAGTGGTCGCGTCGTTGGTGATGACCATGCTGGTCTTCACGTTCGTGCTGCTGGTCGGGAGTTCCATGCAGGAACTGCTTCCGCTTATCGTGAGGGGCCAGGCGACTTTTCTGATGGTGGGGAAGGCTTTTCTACTGCTGACTCCGTTTGTGTTCGCTTTCGCCTTGCCGATGGCGATGCTGACTTCAACGATCCTGACCTTCGAGCGGTTCAGCGGTGACCAGGAACTCACCGCGGCGCGCGCCAGCGGCATCAGCCTGATATCGTTAGCCGCGCCGATTCTCATGCTCAGCCTGGTGCTTTGCGGGTTAAGTGCCGCCATCAACATGGCCATCGCCCCGGCCTGTCGCGTCGCTTATAACGGCTTGCGGGATGACATGCGCGGCGCACTGGCGAATTTCAAATTGCCCGAAGGCTACACTGATTTGCCGGGGGACCGCACGATTTACGCGCGGCGTAATCGCAACCAAAACCTCCAGGACGTGATGGTGTATTCCGTCGAGAACGAAATCAGCAATAAAACGATCGTTGCGCCGTCGGGGCATTTCTTCGTTGATATCACCAACCAGCAGCTCATTTTGTTTCTCACCAACGCCACGACGCATATCTCTCCCGGCGACATCTCTTTCTTTGGCAACGAAATGCAATTGGTGATCACCAATTTTGCCTCGGGCGCGAGAACCAACATCTCCATCACCGATTTGACTTTTCCCCAGTTACAGGACGAGTTGCGAAGGCGCAACGCCCGTATGCCAGTCTCGCTAAATACAATCACGAACACCGCCAAAATGGATCCGGCGAAAAGAAAAAAAGCTCTGCAAAAAACGCTTTCGGATTTTGAAGAACCGATTCGCATGCAGATGCACAAGGAACTCGCATTTTCCTTCGCGTGTTTCGGTTTTGCGCTGATCGGCATTCCGCTGGGCATTCGCGTCCACCGGCGCGAAACCAAAATTGGCGTATTCATAGCCCTCGCATTGATAGCGGTTTACTTCACCATTCAAATTGTCGGGCAATCCCTGGTCTCCCATCCGCAATACGCTCCGCATCTGCTGATGTGGGTCCCCAACCTCGTATTTCAAGCGGTGGGTGCAGTCCTTTTGTGGCGGGCGAACCGGGGAATTTGACCCGGAGAAAGTGTAAAAAAAGGCGAACTATGGCTTTTTTTGAATAAGTAATAGCAAAGGGGGAATTAATACAGGATTCCTAATAAGCAGGGGAATCCCCGGGGAGGGCAGTTCGTTGGGTGGAAAAAGCGTCGGAACCTCTTACAGTTTGTGTGATCGTAAGAAATTCAGTGGAAAATTATTTAAAAAATCTTCGACGTATAAATGGTTAAAATTGAAAGAATTATGATGGAGCCCGATTTCGCGCACAGAGATCTGTTATCGTTGGCCCCGCTTCTGCTTAAAGTGAATGAACCGAACTAACAAAAGGTCAATAAATGAAAACGCAGATTTTAAAAATATCAGTTAGTGCAGTCGCTGGATTGCTCTTATTGGGAGCAACCTCGGCGAGTGCGATCACCTACTCGCTCAACGCGCCGAACGCCGCCATCTCCGGCTACGTCGGGCCCTACGGTTTCGTTAATGTCACGCTGGTTGATTCGACTCATGCCACCATCACCTTCAGTGGCAACACCGTCGGGAATTACACTTTCTATTTTGGCGGCTCGCAAATGGCGGATGTGAACGTGAATGCCACCTCTTTCGACGTTCCGACGATTGATGCTCCCGGCACCGCGCAGTTTCCTGCCGGTAGCGGAAACGTCAGTGAATTCGGCAAGTTCAATGTGGCGATTGATAATAGCAACGCTTCCGATATCACGAGCACTGTTAAATTCGAAGTGACGAATATTTCCGGCACTTGGGCTAATGACGGTTCGGTGCTTACGGACAATAACAAAGACTATCTGGCCGCTGCTCACATCATCGTGCACGATGTCACGGGCCAGCAAGTTGATACTGGCTTCGCCGCGAATGCCGATAGCTCCCATGTTGTTCCGGATGGCGGTTCGACGATGGCGATGCTCGGAACGGGGCTGCTCGGCCTGAGCTTCCTGCGCCGCAAGTTCGGCAAAAAGAGCTAAGATAAATCGCTTTACCAAAAGGCACAGAATTCAGTTCTGTGCCTTTTTTGTTTTTTGGGAAGGTGTTTTGAA
>Ga0310811_10008447_pt1 | contig 13241 bp, 13 predicted proteins | sample YCmetagenome_FD_207642 | JGI IMG/M metagenome (GOLD analysis project Ga0310811, IMG submission 207642) | Soil microbial communities from experimental microcosm in Duke University, North Carolina, United States - YC | ecosystem: Engineered > Artificial ecosystem > Soil microcosm > Unclassified ...
CGCCACGTGGAAGGCGGCGTAATCCTTTGACGATGCGGGCGGTCCCTCGAACACCCCGAACACATAATTGGTCGACACGGGCCGCGCGCGCATCACGACCGGCACGGGAACCCGCGTCGAATCGTGGGGCAGCGACCACGCGTAATCGCCCTGTGGCAGCGTCGCCAGCGTCGCGCGTACAGCCCGCTCGAGCGATGCGCGGCTCACGTTGCCGACGACGACGAGCAGCATGCGCGACGTCACCATCTGCGTGATCTCGTAGTTCGCCAGCGCGGCAGAGTCGAGCACCGTTAACGACGCCTCGGTACCCTCTGGCTCGTAGCCGTACGGCCGATCGTGGAACGTGACGCTGTCCGACAACAAGAACAGGTAACCATCCGGGCTAATGAGCCGTTGGTGCACGCGCGACAGCATTTGCTGGCGTACCAGGGCAACCGACGCCGACGCGAGCGTCGGGTGCATCACGCGCTCGGCGAACACGCTCCAGGAGGAGTCGAAGTCGCTGGTGACAGCGCGGAACCCAACTTCGGTCCAGTCATCCGAGGCCGTGATTTCGAAGTCGCTCCCCGTACGAGACCATGCCTTCCGCGTCGAGTCACCGGGATACTTTGCAGTGCCGTACTTCGAGACGCGCAGGAGCATGTCCTCGATGCCCTGCGTCGACGTCGTGAGCTGTCGCCGTCCGCCGAGCAGATACAGGCGGACCGCGACCACGTCGTTCGCGTAGTTTGGCCGCTGGATCACGCGTACACCGCCGACGGCGTACGATGTGGTGACGCTGTCCAGCGGCACCAGGCGCCCCGTCTCCGTCGCCACCTTGAGGTTGTTCTCGGGATGACTGCTCGCGCACGCGCCTAACGCAGCGACCACGGCCGCCGCAGCGCACGCGATGCCGCACCGAATGAAGCGTCGCTCGCGACTCATGGTTTGTTCTCCGCCATCTGCAGGTATTCTTGCAGCATCACGTTGACCGTCGCGACGTCCTTGGGTGCCACCAGCGCGCCGATCGCGAAGGGCCGATCAACCAGGTACCTCTTGGCGAACTGCTGCAAGTCGCCCGGCGTGCGTGTGGACAGGCTGTCGCCGTACGTCATGTAATAGTCCAGGCCGCTCGTCGCCCACCAGTCGGCGTATTGACCCGCCAGGGCAGGTCCCATCTCGAGATCGAAGGACAGGCCGACACGGCGCTGTTTCGCGGCGACCGATAGGGCAGCGGGGTCGAAGTACGACTCGTTCCCCATCATCATCACTTCCGTCTGCAGCACCGTGAGGGCGGCCGCGAGATGATCGACGGTAGTCGTGCCGTAGAATTGGATCGGCCCGACGTGCGCCAGAGTCTGGTAGCCGATGGACGCCGACTGGAACAAGCCCGACTCCACCAGCCGCTTCTGAAACTCGGACTCCTCGTCGTTCGCGAGTTGCGACAGGACGTCAGCCGCGTACGTGTCGCTGCGCTGCGTCGCGACGCTCGGTCCTTGCCATTCGACCAGAATCGTGACGTCGGGAACGTCAGCGCCCACCACCGTAGCCTTCGAGGCGCTGAGTGGCGGAATCGCCGGCACCGGATGCTTCGCGTACGGATTGGCACGCCGCTTCCATCCGCCGAAGTGCGAGCGTGCCCAGTCGAATACCTTGGGCGCCGAGACGTCGCCGGTCACCACCAGTGCCGCATTGTTAGGCACGTAGTACTCGTGAAAGATCTGATCGAGGCGCTGAGGCGTCGCGGCGAAGAGCGGAAACGCGGAGCCGAGTGGATCCTTCTGCGGCCACCCGGCTCCCCAGAGGAGCTTGCCCACCGCGGTGTTCAGATGCTGCCGCGGATCGGAGACGTCGCGGCTCATCTCATCGAGCACGACCATCCGCTGCTTGTTCAGGTCTTCCTGCTCGAAGTGCGGCTCGCGGACGAGCGTCGAGAGGATGTCGATGCCGCGATCGACGCTTTGCGACGGGACGGTGACGAAGTACGACACGAGCTCTTCCTGCGTCTGTCCGTTGTACGCGGCGTGTATGATGCCGACATCCTGACCGAACGTCTCGTGGAACATGCCCCGGTATCCGCTGAACAGCATGTGCTCGAACAGGTGCGGGACGCCTTCATCGGTGGTGTCCTGCGACATGGCACCGGTCTTCACCACCACGTCGACCGTGGCTAACGGAATGGCGTGGTTTTCGACGACGATCACGCGCATCCCGTTCGCGAGCGAATCGGTGTGCGTGATTGCGCCGAGCGAGCTTAGTTGGGCAACTGCGCTCTGTTGGGCGAATGCGGCGGCGGGAACCAGCCAGAGGAGTGCCAGCGACGCCGGCACCAACGTCCAGCTCCAAGCGTTAGGCAACGCTCGGCGAGGCGGGCGTGGAGACAGCCCGGATCCGACGACCATCACGATGCACGCTCCATGCGGGCAGGACGCGCCGCATCGTCGCGACGCGAGGCACTACAATGCAACCGCTGCCGGGACGACGCAAGAGGCGGCGCCGTCACGAACCGCCCAACGAGCGACCTAACGGCGCATGTTAGGCGTCCGAAACCGAGTCAGCCGGTGTCGCGCGCCCGCGTCAGCCGGGCCAGGCGCCCAGTAACCGGCGCAGCACCACGAGCTCGCCCAGGTGGTACGACGTGTGCGTCGCCGCCACCAGCACCTCGCGCACCAGATTCTGCCCCGTCCCGTGCGCGAACGGCGTGAACAGGTCGCTCGCCGGATCGCGCACCAGACGCTCGAACGCCTCCCGGTCGCCCGCATAGCGCGCCATGCTGTCGGTCCACGCGTTCGAATCCGGAGGCGCGGGATCCGTCGGCCAGTACTCGCTCGGCCACTCGGGCGACACGTGCGACGGATTGCGACTGAACTCCAGGATGTCCCAGAACGCAATGCGGATGTGCTCCAGGATCATCCACGGCGAGTAGGGCGCTCCGTTAGGACGCCGGCCCCGCAGCTCCGCGGGCAGATTCGCGACCACGTCCTCGTACGTCGCGTGCGCGTGTCCGCCGCGCAGCGCGTCCACCAGCTGCTCGCGCAGTACGGTGTCGTCGGCCGGCCGCGCCGTCGAGCGTTTCACCTTCGACCCCGCCGCGCGCGCCGCCTTGGTTGCGGTCCGGGCCGTGCGACCGCTGCGCGCTGATGCGCGCTTCGTCTTCCGTGTCTTGGCCATCGTTGTTCCGCCGCGGCGTCCGCCGCGACCCTCAGCGCATGGGATGCGCGAGCGCGAAAATCCAGATCGCGGCCGCGATCAGCAGCACGATCCCCGCCACCGTCACCTGCGCGCGAATTTTCCGCTCACCATGACTCATGTGGACCTCCCGTCCGCGCCTTCAGCCGCCGCTCACCGCGGGCAGAATCGTCACGCGGCTGCCATCCGATACTGGCGTCGCCAGCCCGCGCGCAAAGCGCACGTTGTCTTCATCGACGAAGACGTTGAGGTGCTGGCGCACGTCGCCCTGTTCCGTGAGCACGCGATCGCGCACACCGGGATACTCGTCGCCTAACGCTGCCAACGCGTCCCCAACCGTGTGGCACCGCGCGCTGAGCACCACGATCGATCGGCCGCCCGCGTACGGCTGCAGCGGACCCGGGATCGCGACGACAACCGGCATCAGCGCGCCCCGCGCACCGGACGGCGCGCCGTTTTCCGCTTGCGTCGCGCCGTTGCCATCTTCCGCTTCGCGCGCGACGGAGCCGCCGCGAGCACTGTCGCTTTCACGCACACGACCGACGGCAACGACTTCGCGACCATCTCCCACGACGCACCTTCGTCGCGCGACGCGAACACCTTCCCGCTCCGCGTCCCGAAGTACACGCCCGCGGGATCGCTCGTGTCCGTGTCGAGCCCGTCGCGCAACACACTTTCGAACGCGCCTTCCTGCGGGAGCCCGCGCGCCAGCGGCTTCCACGACTTGCCCGCGTCGCGCGTCCGGTACACGCGCAGCTTCGCTTCGGGCACGCAGCGGAATCCATCCGACTCGAGCGGCACGATGTACGCCGTGTCGGGATCGTGCGGATGAATCGCCATCGCGAAGCCGAAGTCCGACGGCACTCCATTCGCGATGTCGTGCCACGTCTCGCCCGAATCGTCGCTCCGATAGAGGCCCCAGTGATTCTGGAGGAACAGTCGCTCGGGACGCGCCGGATGGGACACCACCTTGTGCACGCACTGCCCGAACTCCGGATACTTGTCCGGTAAGAATTCCGCGCGTACACCAACGTTGCGCGCACGCCAGCTCTTGCCGCCGTCGTCGGAGCGATAGAAGCCGCCGGTCGACATTGCAACGCCGATGCGGCTGTCGCTCAACGGCACGATGGTATGCAAGCACATCCCGCCGCCGCCAGGCGTCCACTTCACGCGATGCTCGTGGCCCAGCAACCCGGCATTCACCGTCCAGGTTTTGCCCGCGTCCCGCGACTCGAACAACGCCGACGGCTCGACGCCGCAGTACATCACATCGGGCCGATTCGCCGGGCCGGTACGAATCTGCCAGATCTGCTTCAGGGCAAGCCCGGATTCCGTGGGAAACTTGATCGCATGCTCTTCGCGATCGCTCCACGTTTCGCCCATGTCGTCGCTCGACCGCAGCGACGAGCCGAAAAACGGATTGCCGGTTCCGGCCCACAGGCGCTGGCGTCCGGCACGTCCGTCGAACGCCATCGCGTAGACGGGCTCGCCCCGCAAATACGGACCCGACATCGTCCACTTGGCGCGTGCTCCCGACGCGCGAAATATGAATGCGCCTTTGGTCGTGCCGACGAGAAGCAGCACGCCGCTGTCTGAAGCTTTCTTTGGCATACCCCGCTCCGAAGTGCTGTGCGAGCCGAACGTTCAAACGATGGCGGTTGTTTTAGAATGATGCCAACCAGTGGGGATGCACGCCAGACGTGGGCGAGGGGGCAAGCCGTTGCATCCGCCATTTCGTCCGCGCATCGTTCACGGAACCCGTACGCAGCCCACGGTCCGAGCAAGATTGGACTGGGCCTGGCATCTGGCGGTCCGCAGCGCGTCGGACACGTCGTCCCTCAAACACTGCATCCGCCCCGATGAGCGAGCGAGCGCCGACACCTCCCAGAAGTGCCGCCGGCGATCGCCGTGCCGTCGTGACCGGTATGGGCGCGATCACCCCGCTTGGCAACACCGTACAGGACTCGTGGGACGCGCTCGTGTGCGGCGTGAGCGGTGCCGCGCCCATCACCCGGTTCGATGCGTCGGCGCTCGCCACGCGATTCGCGTGTGAGGTGAAAGGGTTCGATCCCACCGCGCATCTGGACCGGAAGCTGGCCGGACGGACGGATCGCTACTCGCAGTTCGCGCTCGTCGCCGCGGACGAAGCAGTGAAAGACGCGGGACTGGCTCCCGCCGACATGCCTGCGGTCGAGCGCGACCGTGTGGGCGTCATCCTCGGCACGGGCATCGGCGGGATCGAGACGTTCGAGGCGCAGGCGCTCACGTTCGCGCGCAGCGGGCCGCGGCGGCTGTCGCCGTTCTTCATTCCCATGATGATCCCGAACATGGCGGCGGGACTCATCGCCATGCGCTACGGGTTTCGCGGCCCGGGGCACGCCGTATCCTCGGCGTGCGCCACCGGCAATCACGCCCTGGCCGACGCCCTCGCCGCGATCCAGCTGGGCCACGCGGACGTGGTGCTGGCGGGCGGCAGCGAGGCCGCCGTCTGTGCGTTAGGCATCGGCGGCTTCGACGCCATGCGCGCGCTCTCCACACGCAACGACGACCCCGCGACCGCCAGCCGTCCGTTCGACGCCGAGCGCGACGGGTTCGTGTTAGGCGAAGGCGCCGGCGTGCTGGTGATCGAGTCGCTCGAGCATGCGCGCGCCCGTGGGGCGCGCATCTACGCCGAGTTGTGCGCGGTGGGCGCGGCGGCGGACGCGTACCACATGACCGCGCCAGATCCCGAGGGCACCGGTGTCCGGCTGGCCATGCAGCGTGCGCTCGACGAGAGCGGCCTCGCCCGCGAGGACGTCGATACGATCAACATGCACGCGACGTCCACACCGTTGGGCGACGAGGCCGAATCGGCGGCTGTGCGCACGCTGTTTGGCGCGCACGCCGACGCGTTGGTCGCGACGTCGACGAAGAGCATGACGGGGCACCTCCTGGGCGCGGCGGGCGCGGTCGAGGCCATCTGGAGCGTGCTGGCGATCGTGGATGGGGTCGTGCCGCCCACGATCAACGTCCACCAGCGCGACCCCAAGTGCGACATCTCGCTCGCGTTAGGCGCGGCGGTGCGGCGGCCGGTACGCGTCGCGCTCAACAACGCCTTCGGCTTCGGCGGCCACGACACGTGCGCCGCCTTTCGCGCACTCGACGCCTGAATCATCCGCCGCGCCCGCCGCGCCGCATCCGGGTGCGGCGAGCCATCCCCAATCGCATCGCCGCATGTCGCTGGTCTGTGGTCAGCACCGAGTCGGCGGCGCTCGTAGCGCGCCAACGAATGGTGCGCAGCGAATCCATGAGCGTCGACAGGTTGTCACGCTGCTGCTGCGATAACGTCGGGCGCTGCGCCGGCGTCTGTCCCTGGGTCTGTGCCTGTTGGCGCGGGAACATCGCGCGCATCTGATCCATCACGGCGCGCGTCTCCTTGCGTGTCGATTCGTGCAGCGCGATCAGCTGGTTCACCTGCGCGCCGCTCAGTTGCAGCATGGACTGCTCGTCCAACAGCCGCGCCGCGGGATCGGACATCATTCCCATCATCATAGACCGGCCGTGCATCCGCATGCGACGGCTGAATGCCCGACGCATCGGCGCGCCTCCCTGCGCTCCCTCGCCTTGTCCTCCCTGTGGCGGCGCGCCCTGCGCAGAAAGAGGCGCGGCATCGATCGACGCCGCGAATCCAAGACACAACGTGACGAGTGCAGCACGATGCATGTTCCGGAGAACCAAGCGACCGATCGCGGGCATGGCTGACACGGAAGTCCCCCAATGGTGAGAGCGCGCGGGCAATCGTGTGGCCGGTCCCGCTCCCGAGGAACCGGTGCGCGCCTCGACACCCGCGCAGAGCCAGGGGGCGCTCCATCAAGTACCGCCGTCAGGCTGCCGTCGTTTGGTGGGTTGCGTCTACGGTGATCGTTGCGCCCCGCACGGGCCAACGCAGCCGTTGGGCGAGACCGGCCGCGTCGAACGCGCGCTGAATCGTGTCGCGATTCTCGGAAAAGTGCGCCCAGTCCTCGAAGTGGACCGGGACGATGGTGGCGCCGCGACATGCGCGGGCGAATTGCACACCGTCGGCCGCAGTCATGGTAATCGCCGCCGCTCCTGTCGCAGCCACGCGCGCCGCGCCCATGAACAACACGGCGATGACGACATCGAAGCGCCGCACGACTTCTGCGACGCCCTCGAACCACACGGTGTCGCCGGACACGTAGACGGCCGGTCCGGTGTCGCCGCGAGTGAGCACGAAACCCGTGACCGGGCCGCGGTCGCCGCCGGCTGGACCGTGGCGTGCAGGCGTCGCCGTGATGCGCAGCGTTCCGCCGTCGGGCGCCGCGAGCTGCATCGACCGCCACGCCTCGAGCCCGATGGCGGGCGGGCCCAGTCGGCTCGCGCCTAACGGAGTAGTGAGCACGAGGTGTGCGGAGGCGACGAGCGCGCGGCCCGCGTGGTCGAGATTGTCGAAGTGATGATCGTGACTCAGCAGCACCGCATCGACCGGCCCAACGAACTCGGCGTCGAGCGCAGGACCGCGAAGCTTGGTGAGCGTGCTCGTCGCACCCTCGTACACGCCGCCGGCGTCGAACGTCGGGTCCGTGAGCAGCCGGAGACCCGCGACGTCGAGACGCACGGTGGGGCCGCCGATGTAGGTTACGGCAATGCGGTCAATGGATGACGACATGGGTCGCGACGCTCCGCGTGATGGTACTCGTGCAACGCAGGCATGCACGTCACCGTTCCGGGGATGCGCGCAGCCGACACCGCGATGATCGTTCGCCGGGCAGACTCGACCGTGCTGTTGATCACGCAGCCCGACCACGCCGCACTCGCCGCGCGCATCATGCGCCGCTGGACGGCCATCGAGCTCGCGCAGTCACCGCGCCGCGACGAGATTGTCCACGCTGTCGAGCATCACGACGATGGATGGCTCGAAGTGGACCGCGCTCCGATCATCGATGAGACCACCGGCGCGCTGCTCGACTTCATCACATCGCCCGTTGCCGTACGGCGCGGCATCTGGCCACGCGGGGTTGCGCTCCTCGCAACCACGCCGTACGCTGCCGCGTTGGTCGCCCAACACGCGGTGCATGTTTACCGGCGCTACCGCGACGACCCCGCGTGGGCGCCGTTTTTCGGCGAGATGGAGTCGCTGCGCGCGCGGCATTTGCGCGAGGCCGCGCCGGCTACGCTCGACACGCTGCTCGCGGATTATCGCTGGCTGCGTACGGGCGACATCCTCTCGCTCGCCTTCTGCAATGCGTGGAGCGACGTGCAGCACGATGAGCGCGGCGGATCGGCTCGCCTAACGGGTGATCGTCTGGTGCTGACGCCGGATCCATTCGGCGGCGCCGAAGTAGCGCTTGCGGTTCCAGCGCGCGAGATGTCCGCGGCGCCGTTCGCGTCGGCGGCCGCCGCGGCGGCCGCGTACGCACGAGCGCCGACGACGACCCTATCAGGCATCGCCGCCGGCACCTGACGCAAAGACCCACCGACGCCATCTGCTCGCGTCGTGACGCCGTCCGCCTAACGTCCCGGTCTCGTCACGCTCCCGTCACGCTCCCGTCACGCTCGATGGTGTCGTCCCGATGACGTCCGCGAACACGAATCCATCCCGCTCGACCACGATGCCCGATTCCACGTCGATGGGCCGGTCGAACACGGGCGCGTCGTACACGAACGTGTGAAACTCGCCGTTCTCGCCGCACGGATCAGCCGTTGGCGGAAGCTCGGCTAACAACGTCGAGTCGAAGTCGCGGCCGGCGAGCGAGCGCGGCACGCGCGCCGGATCCACACAACTAATGCGTGCTTTCACGCCCGCGTCAATCATCTCGCGCGCCAGTGCGGCCGTCGGCAGTCCCCAGATGGGAAAAATCGGTTCGAGTCCGGTACCGGCGAGCTGACGCTCGCGGTACGCACGAATGTCCTCGAGAAACAGGTCGCCGAATGCGACGGCCTCGATTCCGTTCGCGACAGCCCGATCGCACACCGCCCGCATGCGCGATTCATATTCCAAGTTGGAGCACGGCCACGGCAGCTCCACCTCCCAGAGCGGCAGGTGCGCACGCTCCGCCTGGGCATGCACCAAATCGCGACGCACCGCGTGCATCGCCACTCTGTCCGCTGCCGCATTGAAGGTGGTGAGCAACGCCGTGACTTCGACGTCCGCGCGTTGACGGAGGACGTGCAAGGTCCAGGCGCTGTCCTTCCCGCTGCTCCACGAGAGCAGGACGTTCTTCACGACCCGTCGCGATCGAGCCAGCGCCACCACGTCCCATGTGACGGTTCGCCGACGCATACACCGTGGAGCATCTCGGCCACCATCTCAGCCGTGCGCGACACCGTCATCCCGGAACGATTGAAGAATCGATTGCCGTCGGCGATGACGACCGATCCATCACGCACGGCGCGCAAATCGCGCCAACCTGGGTACGCTTCGAGCACGTCGCGTTCGGCGAGCGCGCGCTCGAGTGGGAATCCGCACGGCGCGACGATCACGACGTCCGGATCGGCGGCGCGCACGCAGTCGAACGTTGTCGCGGCCGAGTAGTCGCCGGGGTGAGCGAGGAGCGGCGTGCCGCCGGCCGCCGTCACCACTTCCGGCATCCAGTTGCCCATGACGAACAACGGGTCGGTCCACTCGAGCAGCGCCACGTTAGGCCGAGGGCGGTTCGCGGTGGCGGCGCGGACGGCGTCGAATCGCGCCCGCTCCGCCGCTACGACGTCGCGGCCGCGCTCGGCGAGGCCGAGTCGCTCGGCAACCGCGAGGACGCTGCCCGCGATGTCGTCCAACGAGAACGCCGACAGCGCGACCATCTGGCGCGGATCGAGGCATCCGCCGTCGCGCGTCACATCGTTAGGCGTGACGGCGCACACCTCGCAATGCGTCTGCGCGATCACGACGTCGGGTTGCAGGTCCCGGATGAGGTCCGTGTGGATGTGATAGAGTGGCTCGCCCGCGTGCATGCGGCGCCTTACTTCGGCGTCGATCGCGCGACTGGACCCGGAGACATCGAACGCCGGCGAGCTGCACGCAGGTAGCGCGCGCACCCAGTCCGGGTTGTCGCACTCGTGCGAGCGACCCACCAGCATGTCGCCGGCGTCGAGTGCGCAAACGATTTCCGTTCCGCTTGCGAGCAATGACACGACGCGCACCGTCAACCTCGCACTGAGCGAAGAGGTCGCGACCGCATCTCGAGTGGCGAACCGGCGTGATTCATGGCGGCAAAATGTTCGTGTGCGAAAACGGGTGACTCAGTCAAGCTATCGCCGCCGCTTGGCCGTCGGCAGTGCGCACACCATTCGGCCACATGATCGGATTTCGCCTCGTTGCACGCATAGCGATACAGACCGCAGTGACTGCCATCGTCCCGTCTTTTCGAATGGAGGATCGCCATGCGCCGCCCATCACGGAGCACGTGTCTGTTTACCGCCGCACTCGTCGCCGGGGCGCTCACGGCGTGCTCGGGCAGCTCGCTCGACGGTAAGTATTACAACAGCGCCAGCGGCGAATTCGCGATGGAGTTGAAGCACGGAAAGGTGCTCGCGATGCAGGGGCAGCCCGGCAGCCAGATGACGTACGAGGTCCGGGCTGACAGCTTAGTCCTGCACGACCCGCAACACGGCTTGGCCGATGAGATGACCTTCCACATCGAACGCGACGGCTCGTTGAGCCTCGGATTCCTCGGCACCTTGACCAAGAAGCATTAAGGCGGACACGGCAAGACAGTGCCGGACACGGCCGGGCGCGTAAGGCCGCACACAGCCGGCCGTGTCCGCCTTCTAACCCTCGCCCGGATGATACGTCTTCTCGGTGTGGCCTTCGAGCTGCGACCGATAGAAATACACGGGCCGCAACGCACCGGTCGCATATCGCTCTGCTTCGTCGCCGAAGTGTGGCGACTTCGGATCGCCACTTTCGCCGCCGGCCGTGATCGCCTTCGCGCGCACGCTGTCGCCGAATTCGACCACCGCCACGAAGCTGTTGCCGGCCGTCCCGTACCACTTCTTCGTGCCGGGATACGGGCGCGCCGAGAACGCCGCGAGCGAACCCCAGCGCGACCAGGTGAAGCCCACGGGAATGCTCGGCTTCGAGTCGTCGAAGTGCTGCACGATGTCGCCGTTGTTGCGCTGATACCGGTTGATCTCGCCCCACGGCGTGCGCCACGACCCGAACTGCGACGTGAGACTGTCGGTGGCCACGGCCAACGCCAACAGACGCTCGCCATCGGTCGCGCCGTTCACCATGTAGTCGTCCACGCTCGCGCCCGCCTTACGGGCCTCGGCCCGCACCATCTCGCCTAACGTCATGCCCCAGTACACGGCGAGCGAGGTCGGCACCGATGCCGTCGACCAGCGATAGTCCCACGCGCGGAGCGAATCAATCTGCGGCGCCAGCGTCGCCTTGAGCGAGTCCGACGCCGGCAGGTTGTCGTACGCCTTGACTAACGGAGGCAGCAGCGCCGCGAAGCCGGTGAGGTAGCTGTCGTAGGCCGCCTTGATCAGCGTGTCGACCGCGAAGTCCGTGCGGTGCTCGAGCACCCGAATCGCGTGCAGCCCGCGGAACGATTCCCCGCCCGTCTCGACATACGGCGGATAATCCGATCGCTTGGGGCTGCTCGGTCCGGCTGCCGACCACGGCCAGTTGTTGCTGTTGTAGAGCCACCCACTCGCCGGATTCAACAGGTGCGGAGTCTGGTCGACTGACAAGACACCGTGCCAATCGGTCGCCGTGTCGCTGCCATCGACCGGTTTCGTCCAGTCGAACTTCGGATTGCGGCGCGGGATGAAGTTCGCGTGGAAATACGCGATGTCGCCGTCGGCATCGGCGTAAATGGTGTTGTTCGTCGAGTTGGTGTGCAGCTGCATCGTCTTGAGAAAATCCTTGTACGACAGCGCCTTCGTGCGCGTGTACGACTGGATGAGCGCCTTCATCGGCTCGTTCATCATGTCGATGCTCACCCACTTGTCGCCGATCTTCCTAACGATGGGTCCGTGCCGCGTGCGATACACCGTGAACACTTTCTTCGCCATCCCGGTGGCCGTCGTGTACGGCACCGTGATGCGCGACGTGGTCATTGGATATTCTTTGCCGCCGTACAGATAGTAGTAACGGCCGTTCTTGTGCGAGACCGTCTCCAGATATTCGTCCTTGTCGTCCGCGTTACTGCTCGTGTGCATCCAACCGGTGCGCGTGTTGAATCCCTGGTACACGAAGAACTGACCCCACGTCACGGCTCCGTACGCATCCAACCCGTCGTCGCTCACCATCTGCAACTCGGCGCGGAAGAAGAACGACGTGTGCGGGTTGATCAGCAGCAGCGCATGATGATCGAGAGTGTTGGACGGCGCGATCGCCATGCCGTTCGACCCGCCGGGCTCGGGCGGTGCGCCATCGCCGTCGCTCACATTCTTAGGCTCGTCGTCTCCCACTTCTTTTCCGTAGAACGCGGCGAGCTGCTTGAGGCTCACGTCCTCGATGTCGCCGCCGATGCTGCCTTCACTGAACGACAGCGCCATCCACGGCTCGAAGCGCGTGAGTACGCGCGGCTTCACCTGCGGGTGCGTGTACAGATAGTAGTTGAGTCCGTCCGCCCACGCATTCATGAGCGTCTTGAGCCACGCCGGGCTCGCTTTGTATTTCGCGCGCAGCGTGTCCGGATCGATGAAGAGCTTCATCCGGAGATCCTGATAGATCGCGCTCTCGCCCTCGGCTTCCGCGAGGCGGCCCATCGCATTGATGAAGTTCGTCTCCACGCGATTGAAGTCGTCTTCCGACTGCGCGTAGATCATCCCGAATACAGCGTCGCCATCGGTTTTCCCGTACACATGTGGTATGCCCCAGTTGTCACGGATGATCGTGACGCGTTGGGCTTCCTGTTTCCATCGAGCGATGTCGGCGCTGTTAGGCGTTTGGGCGGACGCGGCGGTACCGGTTGCGAGACATACCACAGAACAAGCGACGGCGAGCGTTTTCATCACGGCAACGGATACAGGCATGAGAAGGATGGTGCCGGCACTACGGCGCGATCGGCTTCACGCGCTTGCCCCACATCGGCGATGGCGGCTCGTGCGTTGCCCGCACCGCCGGG
>Ga0310811_10008449_pt1 | contig 13239 bp, 11 predicted proteins | sample YCmetagenome_FD_207642 | JGI IMG/M metagenome (GOLD analysis project Ga0310811, IMG submission 207642) | Soil microbial communities from experimental microcosm in Duke University, North Carolina, United States - YC | ecosystem: Engineered > Artificial ecosystem > Soil microcosm > Unclassified ...
ATCGCGAAACGCACGGGCATGCGGATTTCCGGCCCCAATGCCGAAGGTTTCATGAGCGAGGTGCAGAAGGTCGCGGCGACCTTCAGCCCGACCGTCGACATCAAGCCGGGCCATGTGCCGCTGGTCGCAACCAAACGGCGGGTCGGCATTGTCGCACAGAGTGGCGGCATCGGCTTTGCGATCAAGCACCGCGCCAAGGCGATCGGCGTTGCCATCAGCTATTGCGTCAGCGCCGGCAATGAGGCCGATCTCGGCGCCGGCGAGTTCCTGGAATTCATGGTGCAGGACGCGTCGACCGATGTAGTGATGCTGTTCATCGAAGGCATTCGCGACGTCGAGAAATTTTTCGCCGCGGCGAGACGCGCGGCCGAGGTCGGCAAGCCCGTGATCGTCACCAAGGTCGGCCGCTCCGGCGCGGGCCAGCGCGCGGCCGCCTCGCATACCGCGAGCATGGCCGGCTGGTCGGCGGCCTATGATGCGGTGTTCGCGAAATATGGCTTCATCGTCTCCAACGACATGGACGAAGCCGTCGCCATCGCCGCGGTGCTGGCGAGCAATCCGCTGCCCAGGGGCGACCGCGTTGCGGTGCTCACCGTCTCCGGCGGCGCCGGCATCTGGGGCGCCGACACCGTGTCGATGCAGGGCTTGCAGGTGCCGGCGCTATCTCAAGGCATCCAGTCCGAGATCAAGAAGTGGATGCCGTCCTATGGCGCGGCCGGAAATCCTGTCGACGTCACCGCGCAAGGCGTGAGCAGCGGCGGCTTGCAGAAGAGCATCGAGCTGTTCGATGCGTCGAACGAGGTCGATGCGACGCTGATGATCATGTCGTTCTCCAGCGAGACGCGGATGCCGTTCAACGAGGCCGAGCTCAAGCCGGTGATCGCAAGGCAGAACAAGCCGGTCGTGTGTTATTCCTACACGCTGCCGTCCGATTTCGCGCGACGGGAGCTCGCCAAATCCGGCGTGGTGATCCTGACCGGTCTCACTCATGCCGGCGTCGCGATGCGGCGGCTGCTCGATTATTCGAAATTCAAGCTGGCGCCGCAGCTAGATGCCGCGGGCCTGCCGGCGTGCGATCTTTCCGCGCATCTCAAGGCGCCGGCATTATCGGAGGCCGACAGCAAGGCGCTGCTGAGGGATGCGGGCATTGCGCTGCCGGACGAGGTGCTGGTGAGCGAGCGGGGCGCGCTGGATGCGGCGATCGAAAAGGTCGGCTTCCCGCTGGTGATGAAGATCCAGTCGCCCGACATCGCGCACAAGAGCGAAGTCGGCGGCGTGTGGGTCAACATCACCGCCAAGGGCGAGGCGTTCTCGGCCTATCGCGAGCTGCTCGAACGCGCGCAAAAGCATCGGCCGAATGCGGCGATCCAGGGCGTGCTGGTGAGCCCGATGGCCAAGAAGGGCGTCGAGATCATCATCGGCACGCTGCTGGACGCGACCTTCGGGCCGATGGTGATGGTGGGCTTAGGGGGCATCACCACCGAATTGTTCCGCGACGTGACCTACCGCCCGGCGCCGGTCAGCGCCGCGGAGGCGGAGACGATGCTGGGCGAGTTGAAGGCGGCGCCGTTGCTCCACGGCTTCCGTGGCGCGACGAAGGCCGATGTCGCCGCGCTGTCAAAGCTGATCTCGGAAGTCTCCATGCTCGCGGCGCGGCTGAGGGAGCGCGTGTGACGATCGTGGATGCGCTGGTGGTGCGGAAGAAGTAGATCTCCGTCATTCGGGGGCGCGACGAAGTCGCGAGCCCGGAATCCATAACCCCAGGCTGTGGTTATGGATTCCGGGCCCATCGCTTCGCGATGTCCCGGAATGACGACGGAGAGAGAAGAGGCCTACCGCCCCTTGAAATTCGCCACGCGGCGCTCGGCAGTGGCCTTGACGCCTTCCTTGAAATCTTCGGTCTGGCGCAGGCGGTTCTGTTCGACGAGCTCGAGGTTGGTGGCGGCGAGCACGCGTTCGGCGAGGCCGGCGCGCATGGTGGCGCGGGTGGAGACAAGGCCGAGCGGGGAGCATTCGGCGATCTCGCCGGCGAGCTTCATCGCGGCGGCGCGGACCTGGTCCTGCGGCACCAGCTCGTTGGCAAGGCCCCAGCGATAGGCTTGTTCGCCGGTGACGCGGCGGCTGCTGTAGAACATCAGCTCCGCATTGTTCTTGCCGATCAGCTCCGTCAGCGTCGTGGTCAGGCCGAAGCCCGGATGGAAGCCGAGCTTGGTGAAGTTCGCCGCGAAGCGCGCTTCGGGACAGGTGACGCGGAAATCGGCGGATACCGCCAGGCCCAGCCCGCCGCCGATGGCGGCGCCATGCACGGCCGCCACGAACGGCTTCTGGTTGCGGAAGATGCGTACGGCCTGAACATAGAGGTGGTTGATCGGCAGGTTCGAGGCCGGATCGCTTGCCGAGCGCTTCTCCTGCTCCTGCCGCGCCGGATCGTTGAAGTTGGCGCCGGCGCAGAACGCCCTGCCTTGCGCGGCGAGCACGGAAGAACGGATTTCGATGTCGCGGTCGAACTCCTCCAGCGCGTCCGCGATCTGGTTGATCAGCGAGACGTCGAAGAAGTTCAGCGGCGGGCGGCGGATCTCGATCAGGCCGACGTGATCGTGCTTCTCGACGCCGATATCAGTGTAGTTGCTCATCTTGTTTCCTTTTTTGAAATCAGCGCAAACCAAGTCCGCGTGCGATGATGCCGCGCAGGATTTCGGTGGTGCCGCCCTGGATGGTCAGTTTCGGCGCGGTCTTGATCGCGAACGACAATTGCTGCTCCAGCGTCTCGCGGTTGCCGGCCTCTTCCTCGACGAAGGCGGCGAGGTCGCGCACGCGATGGGGCAATTGCTGCTCCCATACCGTGCCGATGTCCTTCACGATGGAGGCTTCCACCACCGGCTCCTTGCCGGCCTGCAGCATGCCCGCGACCGAGACCGACATGCGGCGCATGGTGTGCACCTGCGCGACCAGACGGCCGATGCCTTCGGCCGCGCGGGCGTCGGGCTTGGGCCCGACCGCGCGCACGAGCTCGGTCAGCACATAATAGGTTTCCAGGAAGCGCTCGGGGCCAGACCGCTCATAGGCAAGCTCGCTCGTCGCCTGTTTCCAGGCGCCGTCGACCTCGCCGAGCACGTGATCGTCGGGCACGAAATAGTCGGTGAAGACCACCTCGTTGAACTCGTACTGGCCGGTGATCTGGCCGATCGGATTCACCTTTATGTCCGGCTGCTTCATCTTGACCAGGAACTGCGTCAAGCCGTGGCGGCGGTTCTCCTTGGTCGGCGGCGAAGTGCGGAAGATCGCGATCATGTAGTCGGCGATATGCGCCGACGAGGTCCAGATCTTGGTGCCGTTGATGAGATAGCCGCCATCGGTCTTGGTGGCGCGCGTCTTCGCCGCGAACAGGTCGGAGCCGGAATTCGGCTCGCTCATGCCGATGGCAAAGCAGACTTCGCCGCGGCAGATGCGCGGCAGGATGTCCATCTTGATGTGCTCGGGCGCGTATTTGAGCAGGATCGGACCGCTCTGGCGGTCGGCGACGAAGAAGCGGCGGGTCGGCGCGTTGGCGACGCGCATTTCCTCGGTCACGACATAGCGCTCGAGGAAGGAGCGCTCGTGGCCGCCATATTTCTTCGGCCAGGTCATGCCGATCCAGCCGCGCTCGCCGACCTTGCGGCAAAACGCCGGCACGTCGGTGTCCTCGCGGTTCACCTTGAAAGGACTGAAAGTCCCGGCGGCGATTTCCTCGGCGAGGAAGGCGCGCACCTCCTTGCGGAGCTGCTCGCATTTCTCCGGCAGGCGGATCGGGTCGAAACGAAGGGCTGCGGTCATGGTCGCTCTCTTCTCAAATCTAATCTCTTTAGTTTGAGCATGATCTTTTCGGAAAACCGGTCTCCACTTTTCCGGATCATGCTCTGGCTCAGCGGGAGGCGACCAGCGGCCACAATTCATCGGCGCCGCGCGCGGCGACGCGCTCGCCGAGCTTGACGGCCCAGTAGCTTTCCGAGCCGAAATCGTCGCGCCACGACAGTGCGCGCAGGCTATAGCGATGCAGGATGTGCTCGATGGTGAAGCCGATCGCGCCATGCACCTGATGGGCGATGGCGCCGCCCTTCTCGGCCGCTTCGGCACAGCGGATTTTGGCGGCGACCGCTTCCAGGAACACCGCGTCGCCGGTGAAATCGGCATTATTGACGAGAGTGTCCGCGGCCGAGGTCGCCGCCGCCAGCGCCGCTGCGGATTCGCCGGCAAGCTTGGCAAGGTTGTGCTGCACCGCCTGGAACTTCGAGATCTTCTTCTCGAAGGCGACGCGCTCGTTGGAATAGCGCACGCTGATGTCGAGCATCGATTCCAGCGCGCCCGCGATCTGCAAGCTGCGTACCACGCCGCCCATCAGCATCAAGGACGTCTGGTCAAAGCCTTTCGGCGCAGGCTTGATCGTCGACGGCTTGACCTTGTCGAAGGTCACGGTGTCGCTGTTGTCGTTGGCGAGCGTGAGACCCGTTTCGATGCGAACGGCGCTCGCCTCGACCAGCGCGATCGAGGCGCCATTCGTTCCCGTCGCAAGCACTGCGATATGTTTCGCGGCCTTGGCAAAGGGCACGCCACGGGCGCGGCCTGAAAGCGTGCCGTCGGCATTGAGGGTGATGCGGTCTTTCGGGCTCGCAGGCGCCACCGTCATCTCGCCTTCGGGCGAGGAGATCCTGGCCTGCGCCAGCAGCCATCCCGCCAGCATGGTTTCGACCAGCGGGACCGCGATCGCAAACCGTCCTGCAGCGCCGACCACGCCGAAGCCCTCGGCAAGGCTCGCGCCGGAACCGCCGCAATCTTCGCCCACCCATGATAGCGGCAGGCCCGCCTCGGACAGTGCCTTCCAGAGCGGCGCTTTCCATTCGCCCTTGTTGTCGTGGTTGATAGTCTGCGCATCGGCGAGATCGGCGAAGATTTTCTCCGCGGTCTCGACGACGATGTTCTCACTCTCCGACACAGCGTTCCTCTTTCTTGGGATGGCCGGCTCATCAGGGCTCGGCCTGCATCTGTTCTTCCACCTTTTCTTGCGCCCGATGATGGGGAAAAGCTACCCCCCTGACAAGCCGACATGAGGGTATGCGCGCCTGCGGGGCTGGCATGAGGCGAGCCAATTCCGCGCAACGGAGTTTCGCATTTCGCGCCGTGGTATGGTAAGCGCGAGCGAACTCCAGGAACGGCTCAAAAACAACAAGAGGAAACCGATGTCCAAGGATGGCATGTGCGTGATCATAACCGGCTCGGCATCGGGCCTGGGAGCTGCGACCGCCGGTATTCTGGCCAAGGGCGGCGCGCGCATCGTGGTCAACTATTCGAACAGCAAGAACGAAGCCGAAGCGACCGCGGAGGCCTGCCGCAAGGCCGGCGCCGCCGAGGTCGTGGTGGTGCAGGGCGACGTCGCGCGCGACGAGGACTGCCGGAAGATCGTCGCGGCCGCCGCCCCCTGGGGCAAGCTCGATGCGGTGATCAACAACGCCGGCACCACCAAGCACGTGCCGCATGACAAGCTCGACCAGCTTTCGGCTGAGGATTTTCAGCGCATCTTTGCCGTGAACACGATCGGCCCATACCAGATGGTCCGCGCGGCGCGCTCGCTGCTGGAGGCGTCCGCCAAGGCCTCCGGCAGGGCCGCGGCGGTGGTCAACATTTCCTCGATCGCGGGCATCTCGGGCGGCGGCTCGTCCGTTGCCTATGCCGCGAGCAAGGGCGCGCTCAACACGATGACGCTATCGCTGTCGCGCGCGCTGGCGCCCCTGATCCGCGTCAACACGGTGTGCCCCGGCTATATCGATACGCCCTGGTTTACCAAGGGCCGCGGCGAAGCCGGCGCCAAGGCCGTGCGCGATGCCGTCATCGCAAAGGTGCCGCTGAAAGTCGCGTCGACCGCGGAAGATATCGCGCAGGCCGTCTGCTATCTGGCGACGCCGGCATCGAGCAACATGACCGGCGAGCTGCTGCGCATGGACGCCGGGATGCATTTGATTCAATAAGTTTCTCACCTCGTCATTGCGAGGAGCGTAAGCGGCGAAGCAATCCAGGACTGTCTCCGCGGAGGAAAACTGGATTGCTTCCGCCTTCGCCAGGGCTTCGGCGGACACGTCGCGGAGCCTGTCATCGGGCCGCGCGTTCGCGCGGACCCGTTAGCTCGCAATGGCGATGCGGCTCTACCTGTTGTAGTCCCGCAGCACGCCGCTCGCGACCAGCCTGTTCCAGATGAACAGCACCACCAGCGCGCCGATGGTTGCGGTGATGAAGCCGGCGCCCTGGCCCGGGCTGTAATGGCCGATGGCCTGGCCAATCGCAGTCGCCAGAAACGCGCCGACAATGCCGAGGATGGTGGTCAGGATGAAGCCGCTCGGGTTGTTCGGGCCCGGCGAAAGAATGCGCGCGATGATGCCGGCGATGAAGCCGACGATGATGATCCAGATCAAGCCGCCCAAGCTCATGGTCGTCGTCCTTTCCCCTCACCTGAAAACAAAATCAGAGCCGGCCGGAGACCTCGTCGTCGGTTGGCAGCCGCCCGTCCGGCGTCAGATGGTCGATCACCTGCGGCAGATATTTGCTGAGGCCGTTCAGCAGGTCGTCGCGCGACATGCCGCTCTGGGATGCCAGTGAATCGATCTGGTCGGCGCCGAGCGCGTTGGCGAGATCGCCGGGTGCAATCGCCTTGTTGTCACCCCGGCCAACCCAGGAACTGGCGGTCTCGCCATGGCCGCCCTGCTGCAATTGCTTGAGCAGGTCGCCGAGGCCGCCGGAAATCACGCTGCCCGCGGCGGCGCCGCCGAGCATGCCTCCAAGCGGGCCTTTCAGGATATCGCCAAGATTTCCACTGAGCCCGCCACCGCCAAGGCTGCCACCACCAAGGCTACCACCGAGCCCGCCGCCGGAAGGCGCCGGTGCGGGCGTCGTCGTCGCACCGGGCTGGCTCGCAGTGAAATGCTTGAACGTTTTCCAGGCGAGCAGGCCCAGGATCGCCATGGTCATGGGCGACATTCCGCCGCTGGATTGGGAGCTTGGGGTGCTGGGACCGCGAGGTCCTTGCTGCATGCCGTTGATGACGTCGAGTAAACCCATTGCTGCCTCCTCTTGCCCCGCCGGCAAAAAAGATATCGACGGGTCATGACGGTTACAAGGCACCGGTGCTTTCCGGGTCTTGAAACGGTTATAAAGGCCCCGCGAACGGGCATGATCCCGGACCACGGCGCGCCTTTCGCGTGATCATGTAAGGGAGGCAAGATGAACCGGCTATGTATGGCTTGCCTCGTCGCCGCCCTGGTCCTGTCGGGCGCGATCGTCCATGCCGCGCCGCCCACCGTGGTGCCGTCGCCCGGCTATGATGCGCGGCTGCAGGAGCAGCACAAGGCGCTGTCCGCCACGTCGACGCCGGCCACGGTGCAGCCAGTCACGCCGCGGCGGCATCGCACGAAGCGGAAGCATTAAACGCAAATCAAATTGGATCAGCTCTTCCTGCCCTTGCTCGGCGGCGATCCGCCGAACAGCTTTTTCAGGTCGTTGATGCTTCCGGAAAGCCTCGGCCACTCGCAGGAGAAGGTGTGGCGCGGGCAGTCGCCCCGTACGCGTGATCGCGCTTCGCCCGTCGTTGTCTGTTGCTGCACTTTCGGTCGATGCTGCGGCATCGGGATCTTTGCCGTGGGCGTGGCCTCGGATTTCAGCGAGGCCTGCTCGAGTTGCATCTGCTGTTGCTTGGCGAAGGCGGCTGCGATGTTGCTGCGCCGCTGGTTCTCAAGATAGAGGGTGTATTGCTCGTCGATATGCTTCTGCTCTTCGGGCGTCGGGTTGGGCCCGGCAATGTCGAAGGTCCGGTCCTGCATGAAATCGTAATAGGTGTAGCCGCCGCCGGGCTTGCGCCGGCCGGCGAACTTGGCGCTGCATTCGCCAAGGGCGGCCGACTTCTCTTCCTTGGTTGCCAACTTGTCTGCGGCTTCGGCGCATTCCTCGTAATCCGCAGGCGCACGGTGCCACCATTGCGCGGAAGCGCGCGAAATGTGCAACGCCATAACTCCTGCGAAGCCGGCGAGAAGAAGCGCGGCAGTACGCGATGCAATCACAGACGATATTCCCCAGCGAAGCGCCGGGCGGGAAGATTGCGGCGAATTGTTACGACAATGCGGCGGCTGGCATCCCAGGCGCCTCAATTTTGGGTGTGGATGAGTGCCTTTTTGCTTGACGAAGCAGGCATCGAACCGCTCTGCGTCGGCGTTCGACCAAGGCGCAGGGGTGGGCGCGCTCGAAATATGAAGGTGGTGTCATGACTTATCGTCATACGCAGACGGGAACCCTGACGCTGCTCTGTTCCGTGCTGGTGGGTGTGGTCGGTGCCGCGCTGACCTGGCGGGCCGGGCAATGGGCGCCGGCGATTGCCGTAATCGTGCTGGCGACCGTGATCGCCTTCCTGTTCTCGTCACTGACGGTCGAGGTCGATGAAGGCGAGTTGCGCTGGTATTTAGGCCCGGGACTATGGACCTACCGGCTGCCGCTTGCCGACATCAGGGATGTCGGCATCGTGCGTAATCAATGGTGGAACGGCTGGGGCATCCGCATGGCGCCGGGCTTTCGCCTCTACAATGTCTCCGGCCTCGATGCCGTGGAATTGCGCGTCGGCCCCAACGACATTCGCCGCATCGGCACCGACGATCCGCTGGGACTTGCGCAGGCGCTGAAGGCCCAGCGTGGGAGAGACTAGAGCGTGATGATCTTCGGTTTGATCACCGACTTGGCCGTTATTGCGAGGAGCGCCAGCGACGAAGCAATCCATTCTGTCCACGTGGCGCGATGGATTGCTTCGCTCCGCTCGCAATGACGATTCAACCTCGTCCCATCACGCTCTATCGCTCGCCGAGCGCCTTGCGCTTGAGCATGGCGATTACGGCTTCCACCGCGCGATCGATCGACTCCCGGCGATAGGCCCAGCGCGCATCGTCATTGGGCTTGGCGATGACCATGGTGGCGTTGGCCTCGAACAGCAGCAGATCGCCCGCCGGCGACAGGCCGAAATCGATGCCGGCATAATCGAGCCCGAGCGCGGCCTGGATCGCCTTCAGCGCCCGCATGGCCTTCGGCCCGAGCACGGCTGGCATGTCCTCCAGGAACTTGGCTTCTTCCGCGCGATGCGTGGGCTGATCGGCCATGTCGGAGGTGAAGTAATGCACTTTCCAGTTCTGCGAGATGGCGAGATGCAGCGGATAAAGCGCGCTGTCGATCATCATTACGCGGAACTTCCGCGCGCGGCCGTCGCATCCGCGCGCATCGAGATATTCGATCGCGAGTAGCTCCTCGCCAGGAAGCTCGGCGGCCGCGGCCGCAAGCTCGCCCGCGCTCTCGACCAGCTCGAAATTGCGCCCGGTGTGATAGCCGGGCGAACGGAGCAGCAGCGGAAAGGCAAAGCCCTGCTCGTCAAGCAAACGCGGGCCATCGGCGCCCGCGAGCGCGTCACGCGCGATCGCTTTGGTGTGCGCCGTGCATACGCCCTCGATGCCGCGCAGCCGCTCGGCATTGCCGCTGCGCCCGGTCATCATCACCGCCTTGGGGTCGTTGATCACGGGCACCCTGGCGTTCGCGACGATGTGCGTGGCGGCCGCGAGCGCCGGCCCGCAAAGATCGGCGTCGCCGATCGCGTTGAAGATGAGCCGATGCGGCGGCAGTGGCGTCGAGGGATCGTAATAGTCGGTGACGACCACCGAAGTCAGGAAGCTGGTGTCATCCAGGAACAGGGCGCTCGGAATGTTGCCGCCGCCGGACGAGACAAGCTGCAGCAAAGGGATCGGCGGCTTGTCGCCGCGATAAGGCAGCGTCGAGACCGCGTGGCCGCGGAATCCCTTCCTGAAATGCTCGCGCGCGCCGTCGCGGTCGCCGAGGTCGGCGAGGACCGCGCCCAGGCCCTGATGCGTCTCGGCATGATCGGGCTCGGCTTGCAGCGCGCGCTCATAATGCTCGCGCGCTTCGCTGTAGCGCGTGGCACGCAGCAACAGGTTCGCGAGATTGACGCGCGCCAGGGGATTATCGGGATGATGCAGGATCGCTTCGGCATAGACGCGGCAGGCGGCTTCGATCGCGCCCATCTTGGTGAGCAGGGTGCCGAATTCATTCAGTGCGCTGAAATGGGTCGGCGCCTGACGCAGGATGGCGACAAAGGCCTGTTGCGCCTCCTGATGGCGGTTCAGCGCCCCCAGCAGCACCGCACGCTCGATCTCGAGATGGATGGCTTCGTCCGTCGCGGACGATGGCGCCAGCTCGGCGTCCAGCTCGCGCAAGCGGGTCTCCTGCGCAAGCCGCGGCGCCCAGCCCTGTTCGCCGCTTTTTTGATGAAGCCTCGCCGGGCTCGGTCTCGCTTTCATCGGGCGCGTCCGCAATTTCACGGCCCCGGCTTACACCATGGCCGGATGATTCGTCTGCGCCGCGGTGCTTGCCGCTGATGACGAGTTCAGGCCGGGCAAAATCGCGAGATCGGCGCGCTTGGAAAGGTTTTGTTTACCGACGGCCATCATGGTTAACCGATCCCTACCGCGAGAGCCCGCCGTGACCGCCAGCAACGCCGCCACTCCCTTCTCCGCCGACCAGATGGTTCCTCCGCCCGTGGTGCATCAGCTTGCGCTGGGCCAGGAGCTGCAATCCCAGGGGCGGCTCGATGAGGCCATCGCAGCCTACCGAAGCGGACTTGTCGCCGCCGGCGATGGTGCCAACCAGGCGGTGATGGTGACGAAGGCCGCACTGCAGGCCGGGCTCGGCAACGCCTATATGGTTCGCGGTGATCTCGCGCTCGCAGGCGCCAGCTACACGGCGGCGCTCAGGATCGCGCCGAACATGATCGGCTGCTGGTGCAATCTCGCCAATGTGCAGATGCAGTCCGGCCACCCGCAGGATGCGATCCCGCTTTACCTCCACGCCATCAAGCTGAGCCCCTCGCACTGGGCGGCGCGGACCAATCTGGCGCAAGCGCTGATGGCGACCGGGCAGATGGTCGTCGCCAAGGCGGTCCTGAATGAACTGGCCGAGGAGCGGCCGGACGATGCGCAGGTCCAGCACCAGCTCGGCAAGGCCTCGTTCGAGCTGAACGAGGTGGAGGCCGCGCTGGAGCATTTCAACAAGGCGGTCGCGCTCAATCCGCGCGATGCCGAGAGCCTGTACTGGATCGGCGGCATCCGGCAGCAAAACGGTGATGCCGCGGCGGCGCAGGCGGCCTATGCCGCGGCGGCGCAGATCCAGCCCTTGATCCGCAAGCGGGCGATCAAGTCGCCGGCGGATTTCCGCGTGCTTGCGCTGTATGCGCCGTTCGGCGGCAACACGCCGACCGAATACCTGTTCAAGGATGTTGGCTATGACACCGATACGTTGGCGCTGTTCGATTCCAGCAAGCCTGATCTGTCGGCGCTCGGATCATTCGATCTCGTCGTCAATTTGATCTCGGACGCCGATCAGTCCGAGGCCGTGCTGCCACTGGCGGCAAGTCTCGTCGCGCAGGTCGGCAAGCCCGTCATCAACGATCCCGCCAGGATCAGCCGCACCACGCGCGATGCGATCACCGAGCTGTTGTCGGAGATTCCGGGCTGCCGCATTCCCAACATCCTGCGCCTGCCGGCGGACAGGGACGTCTCGGCGGTCGTGCGGGAGGCGGAGCTGCTGTTCTCCTTCCCGCTGCTGGTTCGGCCCGCCGGCACGCATGGCGGCGATGATTTCGAGAAATGCGCCGATAGCGGCGCGCTCGCGGAGCTCCTCAGCTCCCGCAAGGGCGATCATTATCTGATCGAATATATCGACTACGCCTCCGCCGACGGCCACTTCCGCAAATATCGCTTCATCTTCGTCGGCGAGAAGATCATGCCCTATCATCTCTGCATCGGAAACGAGTGGAAGCTGCATCACGTTTCCACCGACATGGCCAACCAACCCTGGATGCAGCAGGAGGAGGCCGCCTTCCTCGCCAATCCCCGTGCGGTATTCTCGCCGGCGCATTACCAGACGCTGAATGCGATCCGCGAGCGCGTCGGGCTCGACTATTTCGGCATCGACTGTGCGCTCGACCGGTCAGGCAATCTCGTCGTGTTCGAGGTCAACGCCTCGATGCTGGTGCACGCGCATAACGAGGACTTCCCCTACAAGGCCCCCTACGTCCGCGCCATCAAGGACGCCTTCGATGCGATGCTGCACGAGAAGGCGGGGAAGGGTTGCTAATTTTCCTCTGCCGATTGGTTTCCTACCTCCCCTTTTCAGGGGGAGGGAGAACACTCACTGCGCATAGAGATACTGCAGCAGCGTCCTTCCCACCGCTTCCAGGCTTTGCGTCGAGCATTTGTCGGGCGTGTCCTGCAGGGTGTTGTAGAAGGGCTCGTAGTCGAAATCGATCACGACGAGGCTCGGAATACCGGCTTGTTGCAGATTGGTGTGGTCGTCCTCGATCGTGTAGCGGGTCGGATCGTGGTTGAAGGATTTTGGTGCCGTCTTCACGCCGATGTCCCAGAACTTCTTGACCTCCTCAGGCGCGGAACGGATCGATGACGGCTCCGGCTGCAGGTGCAGGTCGCGGTCGCAGACCATGTCGAAATCGATCGCCTGTTCCGGCTTGGCGTTCGGATAGAAATCGGAGAGGTGCTCGGCGAAATGCGCCGATCCCACCGGCCTGAAATTCGGATCGCCCGCGCCCATCGAGATCGCGCCTTCCTCGCCGTCGAAGAAGATCATGTCGATGCCGATGGACGGATCGGGCATCAGCGACAGCACGCGCGCGGTTTCCAGCAGGACGGCGACGCCGGAGGCGGAATTGTTCGCGCCCGGCATCGGTGCATCCGGATGCTTGGCGTCGCGATAGGCCTTGATGATGCTGTCGTAGTGCGTGGTGACGATCATCCGTCTCGGATTGTCGGGGTTGAGACGGGCGATGATGTTGGTCATCGCCATCGAGCGGCCCGCGGCGCGCTCGACCCAGCGCTGGGTCTTCACGGTCTTGAACTTGGTCTTGGCGAGTTCCGCCATGATGTAGTCGATGGTCTGCTGGTGTCCCACCGTCTCCATCGAGCGCGGCGTGAATTTCAGGAGCTGCACGATGATGTCGAGCGCGCGCTGGCCGCTCCATTGGCTGGTCTCGACCTGATTGGTCTGTATCTGGGCCCATGCCGGCAGCGCGAGCAGGGCAAGCGTGGCCACTACCGCTGGTTTCAGAAATCGGAAGCGGGAGGTGGGCGGCGTCATGAAGATATCCGGGTTGGTGGGCGTTTT
>Ga0310811_10008450_pt1 | contig 13239 bp, 12 predicted proteins | sample YCmetagenome_FD_207642 | JGI IMG/M metagenome (GOLD analysis project Ga0310811, IMG submission 207642) | Soil microbial communities from experimental microcosm in Duke University, North Carolina, United States - YC | ecosystem: Engineered > Artificial ecosystem > Soil microcosm > Unclassified ...
CGGACGCGGCGCTGCTGATCGGCAGCGGCGGCCCGTACCGGCGGGAGCTGGAGAAGCTGGCCGCGGACACCGGCGTCGCCCGCGACGTCGTGTTCAGCGGCCCGGTCTCCTGGGCCGAGCTGCCCCGACTCTACGCCGCCGGCGACGTGTTCGCGATGCCCTGCCGTACGAGGCGGGGCGGCCTGGACATCGAAGGGCTCGGCATCGTCTACCTGGAGGCCTCGGCGCTCGGCATGGCCGTGGTCGGCGGCGACTCGGGCGGCGCGCCGGACGCGGTCATGAAGGGCGAGACCGGGTATGTGGTGCCCGGCTCCGGGGAGCAGAGCGTGCCGATGACGGCCCGTCGGGTCATCGAGCTGCTCTCCGACCCGGCGCGGGCGGACCAGATGGGCAAGGCCGGGCGCGAATGGGTCGAGCGCGAGTGGCGGTGGCCGCTCGTGCAGCGGCGTTTCCGCGAACTGCTGCAGATCTGAGGCGTGAGAGATCTGCGTCGCTCCTGCCTCCGGATCCTTCCGCAGTGATCACCGGATGCGGTAGGAAGGTTCCATGGTGACTATGCGGTTCGGACTCAAACTCAGCCAGGGCGCCACGATCGACACGCTCAAGCAGGTGTGGCGGATCGCCGACGAGGCGGGCTTCGACCACTGCTGGAACATGGACCACTTCGCGAGTCTCGGCCCGGACGACACACTGGACATCTTCGACGCATGGACGGCGCTGGCCGGCATGGCGGCGCTGACCGAGCGGGTGCGCATCGGCTGCTCGGTGACCGGCAACACCTACCGGAACCCGGGCGTGCTGGCGAAGGCGGCCGTCACCGTCGACCACCTGTCCGGCGGGCGGCTCGAGTTCGGGATCGGCGCGGGCTGGGCGGAGAACGAGCACACCATGCTCGGGCTGCCGTTCGGCACCGTGGGCGACCGGGCGGACCGGCTCGAGGAGACGCTGCAGATCATCACGTCGCTGTGGACCGAACCCACCACGACGTTCGAGGGCAAGCACTATCAGTTCCAGGACGCGATCGCCGAGCCGAAGCCGGTGCAGCGTCCGCACCCGCCGATCTGGATCGGCGGCAGCGGACCGAAGCGGACGCTGCGCATGGCCGCCAAGTACGCGGACGTGTGGAACGCCCCCGGCGGCGAGCCGTCGGCGGTCGCCGAGTCCTCGGCGATCCTCGACCGCCACTGCGCCGACATCGGCCGCGATCCGGCGCAGATCCGGCGGTCCGTGCAGGTCCGCTTCAACGGTGACGCGGACGGGCTGCTGCGCACCGTCGAGGAGTTCGCCGCGATCGGCGTCACCGAGCCGCTGCTGTACGTCAACCCCGAGAACGCGGTCGCCGAGGCCGAGACGCTGGCCGGGCTGCTGCCGCGGCTGCGCTCGATCGGCGCGTGAACTGCCGCGGCGACTCCTTCAATAGACTTGCGCCATGGAGAAGATCACCGCGCGCAACGCGCGGTTCCAGCAGTGGGAGGCGCTGCTCGGCAATCGCGCCAAGCGGCATCGGGCGGGGGAGTTCCTCGTGCAGGGCGTGCGGCCGATCACGCTCGCGCTGGAGCACCGCTGGCCGGTCCGGGCTCTGATCTTCGACCTTGACCGGCCGCTGTCCCGGTGGGCGGCGGACACGTTGCGCACGGCGCGGGCGGCGCAGTTCGGGATGGCGGCGGAGCTGATCGCGGAGCTCGGCGAGAAGGACGCGGCGCCGCCCGAGCTGATCGCCGTCGTCGAGACCGCCCCCGACGACATCGACCGGATCACGGTGCCGGCCGACCGCTCGGCCGGCGGCTCCGTGGACAGCGCGATGGACGACGCGGCGCATGCCGACACCGCGCCGTCCCCGTTCCTCGGCGTGCTGTGCGACCGGCCCGCCAGCCCGGGCAACCTCGGCTCGATCATCCGCAGCGCCGACGCGTTCGGCGCGCACGGCGTGCTCGTCGCCGGCCACGCCGCGGACCCGTACGACCCGAAGGCGGTGCGCGCCAGCACGGGCTCGCTCTTCGCGCTGCCCACGGTGCGCGTGCCGGGGACGGCGCAGGTCGAGGCGTGGCGCGAGCGGCAGCGGGCGCGCGGCGTCGAGGTCCGGCTCGTCGGCACGGACGAGCACGGCGACGCCGACGTCGACGAGTTCGACCTCACCGTCCCGACGCTGCTCGCGATCGGCAACGAGACGACCGGCCTGAGCCAGGGCTGGCGCGAGGCCTGCGACGCGCTGGTGCGCATCCCGATCGGCGGCGCGGCGAGTTCGCTCAACGCCGCCAACGCGGCGACGGTGGTGCTCTACGAGGCCGCTCGGCAGCGCCGGCGGTCCCGTTAGGCTGCAACCCATGCTGACAGTGCACGAGAACGACCTCGAGCTCGCCGACGGCCGCACCACGCTCCACTACTACCTCGCCACGGCCACCGCTGCGGAGGACGAGGCTCCCGGCGCCGCCTCGTCCGACCTCCTGCCGGTCTTCTGGTCCCACGGCACCCCGAACACCGGCGAGCCGCCGGCGCCGCTGTTCGCGGACGCGGCCGCGCTCGGCATCCGCCTGATCTCGTATGACCGGCCGGGGTACGGTCCGTCCACCCGCGTGCCGGGCCGGGACGTCGGCAGCGCGGCGGAGGCCGTGGCGGCGGTTGCGGACGCCCTCGGCATCGACGAGTTCGCACTGCTCGGCCACTCCGGCGGCGGCCCGCACGTCCTCGGCGTCGCGGCGAAGCTGCCCGAACGGGTGCGCGCGGTGGTGAGCATGTCGGGCCTCGCCCCGTACACCGCGGCCGAAGCAGGCCTCGACTACTTCGCCGGCATCAACGCGAACGGTGTCGCGGAGCTGAAGGCTGCGGCGCAGGGGGCTGAGACGCTGGAACGCGTTCTGGCGACGGGTGAATACGACCCCGAGATGTTCACGCCGAAGGACCACGAGGCGCTCGAGGGCGATTGGGCGTGGCTCGCCGGCATCGCGGGCAAGGCGCTGGACGGCGGAATCGAGGGCATGGTCGACGACGACGTGGCCTACATGAGCCCGTGGGGCTTCGAACTGGGCGCGGTGCAGGCCGAAACGCTGCTCGTGCACGGCGATCAGGACCGTGTCGTCCCCGTCGCGCACGCCCACTGGCTCGCCGGCAGCCTTCCCCGCGCCGAACTCCGCGTCTGCCCCGGCGACGGCCACGTCTCCGTCCTCGCCGCGGCCGGCCGCCAGGCGCTCGAATGGCTGGTCGAAACCGCGCGCTGACAACGGAATCCGGCCCGCGGCCGGAGCCGCCTACCGCCCGGGGTTCTCCGCCACGCCCAGCCAGCGCAGCGCGCCGAGCAGGTGGCGGAGGAACTCGGGGTCGCGGTAGGTCTCCTCGGCGTGGCCGAGCGCGGTGTAGAAGCTGCGGCCGCCGCCGTACTGGTGGCACCAGGCCAGCGGGTGGTCGGTGCCCATGGTGCCGCCGCGGTACGAGGCTTCGTCCACTGACATCAGTACACGCACGTCCTCGCGCGGGTTGCGGCGGAAGGCGTACCACTCGTCGGTGCGCTCCCAGAGCTCGCCGAGGTGCTCGGTGGCCGGATGGTCCCGGTCCTCGACCGTGAGCACCGCCGGCTGGATCTCCGGGTGCTGGTCGAACCATGCGCCGACCAGGCCCTCGAACCACGGCCAGTCGTATTCGGTGGTGGACGCGGCGTGCACGCCGAGCCAGTTGCCGCCCTGCTTCATGTAGTGCGTCAGCGCCGCCCTGCCCTGCTCGTCGAGCACATTGCCGCTGGTGGACAGGAAGACGATCGCGTCGTAGCGTTCGAGCCGGCCGGCCCGGAACGAGTGCAGCCCCTCGCTCGTCTCGACGCTGAAGCCGTGGTCCAGGCCCAGTTTCTCCAGCGCCTCGACCCCGGCCGGGATCGAGGCGTGCCGGTATCCGGTGGTGCGTGAGTAGACCAGAATCCGTGTCATCTCAGAAACCTGCCCCGTCCGTCCGGTGTCGGCCGCGCCCGTCTAGGTCGTGTCTTCAAAGTACCGCCGGGGCCGCGACGCCTGCCACGCACGCTCGCGGCGTTGCCGGATCGACCACAGACGCCCAGTATGCGGACGACCCGGCGCCTTGCGAGCGCACGCGTCAGACGCCGCGGCCTGATCCGACGCTACGTCGAAGACACTCCCTGGCCGAGCTCCGCCGTCAGCTTCACATGCCGGTCTATCACGGTCCGCAGCGTGATTTCACCCGGGGCGTCCCACACCTCCCGGTTGAAGATCTCCACTTCCGTGTATCCCGCGTACCCGGCATGGCGTACGGCGCGGGCGAACGAGGCGATGTCGATCACGCCGTCGCCGACGTGGCCGCGGCCGAGCAGCGCGTCGGCGGGGATCGGCACCAGGAAGTCGCAGACCTGGAACGCGTGGATACGCCCGTGTTCTCCCGCTCGCCTGATCTGCTCGAACGCCTGCGGATCCCACCAGATGTGGTACGTGTCAACACACACGCCGACGTTCCCGCAGCCGGTCGCCGCCTCCGCCGCGTCCGCGATGTCCAGGCCCTGAGCGAGCGTCGAGACCACTGCCCGGTCCGCGCAGAACATCGGATGCAGCGGCTCGATCGCCAGCTTCACGCCGCGCTCCGCCGCGTACGGCGCGAGGTCGGAGATCCCCTGCAGCACCGACCGCCGGGCCGCGGGCAGATCCTTGCTGCCCGCCGGCAGGCCGCCGGCCACCAGTATCAGCACGTCGGTGCCGAGCGCGACGCACTCGTCCACGGCCCGCTGATTGTCCGCCGCCGAGACAGGGGCGGTGAAGAACCCTCCACGGCACAGGCTCGTGACCGTGAGGCCGGACCCGCGTACCAGCTGCGCGGCCGCCTCGAGTCCGTGTTCTGCGATCTTGTCGCGCCACAGGCCGATTCCGGGCACGCCTTGCTCGACGCAGCCGGCCACCGCCTCGGCGAGCGACCAGGACTTGGTCGTCCACTGATTCAGCGACAGCGGCATCGACGACGTCTGCGGCATCGACGATGTCTGTGACGTCTGCGACGTCGGCGGAAGCGAACCGGGCTCTCGGCTAGCCACGAGCGTCCTCCTCGAAATCCTTGCGGTATAGGGCGAATCTCGCGGCCGCGAACTCCGGATCGTCGAAGATCCCTGCGTCGGCGGCCATCTGGTACAGCGTCGCCAGGTGCGCGGCGTCACGGCCGGTCTCCTGCCCGCCGACCATCCGGAAGTGGTCTTGGTGACCGGCCAGGTACGCCAGGAACACCACGCCGGTCTTGTAGAACCGCGTCGGCGCCGCGAAGATGTGCCGCGCCAGCGGCACCAGCGGGTCGAGCATCGCCCGGAAGCCGGCGACGTCGCCCGCGTCGAGCCGGCCGAGCGCCGCGGCCGCCTGCGCCGCCAGCGGATCGAAGATGCCGAGCAGCGCGTGGCTGTAGCCCCGGTCGTCGCCCGCGATCAGTTCGGGGAAGTTGAAGTCGTCGCCGGTGTAGAGCCGTACGCCCGCGGGCAGAGCGCGACGCAACGCGACCTCGCGTTCCGCGTCGAGCAGCGAGACCTTGATGCCGTCGATCTTCGGCGCGTGCTCCCGGATGATCGCGAGCACCGACTCGGTGGCCTTGTCGAGATCGGCGCTGCCCCAGTAGCCGCGCAGGGCCGGGTCGAACATGTCGCCGAGCCAATGCAGGATGACCGGCCGCCCGGCCTGGCCGAGCAGCTTCGCGTAGACCTCCGCGTAGTCCTCGGCGCCGCGTGCCCGGGCGGCCAGGGCACGGCTGCACATGATCACCGGTTGCGCGCCGGCCTGCTCCACGACCCCGAGCTGGCTCTCGTACGCGTCACAGATCTCAGGGAGCGAATACGGTCCGTCGCCCGGCTCGCCGGAGAGCTGATCCGTGCCCACGCCGCAGCACAGCAGACCGCCCACGGACGCGGCCTCGGCCCCGGAGCGTCGGATCAGCTCACCGGTGGCCGCCCAGTCGAGGCCCATGCCGCGCTGCGCGGTGTCCATCGCGTCGGCCACACCGAGGCCCAGCGACCACAGCCGGTGCCGGAAGGCGAGCGTCGCGTCCCAGTCCAGCACGGCCGGGGCGCCGGAGGAGCGGTCCGCGCCCGGATCGGCCACCACGTGCGCGGCCGCGAAGACCGTGCGGGAGCGGAACGCCATCAGGCGGCCCTGCGCTCGAGTTCCGGAACCTCGATCCGGCGGCCCTGCGCGGCGGACGCCAGCCCGAGTTCGGCCAGCTGCACGCCCTTCGCCCCGGCCCACAGGTCGTGCGGGAACGGCGTGCCCGGCGCGTCCAGCGCGACGTGCCGAAGGAAGAGCTCCCACTGCAGCTTGAATCCGTTGTCGAACTCGCTGTTGTCCGGCACCGTCTGCCACTGCTCGCGGAACGGCACGGTGTTCGGGATGTCCGGGTTCCACACCGGCTTCGGCGTGCCGGCGCGGGACTGGAAGCGGCACTCGCGCAGTCCGGCCACGGCGCTGCCGTGCGTGCCGTCCACCTGGAACTCCACGAGTTCCCCGCGGTTGACCCGCACCGCCCAGGACGAGTTGATCTGCGCGACCACGCCGCCTTCGAGCTCGAACACGCCGTACGCCGCGTCGTCCGCGGTGGCCTGGTAGGGCCTGCCCTGCTCGTCGACGCGCTCCGGGATGTGCGTGACCGCGTGCGCGTAGACGGAGCGGACCGGCGCGACGATGTGTTCGAGCACGTACTGCCAGTGCGGGAACATGTCGAGCACGATGCCGCCGCCGTCCTCGGCGCGGTAGTTCCAGGACGGGCGCTGCGCGCTCTGCCAGTCGCCCTCGAAGACCCAGTAGCCGAATTCGCCGCGCACCGACAGGATCCGGCCGAAGAAGCCGCCGTCGACCAGCCGCTTGAGCTTGAGCAGACCCGGCAGGAACAGCTTGTCCTGCACCACTCCGTGCCGGACGCCGGCCGCGTCGGCGAGCCGGGCGAGCTCGAGCGCGCCCTCGAGCGAGGAGGCGGTGGGCTTCTCCACGTAGATGTGCTTGCCGGCCGCGATCGCCTTGCGCACGGCCGCTTCGCGCAGCGGGGTGAGCTGGGCGTCGAAGTAGATCTGGTTCGCGGGGTCGGAAAGCGCCGCGTCGAGGTCGGTGGTCCAGTGCTGCAGGCCGTGCCGGGCGGCGAGCGTCTCGAGTTTGTCCGTGTTGCGGCCGACGAGCACCGGCTCGGGCCACAGCACCGTGCCGTCCGGCAGGGCGAGCCCGCCCTGCTCGCGCAGGGCCAGGATCGAGCGGACCAGGTGCTGCCGGTAGCCCATGCGTCCGGTGACGCCGTTCATCACGATGCCGAGGGTGGTGCGGGTCATGGTGCTGCCCTTCCCGGGGTCGAAGAGGAGAAGAGGGGGCGGCGCGGTGCGGGCGCCGGGGCGGCGCGGGAAAGCGGTGCTGGGGAAAACGTGGTGGAGAGCAGATGCTGGAAAGCGCTTTCCACTCGGTAGGGTAGGGGCGTGGACGAGCAGAGGTCAAGGGGCGGTGCGCGCGCGGCGGCGCCGTCCGGATCGTCGGGCGCGGCGTCGACCGAGGCTCCGTCCGCGTCGTCGGGTGCCGCGGCGGGCCGGGCGCGGCCGGTCACCGGCGCGGTGACGCTCAAGCAGGTGGCGGCCGAGGCGGAGGTCTCGCTGGCCACCGCCTCCCGGGTGCTGCACCGCTCCGGCGGCCGCGAGGTGCGCGGAGAACTCGCCGAGCGGGTGCAGGCGGCGGCCGGGCGGCTCGGCTACGTCTCCAACCCGCACGCGCAGGCGCTGGCCAGGGCCCGCTCGAGCACCGTCGGGCTGATCGTGCACGAGGTCACAGACCCGTACTTCGCGGCGATCGCGGCGGGGGCGATGCACGCCGCGCACGCCGAGGGCGTGATGGTGATGATGGCGGCCACCTTCCGCGACCCCGAGCTCGAACTCGACTACCTGGGCCGGCTGCGGGCGCAGGGGGCGCGCGGCGTGCTGCTGGCGGGCAGCGGCAGCACGGATCCCCGGGTCAGCGCGCGGCTGGCCGAGGCGGTCGACGCGTTCACCCGCGACGGCGGCCGGGTCGCGGCCATCGGCGCCCGCCCGGACACCGCCGTGGACACGGTGGTCCCGGCGAACGCGGACGGCGCGCGGGCCGCGCTCGCGCACCTGCAGGGCCTCGGACACCGGCGGATCGGCGTCGTCTCGGGGCCGGAGACGCTGCGCACCGTGCGGGAACGGCTCGACGGTCTCGGTCTCGGTGCCGGACCGGGCACCGGGCAGGGTGCCGCGCCGGCTGCACCGGGCACCGCGCCGGGCCTGCAGATCGAGGGCGCCGACTTCACCCGCGAGGGCGGCCGCGCGGCGGCCCGCCGGCTGCTCGCCGCGGACGAGGCCGAGCCGGTCACCGCGATCATCGCTCTCAATGATCTGATGGCCGCCGGAGTGCTGGCCGCCGCGCGCGAGACGGGGCGCGCGGTACCGGACGAGTTGTCCGTGGTCGGGTTCGACGACCTGCCCTTCGCGGCAGACCTCGAACCCGCGCTGACCACCGTCCGGCTGCCGCTGCGGGCCATGGGGGAGCGCGCGATGGAGCTGCTGCTATCAGAGCCCGAAGACGCTCCGCGCGCCGCCGCCGTGCCTACGGGACTGGTCGTGCGCGCGTCGACCGCCGCGGTGCCGCGCCCGGCGCCGCGGCGGTCGACGCGGGACTGAACGAACCCTCAGCTCCTCGCCGCCGCGTACATGGCCTCGATCGTGTCGCGGTACTCGGCGGTCAGCACGTGCCTGCGGATGCTCTGCTTCGGGGTGAGCTGCCCGGCGTCGATGCTCCACTCGACCGGCAGCACCTCGAACTTGCGCACCGACTCGGCCTTCGAGACCGCCTTGTTCGCCTCGTCGACCGCCGCCTGCAGCTCCGCCAGCAGATCGGGGTCCCGGCACAGGTCGGCGAGCGACGTCTCGGCGGGCTTGTCGTGCTGGGAGAGCCAGTACGGCAGCGACTCCGGGTCCAGCGTCATCAGGGCGCTGATGTACGGCCGGCCGTCGCCGACCACCATGGACTGGGCGATCAGCGGGTGCGCGTTGAGCCGGTCCTCCAGCACCGCCGGCGCCACGTTCTTGCCGCCCGAGGTGACCAGCAGCTCCTTCTTGCGGCCGGTGATCCGCAGGTAGCCGTCGGCGTCCAGCTCGCCGAGGTCGCCGGTGCGGAAGAAGCCGTCCTCGGTCATCACCTCCTGGGTGGCCGCCTCGTTGTGCCAGTAGCCGCTGAACACGACCTTGCCCTTGACCTCGATCTCACCGTCGTCGGCGATCCGGATCGTGGTGCCGGGCAGCGGAAGGCCGACCGTGCCGGGGCGGATCGCGTCGACCGGGTTGACCGCGATGGCCGGGGAGGTCTCGGTCAGGCCGTAGCCCTCGCACACGGTCAGGCCGATGCCGTTGTAGAAGTACGTCAGCCGTTCCCCGAGCGGCGCGCCGCCGGAGATGGTGTGCGTGGTGCGGCCGCCGAGCGCGGCGCGCAGCTTGCCGTAGACCAGCCTGTCGAACACCTTGTGCTTGAGGTTGAGCCCGACCGGGATCTTCCCGCGGTACTTGGCCTCGCCCCAGGCGATCGCGGTGGCCGCCGCCGCGTCGAAGATCTTGCCCTTGCCCTCGGCGTGCGCCTTCTGGCTGGCGCCGTTGTACACCTTCTCCAGCACCCGCGGGATGGTCAGCAGGAAGGTCGGGCGGAACGAGGCGAGCTCGGGCAGCAGCTGCTTGGGGTCGCCGCAGTGGGCGAGCTTGCCGCGCGCCTGGATGACGGCGATGTGGATGATCCGCGCGAACACGTGCGCCAGCGGCAGGAACAGCAGGGTGCTCGACTCTTCGGCCTTGAACAGCCGGGTCAGCAGCGCGATCGCGTTGCCGGCCTCGAACAGCAGGTTCTCGTGCGTGAGCACGCAGCCCTTGGGCCGGCCCGTGGTGCCCGAGGTGTAGATGATGGTGGCCACCGACTGGGGCGTGAGCGTGCCGCGCCGCTCGGCCAGCACCTCGTCCGCGACCTCGGCGCCCGCCGCGCCGAGCAGTTCCAGCGCGCCCTTGGTCTCGCCGGACGGCGCGATCTGCCAGATGTTCTTGAGCGTCCCGGCCTGGTCGCGCACCGCCTCGACGGTCGCGGTGTTCTCCGGCAGTTCGGTGAACACGGCCACCGCGCCGGAGTCGGCCAGGATCCAGGCGACCTGCTCGGCCGAGGAGGTCTCGTAGATCGGGACCGGGATACCGCCCGCCTCCCAGACGGCGAAGTCCAGCAGCGACCACTCGTAACTGGTGCGCGCCATGATCGCGACCCGGTCCCCGGCGCCGATACCGAGGGCCACCAGGCCCTTGGCCGCGGCCTGCACCTCGGCCAGGAAGGTCGCATAGGTCACGTCCTGCCAGCCTGCCGGCCCTTTCCTGGCCAGGCCCGCGTGCTGCGGCGCCTGCGCCGCGTTCGTGTGCACCAGGTCGGTCAGGTTGGCCCTGTCGGGCACGCTGTACAACGGTTCGACGGTGAACTCGCGCACGTGCAGGCTCCTCGCACTGGGTAGTGGGCGGGACGCGGATACTCCCGCGCCACGAAGGTACAACTTATTACCGGCCGGTAGCCAGAGTGTCCGCGCAAGATTTCCCGGCCCGCCGGGATCCGCTACGGTGCTCGTTCCCGCCTCGGACACCCCGTAGACCTCCGGAATCGCCGGGATCGCCGCACCGTCCGGCTCCACCCCCGCGCCACCCGCGCCCCGCGCCCGCAGCAATCCCGCACCACTCCCGTGCGACTCCCGCGCGAGCCCCGCCCCGCCCCCGCGCGACCCGCCCGCTCCCGGCGAGATTTACCCGGGACTGTCCGGGGCCCGCGACGGGGCGACACGATACCCTGAGGACGGCAGGGGTCTTCACCTACCGAGCGACCAGCGATACGTACCGAGCGATGCGATGGGAAGGGAACCGATGGCGGACCGCACCCGGGCCTCGATCGAGATCGGCGCGCCCGCCGACGCGGTCATGGCCGTGATCGCGGACCTCGGCGCGTACCCGGAGTGGACCGGGGAGGTCAAGCGGGCCGAGATCCTGGAGACCGACCCGGACAGCGGCCGCGCCGCCCGGGCCGTGCTCACCATCGACGGCGGCGCGCTGCGGGACCGGCAGGAGCTCGCCTACACCTTCGACGGGGACGAGGCGGTGCGCTGGAGCCTGGTCAAGGGCGACATGCTGCGCGCGCTCGAGGGCGCCTACACGCTGAGCCCGAGCGCCGACGGGACCCGCACCACCGTCGAGTACACCCTCGCCGTCGACACCAAGATCCCCCTGCTCGGCCTGATGAAGTCCAAGATGGAGAAGGTCATCATCGACCGGGCCCTGGCCGGTTTGAAGAAGCGCGTTGAGTCCCTACGGTAACGGCCCGGCCGGGCTCGACGGGGAGGCGGACGGCGCGCGGCCGGCGGCGGCGTCCGCCGATGCCCGCGTCACCAACCTGATCCTGTTCACCGGCAAGGGCGGCAGCGGCGTGACCACCCTGGCCGCCGCCACCGCCGCGCACGGGGCGCAGCGCGGCATGCGCACGCTGCTGCTCTCCCTCGGCTCGCTCGCCCACGACGGGGACGGCGCCGACCTCGCCACCGTCCTCGACCACCCGGTCGGCGCGGTGCCCACGCAGGTCGACGGGCTGCTCTACGCCCAGTGCTTCGCCCCGCAGGCGGCCTTCGAGCAGTGGTACGGCAAGGCCGTCGCCAAGGTGCGCACCTTCATCGAGACCGTGGGCCTCACCCCGCCGGACGCCGCCGAACTGCTCGCCCCGCCCGGCGCCGGCGAACCGTTGGCGCTGGCCGAGATCGCGGCCGCGGTCGACGGCGGCGCCTGGGACCTGGTGGTCGTCGACGGCCCGCCGATCGGCCAGGCGCTGCGCATGCTGTCGCTGCCGATCTCCACGCGCGACTGGCTCAGCCGCACCAACCCGGTGCAGACGCAGGCGGCCAGGGCGCTGCGGCCCATGCTCGCCACCTTCGCCGGGCTGCCGCTGCCGCAGACCGCACTGGTGGACATGACGGAGTATCTGGCCGGGCAGTGCGCCGCGGTGCAGGAGGTGCTGGCGCATCAGCTCTCCTCGGTGCGGCTGGTGGCCACCCCCGACATCGTCGGCCTCGACCGGCTGCGCTCGGCCCGCTGCGCGCTCGCGCTCTACGGGCTGCGGCTGGACGCGCTGATGGTCAACCGGCAGGTCGTCGAGGCGCCGCGGGACAGCTGGTCGCGCGGCTGGGCGGCGGCGCAGCAGATCGCCGCGGAGCAGCTGGCCGAGATCTTCGCCGGCGTCGCCCGGCACGAGGTGCCCTACCGCCCGTGCGAGCCGCTCGGGCTCGAGGAGCTCGCGGTGGTCGCCGCCGCCGCGTACGGCGAGGCGGACGGGCTCGGCGCGCCGGGCCGCGCCCCCGAGCCGGCGGTGGCGAAGGCCGGGGAGGGGTATGTGCTCAGTGTGCCCCTGCCGGGCGCGGACCGCCGGGCCATGGGCCTGCTGCGGCGGGACGACGAGGTGGTGCTCACCGTCGGTCCGTACCGGCGCACCCTGCGCCTGGAACCGGTGCTGCGGCGCTGCCGGATCTCCGGCGCGGTGCTGCGGAATCAGGCCTTGGAGATCCGCTTCACGCCCGACCCCGCGCAGTGGCCGAGCCGGCCGCGCGGCGAGCAGGGCGCGGCGGCCCCGGAACCGCCCGGATCCGGCACCGCCCCGGCCACCGCCCCGTCCTAGCGGCGGCGCGCGGGGTAAGCATGACCGATCCGACCGCCGAACGTCTCGGGGAGCTTTGCGTGGACAGTCCAGAGGAAGAAGAGTTCGACATCCCGGTGCGCGACGCCGAGCGGGCCGCCGCGCCCGCGGTTCCGGAAACGCCGGATGACGGCACGGACTGGACGCGGGCTCGTGCGGTGAGGGATGATCCGGAGTCGTTGGGCGAGGAGGCTCGCAAGCTCTGGGACGCGGTGCGGTCGCAGTTCGTCGAGCCCCTGGTGCGCAACTACCCGGAGGCGGCCGGGCATCTGTCGAGCGCCGGCGCTGAGCTGGCCTCGGCGGTCCGCTCGCTGATCCGAGGCAGCGAGCAGCTGTGGGCCGGATCCGGCCCGCGGGACGCGGATGCGTCCGCGGCGGCGGACGTCGTCGAGGTGCTGGACGACGAGCCCCCCGGCGGCGACGCGGAGCACCCGGCACAGCAGGGATGAAGGCGAGCGAGCGATGAGGCGTGTGAGGGGATCATGGCACTGACGATCGGCGTCGACATCGGCGGCACGAAGATCGCCGCCGGCGTGGTGGACGAACA
>Ga0310811_10008451_pt1 | contig 13239 bp, 14 predicted proteins | sample YCmetagenome_FD_207642 | JGI IMG/M metagenome (GOLD analysis project Ga0310811, IMG submission 207642) | Soil microbial communities from experimental microcosm in Duke University, North Carolina, United States - YC | ecosystem: Engineered > Artificial ecosystem > Soil microcosm > Unclassified ...
AAACGCGCCCGTGGCGGGGTTGAAGGGTAATTTTGCTCATCGTCCACTCCAAAAATTAAAGCGTTGGCTTGGAAAGCCAGCCTGGAGCGCCCCGATATTCGATGCTGTATTCATACAGCTGCTCAATTATCAGCGCGTAGATGGATTCTGATAGGGTTGAACGGAAACTTGTAACTGCGAATCTTGACAGGTGCGGCAATAAGCCAGGACACACTGGCGCGAGAGATCGCTCGACAAAATCGCTCAAAAATCGTTACAAATTGAAACGCCAAGCGTCCACACTTGTCAGACACTAAATAAAGACAAGCCTTGTTTGGAGATGACATGGACAACGTTTCGCACAGCCCGCGCGGCCGCCTGCATCCGCTAATCGCCACCGCGGCGGTGACGGTGATCATCGCGAGCCTAGCCTTGACCGCCGCGATCACCGGGGTCTTTACGAAGGCATCGAGCACGGGCGCACAAACCGGGTCAATACAATCGGCATCGGTCGCGCCGCAGCCCATGGCCGGTTCCGCAGCGTCGCCAAGCACCGCGCCGCAACCAGCGGCCGCGCAGGGTTCCTTGCCACAGCAAGCGACCGTCCCACAGAGCGCGACGCCGTCCCGGCAGCAAGCCCCGCGCGTGCCTGACCGGCAGTACGCACAGACGCAACCCAGCGCACCGCCCCAAGGGGCTTACGCGCCGCGATACAGTCAGAGCGTATGCGCATCGTGCGGCACAGTGGAATCAGTGGTCACCGTCAAGCACCCGGGCCACGGCACCGGAATCGGCGCGGTGGGCGGCGCAGTGGCCGGCGGCGTAATCGGCAATCAGTTCGGTAGCGGCGGCGGTCGCACCGCGATGACGCTGCTCGGCGCACTGGGCGGCGGCTTGGGCGGCAACGCGGTGGAACAGCATATGCGTAGCGAAACCGACTATGAGGTGCGCGTACGCATGCAGAGCGGCCATCTGCGTGTCTTCACGTACCGCAGTGCACCACAATTCCAGATCGGCGAGCGCGTCCAGGTTCAGAACGGCACACTGACGCATGCCGGGTGAGACGACAGGGTGCCGCCTCAGTAGTCGGCATCCTCGATCCACGCCGCCTGGATCGCTTCGAGGATTTTTTCGCTCGATCGATTCGGATCGTCGTCGAACCCGTCTAGCTCCATGACCCAGCGGTGCAAATCCGTGAAGCGCACCTTAAGCGGATCGACGTCGGAATGCTTGTCGGTCAACGCCATGGCGATCTCTTGCGTGTCGGTCCATTTCATCGCGGGCCCCTTCTCTTTCAGTGCTTTTCCTTCGCGTGATTGATCGAGTATTTCGGAATCTCGACGGTCAGGTCGACATTGTCCTTGACGATCGCCTGACACGACAGCCGAGACTCGGGTTCTAGGCCCCAGGCCTTGTCGAGCAGGTCGTCTTCGTCTTCTTCCGAGGGGTCGAGTTGATCGAAACCCTCACGAACAATCACATGGCATGTCGTGCACGCGCACGATTTCTCGCAAGCATGCTCGATTTCGATCCCGGCGTCGAGCAGCGTATCGCAAACGCTCTTGCCCGGCTCACCGTCGATGACCGCGCCCTCGGGGCAGAGTTCGACGTGGGGCAGCACTACGATTTGAGGCATAAAACGAGATTCCCTAGACAGGTTGTGGGGGGCGCGCTTCAATCAGATTTCGTCGAGCCTGCGTCCCGACAGGGCGACACGAATGCTCTTGTCCATGCGCCGTGCGGCAAATTCGTCGGTGGCGGACGACACAGCCTTGGTCGCGTCCTCGATGGCGTCGGCGTCGTCGCCACGCAGCACGGCACGCAGCGTTGTCAGCGCGGCATCGATGTCGCGCCGCTCCGACACATCCAGCAGTTCGGCATCGGCGTTCAGCGCCGCTTCGGTGGCCTCGACCAGCCGCTGCGCGTCGACTTGCGCTTCGCGCAGCGCGCGAGCACGCATGTCGATCTCGGCGCTTTGGAAGCTCTCTTCGAGCATCCGCGCGACGTCGTCGTCGCCGAGCCCGTACGACGGCTTGACCACCACCGACGCCTCGACGCCCGACTGCATCTCGCGCGCGGCGACCGACAGCAGTCCATCCGCGTCGACTTGAAAAGTCACGCGAATCCGCGCGGCGCCCGCGGTCATCGGCGGAATGCCGCGCAATTCGAAGCGCGCCAACGAACGGCAATCGGTGACCAGTTCGCGTTCACCCTGCACCACGTGAATCGCCATCGCGGTCTGACCATCCTTGAAGGTGGTGAATTCTTGCGCGCGCGCGACGGGAATCGTCGAATTGCGCGGAATCACCTTCTCGACCAGTCCCCCCATCGTCTCCAGGCCAAGCGACAGCGGAATGACGTCGAGCAGCAGCCATTCATCGCCATCGGGGCGGTTGCCGGCGAGCACGTCCGCCTGGATCGCCGCACCCAGCGCCACGACCTGATCCGGGTCGATGTCGGCCAGCGGCGCCCTGCCGAAGAACTGCTCCACGGCACGGCGCACCGTGCGCATCCGGGTCGCGCCGCCGACCAGCACGATGCCGTCGACCTGCTCACGGGTCATCTTGGCATCGCGCAAGGCCTTGCGCGTCAGCGCGAGGGTGCGTTCGACCAGCGGCTGAACCAGTTCGGCGAACTCGCCCTCGCCGACCGTCAAATCGATGTGATGCCCGCTGTGCAGCGTCACGTCGATGCGCGCCGCGTCCGCGTCCGACAGCGCTTCCTTGGCGGTACGTACGACATCCAGCAGCAACCGGACGTCCTCGGCGACCAGCGTGCCGATCCCCGCCCGGTTCAAGACGTGGCGATACAACGCCTGGTCGAAGTCGTCGCCGCCTAGCGCGGAATCGCCGCCCGTCGACAGCACCTCGAAAACGCCGCGCGTAAGCTTCAGCATCGACAGGTCGAACGTGCCGCCGCCGAGGTCGTAGACCGCGTACAGCCCTTCGGCGCCGCTATCGAGCCCATACGCGATCGCGGCCGCCGTCGGTTCGTTCAAGAGCCGCAGCACGTTCAAACCGGCCAGTTGCGCCGCATCCTTGGTCGCCTGCCGCTGCGCATCGTCAAAATACGCCGGTACGGTGATCACCGCGCCAACCAGGTCTTCGCCAAGCGTGTCCTCGGCGCGCTGACGCAGCGTCGCCAGGATCTCCGCCGACACCTCCACCGGCGACTTGACGCCGTCCACCGTGCGGATCTGCACCATGCCCGGCGCATCGACGAAGTCGTAGGGCGCGTTGTCGGCGTTTTCCACCTCGCCCTTGCCCCGACCCATAAAGCGCTTGACCGACACGATCGTGTTGCGTGGATCGCTCGCCGCCTCATCCTTGGCCAGTTGACCGATACGGCGCCCGCCGTTCGGCAGATAGCGCACCACCGAGGGCAACAGGTAGGCCCCGCTGTCATCGGGCAACACTTCCGGCACGCTGTTGCGGATCGCCGCCACCAGCGAATTTGTCGTGCCCAGGTCGATGCCGACCGACACGCGTCGCTGGTGCGGCGCCGGCGCCATGCCCGGCTCGGAGATTTGCAATAAGGCCATCTGTATTGTCAGGTTGGTGGACTCGCGTCCCTAAGCGTGATCCAACTTTTCGATCTGCGCGTCGATTTCATGCGCGACACGCTCGATAAACATCAATTGACGCACCGCCTCCGCGGCGCCCTGGTCGGCGTTCGAGTCGAGCAGCGCGCCCAGCTTCCTGAAGCGCGACTGCTGCTCGTCGCGCAGTTCCGCGACCAAGGCATCGAGTTCCCCGACGTTGCGCGCAGCGGCGGCGTCCTCGATGCGTTCCCGCCACTCCATTTGCTGCATGAGGAACGCCGGCTCCATCGCGGTGTTGTTCTCCGCGCCCACGTCGATGCCACGCAGGTGCAGCAAGTAAGTCGCGCGCTTGAGCGGCGCTTTGAGCGTCTGATAGGCCTCGTTGGCGCGCGTCGCCCATTGCATCGCAATACGCTTTTGCGCCTCGCCCGCCGCCGCGAAGCGGTCGGGATGCACTTGCGCCTGCACCGTGCGATAGGCGTCGTCGAGCGCATGCGCATCGATCGCGAAGCAGGCGGGCAGATCGAACAACTCGTAATGGTTTGCTGTCAGCGAAGGCATCGTCGGTTCAAAAAAAGAAACTCGGCAACCAGGTCCGTCTGGAAATGACAAGGCCGCGCTCGCGCGCGGCCGTCGCACAACCGTTCTGCCATCACACGCGGAACGACTCGCCGCAGCCGCACTCATCCTTGACGTTAGGATTATTGAACTTGAAACCCTCGTTCAATCCCTCGCGTGCAAAGTCGAGTTCGGTGCCGTCAATGTACGCAAGACTTTTCGGGTCGACGACCACCTTGACGCCGAAGCTCTCGAACACCTGGTCGCTCGCTTCCAGTTCATCGACATACTCGAGTTTGTAGGCCAGCCCTGAGCAGCCGGTCGTACGCACGCCGAGCCGCAGGCCGACGCCCTTGCCGCGTCGCACCAGATACTTCTGGACGTGTTGTGCTGCCTTTTCGGTCAGAGAGATCGCCATCTTGTCTCGACGCACCGGTTTTGCCGGCACTGGAAAATCCATTCAATACCGTATCGGTACCGCGCAACGCCGCCGCACCGCCTACCCGTCAAGCCCGCGCGCGTAGCGCCACGCGCGGACATCGCCCTTTACGCCGCACGTTCCTCGGCCTGCTCGACGCCGCCGTGGCGCGTCTTGTAGTCGGCCACGGCCGCCTTGATCGCGTCTTCGGCGAGGATCGAACAGTGGATCTTCACCGGCGGGAGCGCCAATTCTTCGGCGATCTGCGTGTTTTTGATCGACAGTGCTTCGTCGAGCGTCTTGCCCTTCACCCACTCGGTCACCAGCGAACTGGAGGCGATGGCCGAACCGCAGCCATACGTCTTGAACTTCGCGTCCTGGATGACACCGTCCGCGCCCACGCGGATTTGCAACTTCATCACGTCGCCGCATGCCGGCGCACCGACCATGCCGGTACCGACGGTATCGTCATCCTTGCCGAACGAACCCACATTACGTGGATTTTCATAGTGATCGAGAACCTTATCGCTGTATGCCATGATCTCAAGCTCCTTATACGTCTATACGGTAAGCGGCGCGTCCGACTCTTAGTGCGCCGCCCATTGAATGGTCGACAGGTCGATGCCGTCCTGGTGCATTTCCCACAGTGGCGACAGTTCGCGCAGCTTGGCAATCTTGCCGTTCAACAAACTGATCACGAAATCGACTTCCTGTTCGGTGGTGAAGCGGCCGAGCGTGAAGCGGATCGAGCTGTGCGCCAGTTCGTCATTGCGGCCCAGCGCGCGCAGCACGTAAGACGGCTCCAGCGACGCCGAGGTGCAGGCCGAGCCCGACGACACGGCAACGTCCTTGACCGCCATGATCAGCGACTCCCCTTCGACGAAGTTGAAGCTGATGTTCAGGTTGTGCGGCACGCGCGCTTCCATGTCGCCATTCACATAGACTTCGTCCATCTTCGACAATCCTGCCAGCAGACGGTCACGCAGCATGCGCACGCGCTCGTTCTCCGTGGCCATCTCCTCACGCGCCAGACGAAACGCTTCGCCCATGCCGACGATCTGGTGCGTCGCCAGCGTCCCCGAACGCATGCCGCGCTCGTGTCCGCCGCCGTGCATCTGCGCCTCGATGCGCACGCGCGGCTTGCGGCGCACGTACACCGCGCCGATGCCCTTCGGACCATAGGTCTTATGCGCCGAGAACGACATGAGGTCGACTTTCAGCTTCTGCAGGTCGATCACCACCTTGCCGGTCGCCTGCGCCGCATCCACATGGAAAATGATGCCCTTCGAGCGACAGATCTCGCCGATCGTCTCGATATCCTGGATCACGCCGATCTCGTTGTTCACGTGCATCACCGATGCCAAGATCGTGTCCGGGCGGATCGCCGCCTTGAACGCCTCGAGATCGATGAGGCCGTTCTCGAGCACGTCGAGATAGGTCACTTCGAAGCCGTGGCGCTCGAGTTCGCGGGTCGTGTCCAGAACGGCCTTGTGCTCGGTCTGGACCGTAATGAGGTGCTTGCCCTTGCTCTTGTAGAAGTTGGCGGCCCCTTTGATCGCAAGGTTGTTCGACTCGGTCGCACCCGACGTCCAGATGATTTCACGCGGATCGCAATTGACCAGCGCCGCGACCTCCTCGCGCGCCTGCTCGACCGCACGCTCGGCGTCCCATCCATACGCGTGGCTGCGCGACGCGGGGTTGCCGAACTGCTCGCGCAGGTACGGAATCATCTTGTCCACCACACGCGGATCGACCGGGGTCGTCGCGCTGTAGTCCATGTAAATGGGCAGGTGGGGCGTGTCGTTATTCATGTGGGAACTCCGAAAAGCTATCGTTTCAGCGGGTTATGCCGACGGTTAAAGTCGCCTGGGGTCGCTTCGCTTTGCGCGCCCGGGCCGGCTAGCGGGCGCATTCGACCGGTTTGCACCGGCAGCTTGCTGCGCTGCCGCCCGCGGCCAAGACTTCCCCGGGGCCGCAGACGACCGGCGCCGTCAGGACTGGGCGATATTGAACACGGAATTCGGTCCTTTCGGTGCGAGACGCACCGGCTCGACCGTCTCATTGCGGCGGTCGTGCAGTAGCGCCGGTGCGCTCCCGCGCGTGCGTTGCTGGTCGACCAAATCTCTCAGTGACACTGAGTCCAGGTATTCCACCATTTTCTGATTCAACGTCGACCACAAATCGTGGGTCATGCAATGACCATCATCCTGCTTGGTGCCTTCGCAGGTTCCCTTGCCGCCGCATTGCGTCGCATCCAGCGGTTCATCGACCGCGATGATGATGTCCGCGACCGTCACACTCTCAGCGCGACGTGCCAAGTTATACCCGCCGCCCGGACCGCGCACCGACTCGACAATCTCGTGACGCCGCAGCTTCCCGAACAGCTGCTCGAGATACGACAGCGAAATGCGCTGCCGCTGGCTGATGCCGGCGAGCGTCACCGGACCGTCATCCTGGCGCAACGCCAGATCGATCATCGCAGTGACGGCAAAGCGGCCCTTCGTGGTGAGTCTCATGGCGTGGGAACCGTAATTCTCGACAATTTTCGTCAAGTATAAATACCTTAAGAAATTAGTCAAGTACCCGGGGAAATCTAACTGTCCGATGCGCCGTGTTATCTGACCCCTTCCTGCCTGGGCAACTGGTTTTACAAGTAAAAAATAGGGCCCCAACACGGCCAACGTCAAACAGCCGATTACACACAAGACTTGATTTTACGCGTGATTGCGGATACGCGCCGGCCGTCGCGGCGCTTCGAAATGGCGATGCACGCGCGTTGGCGCCACATCGCTGCGGCGCAGAAGGTCATCGCCGACAAGCCCGTAAGAGACTACGCGCGCCAGCTCGGCACTGAAGCGCTCGACGGTGACCGGCGGCACCGTCCATCCCGCCGGCGACGGGACCCGCATTTGCATGACGACGCAGGCAGTGAGCGGCAGCAGCACCGCAACCAGCCACCAATTGGAAATCTTGTTGTTCTGCATCCTGTCCTCGACTGAATTGCGGGGTTCATACGTTGTGGGGCTCGCCTCACCCAGGGCTTACGGGCCCTTGGGAACCCCATTAGCCGTTGGCGGCACGGGTGGCGCATCGCCTTGGCCAGAGAGCGCCCGGAACCCGGTTTTGCACGCAAACATCGGTGAATGGCCGACACGCACCCTCTTAGTTGATTGAACCGCGCCACATCGACGCCGACTGCGACGAAGTGTAAGGAAACATGTCCACGCAACGGGTCGGTGACGCGCCTCTTGCGGCACTGCGGACAAACGCATGCCCTGGGCGCCCCCCACTGCTGGCTGTAACGCTGTTGCGCGTGCCTGGGGCGTGCGCCGGCCGTTAGGCGAAAGATTCCTTTACAAACTTCCCGAAAGAAAAACACGCCCCCACGGTCTTACAGCAACATAAATTCTTCTTCCATCCAACTAACGTCCGGGTATTGAAAGTGAAGGTCATCCAAGGCAGCAAATGGGTCGCGGCTCTCGCTGTGCCGATTGTGGTGAGCGGCTGCGTGTCGGACGGTTACGACACCGCGGTGCCAAGCGGCGCCTACTATGAGGGCTACGCCCCGGCGACTGTGTATGAGGCGCCGGTGATATATGACAACTACGGCTATTACGGTCCGCCAGGTCCCGCCTGGGGCCCGGGCTGGTATCCCGGCCGTCCCGGCTATTACTGGCGCGATCGCCCTCAGCATGGCGCAGGTCACGACGGCGGTCCGCATCGGCCACCGTCGCACGGCGGCCCGCCGGCGGCAGCAACCCCGCCGCCCAGCGACGGCAATCCGGGCAGCGCGCGGCCGCAACGCAGCGGCCCGCACGGCCGCGCGTCGGCAGGTGCACTAAGCGGCGGAACCGGCCAGGGCGCCAGCAATCAACCCCCACGGGGCGTTGGCCCCGCTGGACCGCGCGCAAGCAATCAGCCCTCAGGAGGCGCCGGCCCCGCCGGCCCGCGCGCAAGCAATCAATCCCCACAGGGCGTCGGCCCCAGCGGACCGCGCTAGGCGCGACACCGCCTGTCCGGAGGCTCTGCGCCAAGTCCACGTCGCCCGCACCGCATTCCGTGTGCACCTTTCACAATACGAGATACAATCGCTCATCTACCTATGCGGCATGTGGTTTTTCCATGAACGACTTGAATGCGGATGCGAAGACCTCGATCCAGGTCATCGAGCGGATGATGCGTCTGCTCGATGCGCTTGCCGCGCATAGCGACCCGGTCAGCCTCAAAGAACTTGCGCAGCGTACTCAACTCCACCCGTCCACGGCGCACCGTATCCTGAACGACATGGTGACATGCCGGATGGTGGATCGGTCCGATCCGGGGACGTATCGTCTGGGCATGAGACTGCTCGAACTCGGCAACCTCGTGAAGGCTCGCCTGTCGGTGCGCGACGCGGCGCTGACGCCAATGCGCGAACTGCACCGGCTGACCGGTCAAACGGTCAACCTATCGGTACGGCAAGGCGACGAGATCGTTTATATCGAGCGCGCTTATTCGGAGCGCTCGGGAATGCAGGTGGTCCGCGCGATCGGCGGCCGCGCCCCGCTGCATCTGACGTCGGTCGGCAAGCTTTTCCTCGCCGCCGACGAGGCGCCGCGAGTGCGCGCCTACGCGACGCGCACCGGACTTGCAGGACATACGCAAAACAGCATTACCGACGTGGCGAAACTCGAGCGCGAATTGGCGCACGTGCGCCAGCAATCGTGCGCGCGCGATAACGAGGAGCTCGAACTCGGCGTGCGCTGCATCGCGGCGGGCATCTACGACGATACCGGCAAGCTGGTCGCCGGCCTGTCGCTATCGGCGCCAGCCGACCGGCTGCAGGACGCCTGGCTGCTGCAACTGAGCGAAACCGCGCTGGAGATTTCGCAGTCGCTTGGCTATCAGACGCCGCACCCCTCGCATGAGGCAGCATGAGGCAACGGCGGCCACCGCCGTCGAACCTCGCGCATCGAAAAAAAGCCGCGCATCGCGCGGCTTTTCTTATTGGAGCGCCGCACTGCGGCCTTACGTGCCAGCGCGACCCGTGCCCGCGCTGGTGACGCTCTGCACGCCGCCGGCATCGAGCCAGTTGCGCAACCGCTGAGCATCCCCGAAACGCGAATACTTGCCGTATGAGTCAAGCAGCACGATTACGACCGGGCGATTGTGAATCGTTGCTTGCATCACCAGACACTCACCTGCTTCATTGATGAAGCCGGTCTTTTGCAAGCCGATATCCCATGACGGACTGCGAATCAGCGCATTGGTGCTCCGGTAGGCGAGGATCCGCTTGCCGGTATTCACATCGTAACTGTGGTCCGTCGAAAAATTGCGAATCAGCGGGGACTTGTACGCCGCGTCCACCAGCTTGACCAGGTCGCGTGCGCTCGAGACGTTATGACTGGTCAAGCCGGTCGGACTTTCGAAATGCGTGTCGTGCATGCCGAGTTCGTCGGCCTTGCGATTCATCGCCATCAGAAAGGCCGGCCGGCCGCCGGGGTAATAGCGCGATAGCGCCGCTGCGGCACGGTTCTCGGACGCCATCAGCGCGATATGCAGCATGTCCTCGCGGGACAGCGTCGATCCGATCGACAAGCGCGAACCGGTGCCCTTCTCATAGTCGCGGTCGTCGTCGGTGACAGTCAACATTTCGGACATCGGCTCTTTCGACTCGAGCACCACGAGCGCGGTCATCAACTTCGTGATCGAGGCGATCGGCACCACCGAGGCGGAGTTCTTGTCATACAGCGTCTCGCCGGAGTTCTGGTCGACCACGTAGGCGATGCTCGAACGCAAGCTGAGTGCGCCGTCCCCTTGCAAGGAAAACGCCTGCACCGGACGGCTCGGTGCGAACGCGACACGGTGCACCGGCTGGCGACGGCCGCGTCCCTCAAAGTGCGCCGACACGCGGTGCCGGCCATCCGGTTCGACCGAGGCGGACGCCCTCACGCGCCGCGCGGTCGCCTCCGCAGCCGCCGCGTTCTTGCCGCCCGGGCGTGCCGCGCGATGCGTCTGAGCGCCGCGCGTGGCGTCCGATTTGACGGCGGTCTTAGCGGACTTAACTGACTTAGCTGACTTAACGGACTTAACGGACTTAACACTCTTGACGGATTTGGCGGCCTTCGCATCGCGGGGGGCCTTGCTCGATGCAGGTGTCTGATCGGCGTCGCTCGCCGCGCTCGACGTAGCGGCACGAGCGTCCACAGGCACACTCAGCGCCGCCGTCAGCAGTGCGGTTCCCGCAACAGTCATCAGCGAACTGAACGCTAGGCCCCGCACGAGCTTAAGCGGCAAAAACAGGGGTTTCGTCATTGTTTATTATGCCAAGCGACATGGAATTCCACGCCAGTGTAGTCAAGCCGGGAATGTTTAGCAATATTAGGCACTTATTAGCCACATCTAAGCTCAGTTCTAAACCACGATTGCCTTTGCACTATGGCCCGCCTCTAAGCAATGGCAATAGACAATCAAGGCGATGGGTCAACGCGCGTCGCTACAACAAGCGCCGCGCTCCTTGCCTTTGACCGGCTATATCAATCGGGGACAGCTCCAACCGGAGATGCCTAACTGCAACCTCACAGTAGCGACGCGACACGTTCGCTCCAGGTCAGACGCCGCCGCACTGCAAACCGCGCGCGTAAGACACACGAATGCTCTGGAGGTTCCGCACGTTGGCAGTCCGCGATGCAAATCGTACACCGACATCGAATTATCCGCTGCATCATGACACCGATGTGAAAAAGAATTCGCGGGGTGCGCTGCATGCCGGGCACGCATGCGCCCGGCATGCCCGGGGGTTTTCCCTAGGTCATTGTATTTAAAACACAAAAACAATGGTGCATCGCACCAAAAATGGCTTGACATCGTTGAAATCGGACCTAGAATAGGCTTCATGCTGCGACGCACAATGACGCGCGGCTACCAAGCTCTCATCGGCGGTTGATCGTATGACTTGGTCCTAAACCAGCGGCCCTGCCCAGGGGTCGGAAATCAGGAGCATAAACATGAGTCTGTTGACCCCCGAGCAAATCGCTGCGGCTCAAAAAGCGAATCTCGAAACCTTATTCAGCCTGACGAACAAAGCGTTCGAAGGCGTCGAGAAGCTCGTCGAACTGAATCTACAAGTGGTCAAGTCGACCATCGCGGAATCCCAGGACACTGTGCAGCGGGCGTTTTCGGTCAAGGACGCACAGGAGTTGTTCGCGTTCCAGGCGAGCCTGACGCAGCCGGTTGCCGAGAAGCTGCTGTCGTACGGCCGTCACTTGTTTGAAATTGCGTCGGTCACCCAAGCCGAGTTCGCGCGCGTTGCCGAAGCGCAGTACGAAGAACAGAACCGCAAGGTCCAGGCACTGGTCGACAATGTCGCGAAGAATGCGCCTGCCGGGTCGGAAACCGCCGTTGCCGTGATGAAGTCGGCTATCACCGCCGCGAATACGACTTACGAGACGGTGCACAAGGCGGCCAAGCAAGCGGTCGAAATCGCCGAAAGCAATTTCAACGCCGCTGCAACGGCAGCCTCCAAGGCCGCTTCTCAAGCCGCCGCGCAAGCATCGCGCGTCGCTAAGCGGTAAGGCGCCGGGCTGTCCGTATATTTGCGGGCCAAGCGCCGCAATGGCGGTCCGATCGTCTGTAAAAAAACCCGGCTCAACGCCGGGTTTTTTTTGGGGCTCGTCACGCTAGACCGTAAAGAACCGCTTATTTTGCACCGCGCGCCAGGCGCGGCTCGGTACGTAGGCTACTTTTTGCGCTGCGGCGGCAAATCGGTGCAGACGCCTTCGTACAATTCGGCAGCCATGCCGATCGATTCGCTGAGGGTCGGATGCGGGTGTATCGTCTTGCCGATGTCGGCCGCGTCGGCGCCCATCTCGATCGCGAGACACACTTCGCTGATCAAGTCGCCGGCGTTCAGGCCGACGATGCCGCCGCCGATCACGCGATGCGTGGCCTGGTCGAAGATCAGCTTCGTGAAGCCCTCGTCGCGGCCATTGGCGATCGCTCGTCCGGACGCGGCCCACGGAAACGAGGCCTTGCCGTACGCGATCCCTTCCAACTTGCACTGTTCCTCGGTCTTGCCGGCCCACGCCACTTCCGGGTCCGTGTACGCGACCGAAGGAATCTGCAAGGCATCGAAGTACGACTTCTGCCCGGCCGCGACTTCCGCCGCGACATGGCCCTCGTGGACCGCCTTATGTGCAAGCATCGGCTGTCCGACGATATCGCCAATTGCGAAGATATGCGGCACGTTGGTGCGCATTTGCTTGTCGACGTTGATAAAGCCGCGGTCGGTCACTGCCACGCCCGCTTTTTCCGCACTCAGGCTCTTGCCATTCGGGCTGCGTCCGACCGCCACCAGCACCAGGTCGTAGCGCTGCGGCTCGGCCGGCGCCTTCTCGCCCTCGAACGTCACATAAATGCCGTCCGGCTTCGCTTGCGCTTGGGTCGTCTTGGTCTTCAGCATCAGGTTCGCGAAACGCTTGGCGTTGAACTTTTCCCAGACCCTGACGAGATCGCGATCGGCGCCGGTCATCAAGCCGTCGAGCATTTCCACCACGTCGATCGACGCGCCGAGCGACGCATAAACGGTCGCCATTTCGAGACCGATAATGCCGCCCCCAATGACCAGCATGCGCTGGGGGATTTGCCGCAGTTCCAGCGCACCGGTCGAATCGACCACGCGCGGGTCTTCAGGGATGAACGGCAGCTTTACCGCCTGAGAACCGGCCGCGATGATCGCCTGCTTGAAGTGCACGACCTTCTTGCC
>Ga0310811_10008452_pt1 | contig 13238 bp, 12 predicted proteins | sample YCmetagenome_FD_207642 | JGI IMG/M metagenome (GOLD analysis project Ga0310811, IMG submission 207642) | Soil microbial communities from experimental microcosm in Duke University, North Carolina, United States - YC | ecosystem: Engineered > Artificial ecosystem > Soil microcosm > Unclassified ...
CCCGACGTAAAAATGGTACGTCCGATAAGGTACACATACGAGTAGTACCCTTTGTTCAAAAGCGAGTCCCTGGCTTGTTCGTTTATTGTTCCTCTTGAAAATTCGATATCAATTGGTGTTACCGTATGTATTTTACTTGCCGTCTCTGTAAAATCATAGCTGATAGAGTTTACAAAACTCTGCCGTTCAACCAGACCTTTTTGGAAGAACAAAGAATAACTGCTGGCGAACGTAGTGTGCGGTACGCCATATTTTCCCAAAATAGGCAAATGAAAAGGAAAAAGTATTTGGGGGTAAGTAACGCTTGCTCCAAGTTTAAACTCCTGGTTCTCAACTGCGCCGCGCACCGTAGAATTGCTGCCGTTGTCGAACAGCGTATTATAGTTGAGCTTTACCTGTAAAATGGTGGCCGACTTGAACAGGTTTCTGTCAGTAAAAGTATTGCCAATGTTGAACCCATATCTGCCGCCGTTGAAAAGGAACTCGCCCTCCACCCTGTCCGACATCTGTTTCAATGGCACAAGGTCTATTCGCTTGTTAAGGCGGTTAGTACTATCGGCCAGCTTTTCATAGGCCGGGTTAGGCACATTCCTGAAAACGTTCAACTCGGCCAGGCGCGACGTTGTCAGTATTTGCCTGTCGATATTATAAAGTTCACCCTTTTTCTGGAAATCGTAAATGGTGATGATACGTGGGTTAAATTTATGCGAATAGTCGATAAATTTATATTGGGAATCTACTTTGAGGGTATCTGCAGGCCCGGTATTCCTGCCGCTGGTGTTGGATATCGTTATCGTGGTGTTGTTGATCTTATATGTGGGGTGTGTACTTTTGCCCTGCGGGTTATCAATAATCATTTTTACATCGGCAACGCTTTTGTTAAAGGTAGTATCGGCATCGAAAGTGATGTATTGGCGCAAAAAATCATAATACCCGTTCCGCTTCATCAGGGTGTAAATTCCATCGCGTTCGTACGCCAATGTATCAGCATCATATCGTCCGCCAGGCCTTACATGGGTAAATGAAGAAAGATATTGCCGGTAAAGGTGCTCCACCTTTTTATCCGCAATGCTATCGCTATATTTTCGAAACCTGAACATTGGGCCCTCGGTTGCTGTGAATATGAGTTCGGCCCGCTTATTTTTTACCTTTATGGTATCGGTAACGGCCGCTTTCAGGTACCCCTTATTCCTCAAAAATTTTTGTATCTGCTGTTTTGAAAATTCTACCAGAGACGTATCCACGATATTAGGCGGTTCGCCGATGTCTTTTTTCCCGTTCTTGCTGAACCAGTAATATAACCGGAGATTAAATTTGTTATTAGGCTGCTGGTCTTTATCTACATAGTTGATGGCAGCTTCAGAAAACTCTTTATCGACCCCTTTGATGGTAATTTTACGCACAAGCGCCTGGTTATCCTTAAGCCGCCGGGTTAAACTGCAGCCCGAAACCAGAAAGACAAGAAGAATACTTAATATTGTAAGGCGGTAACCTTCTGTACTATATGCTTTCAAAATCCCAAATCAATTTATTAAAGTCATTACAACATAAAAAGTTTCGCCGCGAAGCAGGTTTTTTTTTGGTGGAGGGCCACAAATCCATCATCGAATTTGTCAATTCGCCTTACCAAATAGAAACTATTTATCATATTCCCCGGTTCGATTCAAAAGTGCTGAAATTATCCCAAAAAATAAACTTGTGTGAAATTTCTGTTACCGACCTTGAGAAAGTAAGCAGCCTTAAAACGCCGCAGGATGTTGTAGCGCAAATCAAAATACCAGCATGGGGGGCTTTGGGCCACAACGAATTGAAAGGGAAGTTTTCGCTGGTATTAGATGGTATCCAGGATCCTGGTAATATGGGAACCATTATCCGCATTGCCGACTGGTTCGGCATTGAGCAGATCATTTGTTCAGAAGACACGGTTGATGTTTACAATCCGAAGGTGGTACAGGCCAGCATGGGTTCCCTGGCAAGGGTTAAGGTTTACTATACCGGTCTGAGTGCGTTTTTGCCGTTGGTTAAGCTGCCTGTATTCGGGGCTTTGCTAAATGGGAATAACATATATAACACTGATTTTGGTAATGAAGGGCTTGTGTTGCTGGGCAACGAAGGAAACGGGATCAGGCTTGAAACGGAAAAATTGATTACCAGCGCAGTAACTATACCGCGTGCCGGTAAGGCGGAATCATTGAATGTAGCGATAGCAACGGCGTTATTTTGTTCGGAAATAAGCAGAAAAGCTTTAAAATAAAATTGCCAGCCAATAAATATTTACTATTTTTGCACTCCTTAAAAAGGGTCGGATGGCCGAGTGGCTAGGCAGAGGTCTGCAAAACCTCCTACAGCGGTTCGAATCCGCTTCCGACCTCGAGGTTTACAATATTAAAATTACAACACCATGGGCGTTACACGTTTAAAAAGAAAAGACAGAAGAAATAAAACTTTCTCACGTTTAGAGGTTCAGGGCCTTAAGCTGGCTACCAACATCGAGCTGGGAAGCCGTTCGGCGGAGCCGAAAAAAAGCCAATTAGTGAAGAATAACGAAGCTATTGCGAAGGCTTTAGGTAAATAAGCCCCCTCTAAATCTCCCCCTGCCGGGGAGACTTTATTGATCAAGTTACAAATCCTGTTTGCTTAGGCAGACAGGATTTTTTTATTGATCCGGCTGATCAAACCGGGGCCTTCATAAATAAAGCCGGTATAAAGCTGCACCAGTGAAGCCCCAGCCTTTAATTTGTCCATGGCATCCTGTGCGGAATGGATGCCGCCCACCCCAATAATGGGGAAAGCACCCTTTGACCGTTGGGAAAGATAGCGTATCACTTCGGTGGAGTGTTCCGTTAGGGGTTTTCCGCTTAGTCCGCCTTGCTCCTCTGTATATTTTGCTGATCTCAACCCTTCACGAACGACGGTAGTATTGGTGGCAATCAAGCCGGCAATCTTTGTTTGGATAACGATGTCCACAATATCATCCAATTGCTCGTGGGTCAGATCGGGGGCGATCTTTAATAATATCGGCCGGCTGATACCATTTTTGGAATTTCGTTGCTGCAGGGTGTTCAATATATTCATCAACGGCTCCTTCTCCTGCAAAGCACGAAGGCCTGGCGTATTGGGCGAACTCACGTTCACAACGAAGTAATCAACCACATCAAACAGACGGTCAAAACATTTGATGTAGTCATTTACGGCTTCTTCGTTGGGTGTGACTTTGTTTTTGCCAATGTTACCACCTATGATCAACCCCTTTTGCAAGGGCTTGGCATTGCGGCGGTAAGCGGCAATACGCTCGGCTACTACATCAGCTCCCATGTTGTTGAAACCCATGCGGTTAATGAGCGCCTTATCTGCCGGCAGGCGGAACATCCTCGGTTTAATGTTGCCTGGCTGCGGTAAAGGAGTTACGGTCCCAACTTCAATAAAGCCAAAACCAAGGTCGGCCATCTCGCCTATCACTTCGGCATTCTTATCAAAACCCGCAGCAAGGCCCACAGGGTTTTTAAACTTAAGGCCGAATACCTCTTTCTCCAGGCGGGTATCCTGTATATCCCATATCAACCGGCTTACCTTTGAACCACCGGGAAAGCGATTGAAGCGTTTTAAATTACGGGTAACAAAATAGTGTATATTTTCAGGGTCGAACCGGAACAGCAGCGGTTTTATCAACTGGTACATGCCGCGAAGTTAGATTTTTTAGTTCATAGTTCACGGATCATAGTTCATGGCGTCTATCGCTTTTTGCTTTCTGCCTTAAGCTTTAAGCCTCAAAAACCGTATCTTTGCGCGCAAATGATCGCTATAAATAATCTTACGTTCGAGATAGGTGCGCGGGCTTTATATGATGAGGCTAACTGGCATATTAAACCGGGTGAAAAAATTGGCCTGATAGGTGCTAACGGCACCGGGAAAACTACCCTGTTGAAAATGATCGTTGGTGAGTATTCGCCAACGTCGGGTACTATATCCATGGCCAAGGACCTGACCATGGGCTACCTAAACCAGGACCTGCTCTCCTACTCTTCCGAAAAAAATATATTGCATGTGGCCATGGAGGCTTTTGAGCGCCAGAACCAGTTGCACGACGAAATAGAGAACCTGCTAAAAAAGCTCGAAACAGATTATAGCGAGGACCTGCTGCACAAACTGAGTGACAAGCAGCATGAATTTGAAGTGCTGGATGGTTATAACATCGAATACAAAGCGCACGAGATACTGGCCGGTCTTGGTTTTAGCGAACCGGACACCCATCGCAAGTTGAGCGAGTTTTCTGGCGGCTGGCGTATGCGTGTGATGCTTGCCAAGATACTTTTGCAGGCACCGGACATCCTGTTGCTGGATGAGCCTACCAACCATCTTGACTTACCTTCCATACAATGGCTCGAGGAATACCTGAAAGCTTTTGAAGGGGCAATAGTTATTGTATCACACGACAGGTGGTTTTTGGACAGAGTGATCAACCGTACGGTTGAATCGCGCAAAGGCAAGCTGACCGTTTATGCGGGTAATTATTCATTCTACCTGGAAGAAAAGGCACAGCGTGAAGAAATTCAGCGGGGCGAATTTAAAAATCAACAATCGAAAATACGGCAGGAAGAGCGTTTGATAGAACGTTTCAGGGCCAAAGCTTCCAAAGCTAAAATGGCGCAGTCGCGCATTAAAGCGCTGGACAAGCTGGAACGTGTGGATGATGTGGATGATGATAACCCGTCGGTGAATTTCAGCTTCCGCTTTTCGAAGCAATCGGGCAGGCACGTGGTAACACTGGATAACATCACCAAAAAATATCCTGCTATCGATATTTTAGAACATGCGGAGGCGGTAATTGAAAAAGGCGACAAAATTGCGCTGATAGGCGCAAACGGCAAAGGTAAATCAACCTTATTGCGCATTATTGCAGGTGCTGATAAAGATTTTACCGGCAAGGCTGAAACCGGCCACAATGTATCGCAAACCTTTTTTGCGCAGCACCAACTGGAAGCTTTACATTTGGAAAATACAGTTTTGCAGGAGTTACAGTCATTCGCCCCAAAACATACCGAAACAGAATTGCGGACTATTTTAGGTTCATTCCTGTTTACCGGCGATGACGTATTCAAGAAGATCAAAGTGTTATCGGGTGGTGAAAAGTCGCGTGTTGCTTTGGCGAAAGCTCTAACAGCAGACGCTAATTTCCTGGTACTGGATGAGCCGACGAATCACCTGGACATCGCATCAGTAAACATCCTGGTACAGGCGCTGCAACAATACCAGGGTACTTTCATCGTCGTATCCCACGACCGCTATTTCCTTGACAATGTGGCCAACAAGATATGGTTTATCGAGGACCACCTGATAAAACAATACCCGGGCACTTATGCCGAGTTTGACGAATGGAGCGCTAAACGTAAGTTTGCGCCCAAAGCCGCCACCCCTGCACCCCAGCCCAAAAAAGAAGAAAAGAAAGAGCCTTCTCCCGAAAAGCAACAATCGGACGAAAAATCCAAACAGATAAAAAAACTTAACCAGGACCTGGCAAAGATGGAGCAGGAAATAGCTGAACTGGAAAAGGCGGTGAAGGAGTTTGAGGCACAACTTGCCGACGATAAGTTGTATAACGATGCGAATAATGCAGCCAGGGTAACTGACAGCTACCAGCTAAAGAAACTGGAACTACAGGAAGTGCAAGTTAAGTGGGAAGCGCTGGCGGAACAAATTTTGGAACTGGAGGCTTGATTGTAGGGATTTGTGATTAGTGACCAAAGATTAGTAGAGTAAACCCAGGTAAACCATGAGGAGATTTGCGTTATGTTTCTGCATAGCTTTGTTTTTTAGCTTAGGTGGCTTTGCGCAAACTACGCCCTATACCGACCAGGTTTTTCTTCCGGAAATAAAAACCGTCGAATTATATAACACCAAAAAAGCAGCATCATTCCCTCTTATCGAGCTAAACTCGGGTGAGCAGCTTTTATTGGGCTTTGATGACCTGCAGGGCGGCAGCCGCAATTTTTATTATACCATTGAGCATTGCGACGAGAACTGGACCCCGACCAATATTTCGCCGGCAGAATACCTGCAAAGCTTCACCGAGGACCAAATACGCGACTACAGCTATTCATCGTCCACTATTCAAAAATACACTCACTACGAGCTTAAATTTCCGAACGATAATATCAGGCCAAAAATATCCGGCAATTATGTACTGAAAGTTTACGAGGACGGGGACAGATCCAAAATGGTGCTTACACGGCGTTTTTATGTGGTGGAGCCGAAGGTTTCTACTGTGGCCGAGGTTGTTCCGTCGAGTGATAATTCGTTAAGAGAAACCCATCAGAAGGTCAATTTCGAGATCAACTACGGGGCTTTGCGGGTACAGAATCCCAATTATGACATCCGTGCGCTTATCATTCAAAACCGGCGCAGCGAAACAGCTATCCTTAATTCGCAGCCCGCCAACATTCGCGGCAACACATTGGTCTACAATGACATCAGCACTAACAATTTCCAGGGACTAAATGAATTCAGGCATTTCGATACGCGCAGCCTGAAATTGAATTCGGACCGGGTATCGCACATTTACCGCGATACAGCGAATACGGTAGTGTTACTGATAGACCCGACCAATAACCAGCCTAACTACGCCTTCTATTACGACAACGACGGCAAATTCTTTCCGGGAAACCAGGATGGCGGCAGCGACCCGCGTGTAGACGCCGACTATGCACACATGTACTTCATGCTTGCAACAACCAGATCAGATAACGATGGCACGGTGTATATTGTAGGGCAATTCAATAATTACCGGCTTAGTGATGCAAGTAAATTAGTGTATGACCCAACGGATCATCACTTTCATATCCAGTTGTTCCTGAAACAGGGCGTTTATGATTATGAATATGTGTGGGTGCCTAAAGGATCGGCTAAGCCGGACAATACGGCTTTCGGCGGGTCACATTTCGAGACGGAAAATGAATATGAAATACTGGTTTACTATCACCCCTCGGGCGCAAGGTGGACCGAGCTGGTGGGGTACCGGCCGTTGAGTACTCAAAAGAGGTAAGGATTTGTATATTTACGGCAAAACCCCCAAATATGAAATCCAGAACGCCCAAAGAATCACACACCATTATGAACGAACTGGTATTACCCAACGATACCAACACATTGCATAACCTGATGGGCGGGCGCTTATTGCACTGGATGGATATTGCTGCGGCTATATCGGCGCAAAAGCATTGCAACCGTATAGTGGTTACTGCCTCTGTTGACAATGTCTCTTTTAAGCACTCTATCAAGCTGGGCGATGTGGTTACTATTGAGGCGAAAGTGACCCGCGCATTTACCACTTCGGTAGAGGTAAGGCTTGATGTATGGGCACAAAATATACCCTCGGCGACGAAAGTTAAAAGCAACGAGGCTTATTACACCTTTGTGGCTGTGGATCAAAGCGGGCGGACGATACCTGTACCGTCGCTGGAGCCGGAAACCGAGGAAGATAAACTGTTGTATGCCGGTGCATTACGCCGTCGTCAACTACGCCTTATCCTGGGCGGAAAAATGAAACCGGATGATGCTACAGAATTGAAGGCGTTGTTTTTTACCGATCAGAAAGAGTAAGTTTAAAATGCTCGTTTATTCGCCGGGCTGATTCGTTACGGGCTTTATCAGTCCGTCCTGGTTAATGGACCACGAGGATTTGCCGTCTTTATCTTTTACCAAAGCCATAAACTGGTAATCTGTTGCCTGAAGTGTTAATTCATTTGCCCTTCTATCGACACTAATCTCCTGGCCCAAACCAAGGTCTGTCAAGTTTTTATTGTAGCTGTGGTGTTTTTCATACCATTCCTTTTCACGGTAGTAGACGAGCCACAGGTATTGCTTTTGCAATTCTGCATATGGCATGGTAAAGAGTACCGAGCCAGACTCTTTTTTGCTGAATTGTAAATAGCCCCATCGTTCGGGGTAGTGCATATTGATAAGCCCCTGCGCCGACCATACCCAATTATGTTCGGGCAGTGGTTTACCTGCTTTATCGGTAAGCTTAACATTCTTACCGTCAATAACTTTGGTATCCCACTCAACCCGCGAAAAGTTAGCACGCCAAATTGTTCCTTCACGCGGCACGATAGGGCCGCCGCCCAGACGCATCGACCTGAATGGCACAGCCATTTCAATTGTCCAGCCCTCATCTTCGTCAGCCGGGTTATTAAGCGTGCCCTGTATCTTCACCGCCGACCGTAAGCCTTTAACATCCCAGCTGCTCAGAGGTGTTCCGCCGTCGCGATAGGCCTTATTCAGGAACAGGTCGAAAATGGTATTAAATGGGTTTATCTCGACCTCGAAATAATTATGCATTGTGTTATAGGGATCTATAAAAAATTCGAAATCATTATCATGAAAAATGACATCGTCCCTGTTCTTTAAGGTTGCCCACACCTGCGGCTCGGTTAGCTGAGCGGCAATGTAAAGACAGCTATCGTCCCAAAGCATCTTTATTTTGGTAGAAAGCGAAGGTTTGGGTTTGTCGGCGCCTTCAATGTCTACAAATTCGTTCGTCCAGGTTACGTGCTGCCAGGCTAATTCGTTAATATTGCCGTCGATTACCGGGGGAATTGCTGTGTGATAAACGATATAGTTCCCCGGTGTGGTAAACAAGTTTTCCAATCCCTTAAAAGGTGACTGCGCCCGGAGGGCAATTGAATTAAGAAGAAGAGCGGAGCAAAGCAGGTATCTGAACACGGAAAAAATTGAGACAGGTTGATGATGGACAATTAATTATGATTTAGCTTCCCATTTCCACTATCTTATCAAATTCCTCCCTTTTCACTGCGGAAACAGACAAGCGGCCGAGCTTTACTAATTGGATATCTTTTAATGCCGGTTCGGCTTTTATTTGCGCCAGTGTGACTGATTTTTTCAGGGCTTCGACAGGCACGAGATCAACCACCAGCCAATTGGTGTCGTCGGTAGTTGGGTCCTGGTACGATTCTTTGATCACTTTGGCTATGCCAACAACATCCTTACCCTCGTTGCTATGATAAAAAAACACCAGGTCTCCCTCTTTCATAGCTCTCAGGTTGTTACGCGCAGCAAAGTTGCGCACGCCGTCCCAAACGGCACGGCCATCCTTATTAAATTGTTCCCAGCTATACTTATGAGGTTCTGATTTGACGAGCCAATAGTTCATGATATAAGTTTTCACCAAATATAACAGTTGTCGTAAATATAAGGGGCGCGATTTTGACGATATTTTGCATGATAAAATGTTGCTGATAATGGCATTTCGAGGTATTTTTTTGACCAAATCAGCCCATAACCTGCCTGAAATTGGCGGTAAAGAACGGTGATTAGCACACTTCAGCAGTGCAGCCCATTTCGGCCCCAAAAGCGCCCGGGCGGGAACAAGGTTTAACATGGACGCGGTAGCGCTCTCAAAATCAGCCGATTATTTTTTCGAAAAAACAGCGCCAATCTCCTTAACAAGTCTATCTTTACCAACGAACATTTGCCACATGGGATTGCCTTTAAGAATAACCTTTAATGATACCGACTACGCGTATCAAATCGTCAATAGTAAGCTGATAGACCGGGACACGACCGAACTCGAATTGATTTTAAACGGAGAAACTATTGAGCTGCACCGCGATCAAAATAAAGGCTGGATACAAAAAGACAGCAATAGTTCCGTTAACCCTGATCTTATACAGGCACTTGGGCGTTCGGTATCCTTACGTTTGAGGATGTAGTTGTAACTGGTTTGCTGTCAGCCCTTTTTTCCGAAGAACACTTTTCTGTAATTTGTTGCCATAGGATGTTTTGACAACACAGGCGGAAACAGTACGTATTTATCGACAATAGCTTTATCGAAGAACTTTTCATCAACGGCAGTTACTTTGAAGCCCACTTTCGCCAACATATCAACAAAGTCATCACCGAATATTCTCATATGGTCATCCTGGCCAAAAAGCCTTTCGCGTTCTTTCGGGTCGGTAATGGTCAAGTCCTCGTAGGTTTTATCCAGGTGGTCCTTTTGTGGTACTGTCAGTATACAATAACCGCCATCGTCAAGCACCCGATAAATTTCGGTCAGGCCGTTATGAAGATTATAAACATGCTCTAAAACATCACAGGCAATAAGGCAATCAAAGCTTTTGTCGCCTATTTGCTTCATATCTGTGATGTCAAGGTTGTAATCTATATCGCCGTAATCGTAGCCCTCTGCAAGATAATCACCAGTTTTGTATACCGCCGGTTTTCCTTTTAAAACTCTTTTGGTAGCTTCTTCGGGTGCGCAATGAAGTACCCTTTTGCCCACGATCAGTTTGTTTTCACTGAACTCATCCAGCATGGTTAAAGCAGCTACCAATAAACGACTACGGACAGTAGAACCGCAATTAGGGCAGCTTGAATAGGCGTGCCAACTATTGCTTTTAAGTTTATTTGCCTTATAATGACATATGTTACACTCAACTTTATTGCCAGCCAGTTTGTAGTAAACCTGGGATGCCCCGATAAGCGTTTTTTCGGCTGCCCGTTTTCCTTTTTTTAGTATTGTTTTCATTCAGAGAGAGGTGGTGATGGGGTTTAAATTTTATCTATTCATTTGAAAAAATAATACTGTCTGGTTTGATATGAATGGAAATTTATACGACAATGACCTCAATATAGTAATTATTAACAGCTTATTTGCAATTAACTGGCTTTCCCTCAAAAAAAGGCTTTCTATGCAACGGCTAATTCGTATTGGATAACGCCTCTTTTTCGAGCTTTATTTCCACCTTTTTGCTGCGATTGAACCAAAAGATGCTGGCAGTTTTCATATACTCAACCTGTTTCTTAGGTTTCTTGAACGTGTATAACCACCACAAGCCGTACTTAAGGCAGAAGTTATAAAAAAATACGGGCAGCACTATACCCGATGTCCATACGATAAGCACTAACGCCGGAACGTAATACAGATGAAAGACGCTCATGCAAATGATACGGGTAAACGACATCGTAACGATTTGCATAACGTAAATAAACAGCGAGTGATAACCTACGATACGAATAAAGGTCAGCGCCTTGTACCGCTGAAGCAAAAACGAAAAACTAACCGAGGTTACGCACCCGATAAGCGCTTCGATGAGAAACCAAAAGGGCTGCTGGTATTCGACATATTGCATACCGAGCGGTGTCGGCTTGATGTTCAATTGCGTGAAATGATACTGAACGTACACAAATACAGCCAATAGGGGTAAGAATATTTTCCAGGAAGTAAAACGCTCTATATTCCCCTCTGCTAACATGATGTTCGATATCAGGTCGCCCAGGGCGAAAAAGAAATAATATTCGCATATGTCGTTCAAAAAGCCCTTGTCAATCTGATGCGTCTTCATATAAGCCGAAACCGAATACAGCGCAAAACCAAATATGATATGCAATACAGGGCTGATCTTCAGTTTCGATTTCAAAAGTGCATATATTCCTCCTATAAAGAATAAAGCGTTCAAATACCAAAATGGGCCGTTCTGTCTGGGGTCGGTGATTAGGTAGATGTAATTCCAGGGCGTGGTGCCATTGTTTGTAAATCGTGCGGCCAGCAATTGCAGGGTCACCTGGACTGAACCCCATATTAAAAGGGGGTACAAGATATTATTGACACGGTCGGAAACATAGCCGCCATACCCTTTTTTAGCGAGACTTTTGCCTACAAGCAAACCGGATATGATAAAAAACAACGGCATCCGGAAGCCATAAAGAAACGTATTAAGGTAATTAATAAAAGGGTAGTCGCTCAGGGGCAGGCCGTGACCGTTAAGCGTCAGGAAGCAATGCCCGAAACCGACGAACATAATACTGATGCCTTTATCGTAGTCGATCCAAAGCCATCTTTTTTCACTTAAAATAAACCGGGAATTAAAAGGATCCATTTTTAAAATTGCAAATTAGTTTTTCTGTTAATTCCGGCAAAACAGTAATGGTATTTATACGTTGTAGTAAATAATGTCTTGACAGCGATTTTAAACGGGATAATAGCAAATAATGTTCCACTTAGCTAAATTGCATTACTCCTTATTTTTCACCAAATTAAAATTGTCATGTAAAGTGCAGATTTATAAAAATTTAAATTTCACGAACGCGGAAATGTAACATTTAAATTACAAACCATTTTCATTTTACTATAATATTTTATTTTAAATTAATTATTATTTAGTTTTGTATTTAGTATTAACTAATAATAAATCTACCTAATGGATTTTCAGACAGTTGTAAGTGTGGGGAATGTGTACCAGAACATAGCGTTCTATACATTTTTGGCTCTAATGGTGATTATTTGCGTTGAATTGTTAAAACATAACTCAAAACAAAGAGATATTGGAGCTTCGTTCCACAATAAATGAGCATTTTTTACCCCGACCGGTTAGTGCAGTATCTTAAACATTAACTCTTTCATCAATTCGCCGGGGCCGTCGTTTGAATCAACTCCCTTACTTTTCAGATCGTATTCACGAAGCAAGCTTATTATTTGCATAGTTTTCCCATAGTTATAACTGCGCCCCGCCAGTTCATAATCTTTTACAAAATAAGGGTTCACCCCCAACTCGCGCGCCAGGCTTTGCGGCGACTTGTCTTTCGCGTAATGATATAACAACACCTTACTGAAGAAATTATTCAAATTCCCCAGCACCAGCACCATGGGATTGGATTTAGGGTTAGCTTCAAAATAATTAACGATCTGATTGACCTTTACAGGATCCTTACGGCTTAAGGCTGATTGTAATTCGAATACATTATACTCTCTGCTGATACCAATATTATCCTGCACGTGCTGTAAAGTTATAGCTTGCCCCTTAGCTACGTTCAGCATCAACTTATCGAGTTCATTAGCAATTTTTGAGAGGTCGTTCCCCAGGTATTCAGCCATCATCGCTGTTGCGGGCCCATCCATCTTGTAACCTCTTTCGCCGGCATATTCTTCTATCCATCCGGGTATCTTGTTATCATACAACGATGTTGACTCGAAAACGAGCCCGTTCTTATCTATCGCTTTATAGGTTTTTTTCCGCTTATCAAACTTGCCGTATTTATAACAAAAAATAAGTACCGTGCTGCGCAATGGATTTTCCAGATAGCTCAATACGGGGTCTATACCCTTTTTATCATCATCCTCCTTGCCCCATTTCATGTCCTGCGCCTCTTTAACCAGCACCAATTGATAATCGGACATCATTGGGTAACGCTTGGCAGCGTTAAGCACGGTCATTATATCCGTGTCC
>Ga0310811_10008453_pt1 | contig 13238 bp, 13 predicted proteins | sample YCmetagenome_FD_207642 | JGI IMG/M metagenome (GOLD analysis project Ga0310811, IMG submission 207642) | Soil microbial communities from experimental microcosm in Duke University, North Carolina, United States - YC | ecosystem: Engineered > Artificial ecosystem > Soil microcosm > Unclassified ...
TTTCATACAAGCAAAAGGCCGCCCCAAAGGGGGCGGCCTTTGATTTTCTGCTGCAACTACAGCATCATTCTTGGTTGCGGGGGGCAAGATTTGAACTTGCGACCTCGGGGATCTTGCGACCCCGGGGTTGAGCCCGACGAGTGACCTCGCTGCTCCACCCCGGAGAAGGCGGCTTTGTTCACCCAGGCGCGTCGGTTCACTGACAATACGAAAGCTCATCTTCGGTCACGACACGCTCGATCGTGTCGGACTTGATGCGATATCTGAGGCGTCCGTCTGCCTCGATAGGCAGGCACCGAACGATGGTGTAGACCTTCGGTTCTTCGACCTGCGCCCGTCCTTGCGGGCCCTGGCTGCGATGAAGGACGGTATCGTCCAAGCGGTAGCTATGGGACATCTCGGCGCCTTTTCTGGATCTTTCAATTGGGAAACGGACGCGTTGGGACGAACGAACGGCACTGCCGATCTTGTGCAAGCGGGCTTTACGTGAACGAGGCCTTTACATGAACAAGGCCCCGGCAATCCCGGGGATTGCGGGGGCCTTTGGTCGTCTTGGTTGCGGGGGCAAGATTTGAACTTGCGACCTTCAGGTTATGAGCCTGACGAGCTACCGGGCTGCTCCACCCCGCGATAAGCCATTGCGCGCCTTGGAAGAAAACCTGCTTGACGAAACGGACTTGAACCAGCGCGGCTGCCGCGCCGATGTTCCGTCTCGAAAGGCTTCCTGAGAAGGCAACCCGAGGGCCCAAGACACTGCCCTCGGACCGGCGGGCGCGGGCGGTATGTACCAACGCGGGCCCGCTTTGGAAAGGGTGTCGGAGGGGCTTTTTTCGATTTTGTGACAAGGGAAGACAGGGGAAATCGGGCGAAACGGGCCGAAAGCGTTCGCTCTTGCCAGAATGGGCGCAAAGGGGGAGCCTTGGCGAAACGGTAGGGGCTGGACTCGTGGAGAGCCCCCTCACCTGGACCCGCATCTTGCGATCCGATCCGACCTCGCCCCGCAAGCGGGGCGAGGTGGAATTCCAAGCAGCCATAAGGGGAATTGCCATGGACACGTCCCTGAAAAGCCTCGCTCCCAAGAATCCTGCCCTTTCCGCCTTGGAGGACGCCTTCCACGCCCAGTTCGAGGCCTCAAGGGCCGATCCCTTGCCTGCTTGCGAGGTGCGGATCGATCGCCTGCGGCGGCTGCGGGCGGCGATCGAGGAGAACGAGGCGCGCTTCGAGCAGGCGATCTCGGCCGATTTCGGCCACCGCTCCGCGGTCGAGACCACCATCGCCGAGACGCTGTTCCTCTATGTCGAGCTCAAGCACGCGACCAGGCATTTGCGGAAATGGATGGCGCCGCGGCGCGTGCCGACCGCGCTGCAATTCCTGCCCGCCAAGAACCGGCTGATCCCGCAGCCGCTCGGGGTGGTCGGCATCATCGCGCCCTGGAATTATCCGTTGCAACTCACGCTCGCGCCTGCGATCGGCGCCATCGCCGCCGGCAACCGGGTGATGATCAAGCCGGCCGAGCTGACGCCGCATTTTTCCGCGCTGCTCAAGGAGGTGATCGCAAAGAGATTCGATCCGGCCGAGCTTCTCATCACCGGCATCGAGGACGAAGTGGCAAAAGCCTTCCCGACGCTCACATTCGATCATCTGATCTTCACCGGCTCGAGCAGGGTCGGACGCATCGTGGCGGAAGCCGCCGGGCGCAATCTCACGCCGGTGACGCTCGAGCTCGGCGGCAAGTCGCCGGCGATCGTCGACCGCTCCGCCGACTTGAACGAGGCCGCCGAGCGCATTGGCTACGCCAAGCTGCTCAATGCCGGGCAGACCTGCATCGCGCCGGATTATGCCTATGTGCCGGAAGAATCCGTGCAGGCGTTCGCCGAGAAGGTGCGCACGCATATGCGCCGCATGTTCGGCACCGAGCCCACAAATAAGGACTACACCTCTGTTGTCTCCGACCGCCATTATGCGCGGCTGGAAGCGCTCGTGGCGGACGCCGCGGCCAAGGGCGCCAGGATCCTGCAATGGGCCAGGGCGGACGATCCGAACTGGAAGGCGAAACGCAAATTCCCGCCGACGCTGGTGCTCGGCGCGACGGCGGAGATGGGCCTGATGCAGGAGGAAATCTTCGGGCCCATACTCCCCGTGCTCGGCTATCGCGACGAGAAGGAGCCGCTCGCCTTCATCAACCGGGGCGACCGGCCGCTGGCGCTGTACTGGTTCGGCCGCAACAACAGGGTGCGCGACGAGGTGCTGACCAAAACCGTCTCCGGCGGCGTCACCATCAACGACTGCCTGTTCCATTTCACGCAGGTGAACCAGCCGATGGGCGGCGTCGGCGCGTCCGGCAGCGGCGCCTATCACGGTGAATGGGGCTTCAACAATCTGAGCAAGCTGAAGCCGGTGTTCTTCCGCTCGGCGCTGAACCGGCTGGCCGATCTCTATCCGCCCTATGGCGGCAAGATCGCAAGACTGGAGAAGATGCTGCGGTTCATGTCATGACGGCAGTCGCGGGGCGGCGGCCAAAAGGACCATCGTCATTGCGAGCGAAGCGAAGCAATCCATCCATCCGCTTGTTGCGGCATGGATTGCTTCGTCGCGGAGCTCCTCGCAATGACGAGAAAAATAAACACTGGGGGGACATTCCAATGAGCGGCGAATTCGATTTCGTGGTGGTGGGCGCGGGCTCGGGCGGCTGCGCGGTGGCGGGGCGCCTGTCGGAGGATCCGCAGACGTCGGTGGCGCTGCTCGATGCCGGCGGCAGGAACGACAACTGGGTCGTGACGACGCCGTTCGCGCTGATCCTGATGGTGGCGGGCAAGGTCAACAACTGGGCGTTCGAGACCGTGCCGCAGAAGGGGCTGAACGGGCGCATCGGCTATCAGCCGCGCGGCAAGGGGCTCGGCGGCTCATCGGCCATCAACGCCATGGTCTATATCCGCGGCCACCGCTCCGACTACGACCATTGGGCTTCGCTCGGCAACCCCGGCTGGAGCTATGCCGACGTGCTGCCCTATTTCAAGCGCTCGGAGAACAACGCCGATTTCGACGGCGAATATCACGGCAAGAGCGGCCCGTTGCACGTGAACCGGCTGCACACCGACAATCCGGTGCAGCAGACGTTTTTGCAGGCGGCGCAAGAGGCGCAATTCCGCATCCGCGACGACTTCAACGCCGAGGATCATGAGGGGCTCGGCGTCTACCAGGTGACGCAGGAGAACGGCGAGCGCTGGAGCGCGGCGCGCGCCTATGTGCATCCGCATATGGGCAAGCGCACTAATCTGCGCGTCGAGACGCTGGCGCGGGCGACGCGCATCCTGTTCGAAGGCAAGCGCGCGGTCGGCGTCGAATATGTGCAGGGCAAGGAGAAGAAGACGATCCGCGCCCGGCGCGAGGTGATCCTCTCCTCCGGCGCCTTCCAGTCGCCGCAGCTATTGTTGCTGTCCGGCGTCGGCGACGGCGCGGAGCTCGGCGGATGCGGGATTGCGAGCGTGCATCACCTGCCGGGCGTCGGGCAGAATCTGCAGGACCATCCGGATTTCATCTTCGGCTACATGTCCGACAGCCCGAATTTCTTCGGCACCTCGCTGAAGGGGCTGCCGCGGCTGATCCGCGGCATCGGCCAATATCGGAAAGAGCGTCGCGGGCCGATCACGACCAATTTCGCCGAATGCGGCGGCTTCCTGAAGACGCGGCCCGACCTCGACGTGCCCGACATCCAGCTGCATTTCGGCATGGCGATGGTCGACGATCACGGCCGCAAGCGCCACCGCGGTACCGGCTTCTCCTGCCATGTCTGCCTGCTCCGGCCGAAGAGCCGCGGCAGCGTTGGGTTGAACAGCGCCGATCCGCTGGCCGCGCCCCGCATCGATCCGAATTTCCTCGGCGAGGACGCCGATCTCGAAGCCATGGTGGCGGGCTTCAAGACCACGCGGCGGCTGATGGAGACGCCGGCGCTGCGCGCGCTGCAAACGAAGGACATGTTCACTTCAGGTGTGAAGACCGACGACGACATCCGCAAGCTCCTGCGCGCGCGGGTCGACACCGTCTATCACCCGGTCGGCAGCTGCAAGATGGGAACGGATGCGGCCGCCGTGGTCGATCCGAAGCTGAAGGTGCATGGCCTCGAGGGCCTGCGCGTCGTCGACGCCTCGATCATGCCGACGCTGATCGGCGGCAACACCAACGCGCCGACCATCATGATCGGCGAAAAGGCCGCGGACATGATCCGGACGGAGCTGCGCTAATTCTCCCTCTCCCCGCGAGCGGGGAGAGGTGAAAATCCGCTGGCCCACGCACACCAAGCCGCACCATTGTCCCGACTTACTCCGCTATCCCGGAATGGTTTGTTTACGGAGGTTGGTTAGGTCAGACAACCATAGGTGATGACGAGGCGCATTGAAGCAGACGATTTTAGCGATCGCATTTCTCTTTCATTGACCAAACGCATTGGCGGGAAACGGATACGACCATGGACGGCATGAATGGTTTCGATCTCGCGGTCTATGCCGGGCTTCTGATCGCGGTGGTCTCGGGTTTCAGCGCGGGCCTCGTGCGCAGCGGCGTCACCATCCTCGCCTATCTCGTGGCGATGCCGATCGCGGTGTGGGTGATGTCGTTCGTGCCGCCGCTCGACGGCAACGCCAATTCTCCGCTGATGCAGAACTGGGGATTTTTCCTCGGCGCCTTCCTGATTATCGGAATAGTGCTCGGCAAGCTCGCGCGCATCACCGTGGACGAGGCGATCGGCCCGGAGGCCGGCATCGTCGACCGCCTTGGCGGCGCGGCGCTCGGCGCGGTACGTGTCGCGCTGGTCGCGACATCCGTCGTGCTGGTGTTCGACCAGCTCATCCCCGTCGATCGCCAGCCGGCTTTTCTCAAGGGCTCGCAACTGCGGCCGATCTTTTCCGCCGCGGGACAAAAGGGATTTCGCTCGCTGCCGCCGGACGTGGCTGCGGCCATCGACCGCCTCAAGCACGAGCGGCGCATCTAAATTGAGCATGATCTTTTCGGAAAACCGCTACACACCCCGCATCAAGTGCGGGGCAGGCTTTTTCCGGATCATGCTCTAGCGGCACGATACCCTCTTATGCATTTTGGTGAGGCGCCCGCCCTTACCAAAGCCCTCCCGTCTGGCTAAAGTCCGGCCCGTAAAGCCATCCGCGAGATACGGGAGTGAAACTGTGGATCTGGGTATCAAGGGCCGCCGCGCCATCGTCTGCGCATCGAGCAAGGGACTGGGACGCGCCTGCGCCATCGCGCTCGCCAATGAGGGCGTCCACGTCACGCTGACGGCGCGCGGCGCGGAAGCGCTGAAGAAGACGGCCGATGAAATCCGGAAAGCCAATCCCGGCGTGACCGTCACCGAGATCGTCGGCGACATCACGACATCAGCCGGCCGCGAGGCCGTGCTCAAGGCCTGCCCGGAGCCGGACATCCTCATCAACAATGCCGGCGGCCCGCCGCCCGGCGATTTCCGCAACTGGACCCGCGACGACTGGATCAAGGCGATCGACGCCAACATGCTGACGCCGATCGAGCTGATCAAGGCCACCGTGGACGGCATGATGGCGCGCAAGTTCGGCCGCATCGTCAACATCACCTCGGCTGCGGTGAAGTCGCCGATCGAGGTACTCGGTCTCTCCAATGGCGCCCGCGCCGGCCTCACCGGCTTCATCGCCGGCCTGTCGCGCAAGACCGTGATCGCCAACGTCACCATCAACGGCCTGTTGCCCGGCCCGTTCGACACCGACCGGCTGCGCGGTCCCGTTGCCGTCGCCGAGGCCCAGCGCCAGGGAATAACGGTCGATCAGCTGATCGCCTCGCGCGGCAAGGCCAATCCGGCCGGCCGTGTCGGCGACCCCGAGGAGTTCGGCCTGTTCTGCGCCTTCCTGTGCGGCGCCAAGGCCGGCTTCATCACCGGCCAGAACATCGTGCTCGACGGCGGCGCCTTCCCGGGCACGCTCTGATCGATGCGCGCCGTCTGGTATGAGCGGTGCGGGCCGGCGGCGGAGGTGCTCTCCTATGGTGAGCAGCCGACGCCATCAGCAGGTGCCGGCGAAGTGCGGGTCCGGCTGGAAGCGTCCGGCGCCAATCCGGCCGATGCCGGCCGCCGCGCCGGCAATTATCGCGGCCTCGAGTTTCCGCTCGTCATCCCGAACAGCGATGGCGCCGGGATCATCGACCAGGTCGGCGACGGCGTCACGCGATTGAAGATCGGCCAGCGCGTCTGGCTGTTCAACGGCCAGCGCAATGGCCGCGCGCTCGGCACCGCGGCGGAATATATCGCGCTCGCCGAGCAATTAGTGACGCCGTTGCCGGATCAGGTTTCGTTCGCACAAGGCGCTACATTGGGCATTCCCGCGATGACCGCGTGGTGCAGCCTGTTCGCGGATGGGCCGCTGGTCGGCAAGACCGTGCTGGTCACCGGCGGCGCCGGCGCGGTCGGCAATTATGCGGTGCAGCTCGCGAAATGCGGCGGCGCCAAGGTGATCGCGACCGTGAGCTCGGCGGCCAAGGCCGAGCAGGCTCGCCTCGCCGGCGCCGATCTCGTGGTGAATTACAAGACCGAGGACGTGGTCGCCAAGGCGCTCGCCTTCACCGACAGACGCGGCGTCGATCATGTCGTCGAGGTCGATTTCGGCGGCAATGTCGCGACCACGCCGAAGCTGATGGCGATGAACTCGACCATTGCGGTCTATGCCACCGTCGGCAACCGCACGCCGGTCGTGCCGATGCGCGAACTGATGGAGAGATGCGTCAACCTGCGTGGGCTCGTGCTGTTCGCCCTGCCGTGGAAACTGCTCTCGGCCGCGCAGGCCGACATCACCAAATGGCTCGTTTCCGGCAAGCGCCTGCACAACATCGCCGGCCAATATTCCCTCTCCGAGACGGCAGAGGCGCATCTTGCCGTCGAGAAGGGCGGCAAGCTCGGCACCGTCATCGTCGATTGCGCGAGATAAACCGGGAAGCCTCCATGCAGTGGAAGGTCGGCAAGGTCAAAATCACCAAGGTGGTCGAGCTGGAGACGGTGGGCTCGACGCGTTTCATCCTGCCGCTCGCCAGCAACGAGGAAATTCGCAAGCTGCCCTGGCTGATCCCGCATTTCGCCACCGACGAAGGCCGGCTGAAAATGTCGATCCATTCGCTGGTGCTGGAAACGCCGGGGCAACGCATCGTGGTCGATACCGGGCTCGGCAATGACAAGCAGGGCCGCAACGTGCCGACCTGGAACAACCGCAACGACCCCTTCCTGGAGAAGCTGACCCTGGCCGGCTTTCCGCCCGGCAGCATCGACACCGTGCTGTGCACGCATCTCCACGTAGATCACGTGGGCTGGAACACGAAACTCGTCGACGGCCAATGGGTGCCGACCTTTGCCAATGCGCGCTATCTGTTCGGCAAGACCGAATTCGAGCATTGGCGCGACCATTCGGCCGACCCGGCCCACATCGCTGTCTTTAACGATTCCGTGAAGCCGATCTGGGACGCCGGCAAGGCCGAACTGATCGCGAGCGATGCCCGCTTGACCTCCGAGATCACCATGATCTCGACCCCCGGCCACAGCCCGGGCCATATGAGCATCCACATCCAGTCCGACGGCGAGGAGGGCCTCCTGACCGGGGACGTCGCCCACCATCCCTGCCAGCTGGCCCATCTCGACTGGTCCTCGACCGCCGATTCCGACCCCAAACAGAGCGTGGTGGCGCGGCGCGAGTTATTCTCCCGCTTTGCCGACACGCCGACGCTCGTCATCGGCGGGCATTACGATGCCGGACACATCAAGCGGGACGGCGAGGCGTTCAAGTTCATCGCGCTGGGGTGATATCTCCCCTCATGGTGAGGAGCCGCGCAAGCGGCGTCTCGAACCATGAGGCCCGCGCCTGTGGCCTCACCCCTTCGAGACGCCCGCGAGCGGGCTCCTCAGGGTGAGGGGCGGCAACTGCGGGCACGGCGCTAGACTAGCGCGCCTTTGCCCACCCTACCCTGCGTTGGGAGCGGTTGAATTTCCCCGCCGCCTGTTCCAATAAGCCTTCCAAGTAAAACCCAAGCTTTCCCAAGGGAGTGATGAAAAATGAAGCTTGTTCGTTATGGCGAAAAGGGTGCGGAAAAGCCCGGTCTGATCGACAAATCCGGCCAGTTGCGCGACCTGTCCGGTCATATCAAGGACCTCGACGCCGCCGCCTATGCGCCGGACTCGCTGAAGAAGCTCGCTGCGATCGACGCCGCGTCGCTCCCGGCCGTCTCCGGCAAGCCGCGCCTTGGCGCCCCCGTCACCGGCATCTCCAAATTCGTCGCCATCGGCCTGAACTACTCCGACCACGCCAAGGAGACGGGCTCGCCGATCCCGAACGAGCCGATCTTCTTCATCAAGGCCAACACCTCCCTCTCCGGCCCGAACGATGCGGTCGAGAAGCCCCGCGGCTCGACCAAGCTCGACTGGGAAGTCGAGATCGCGGCCATCATCGGCAGCAAGGCCAAATACGTCTCCGAAGCCGATGCACTCAACCATGTCGCCGGCTACTGCGTCTGCAACGACGTCTCCGAACGCAACTTCCAGATCGAGCGCCTCGGCCAGTGGACCAAGGGCAAGTCGCACGACACGTTCGGCCCGCTCGGCCCCTGGCTCGTCACCAAGGACGAGATCGCGGACGTGCAGAAGCTCGGGTTATGGTGCGACGTCAACGGCAAGCGCCGCCAGACTGGCAACACGTCGACCATGATCTTCTCGATGGCCAAGTGCATCTCCTATGTCTCGCAGTTCATGACGCTGCTGCCCGGCGACGTCGTCACCACCGGCACCCCGCCCGGCGTCGGCCTCGGCATGAAACCGCCGACCTTCCTCAATGTCGGCGACGTCGTCACGCTCGGCATCGACGGCCTCGGCGAGCAGCGCCAGGAGATCATCGCGGCGTGAGCTGAGGCTCGCCGACATTCTCATCGTCATTGCGAGCGAAGCGAAGCAATCCAGAGCCCAGCAAGGACTGGATTGCTTCGTCGCTTCGCTCCTCGCAATGACGAAAATAACATTTTTGCATTGTTGAGAGGCCTATCATGAAACTCACCTTCTCTCCGGCCTCGCCGTTCGCGCGCAAGGTCCGCATTGCCGCGATCGAGCTCGGGCTGATCGACAAGATCGAGCTGGTGCCGGCTTCGGTCGCGCCCGGCCAGGCCAATGACGAATATCAACGCATCACGCCGTTGAAGAAGCTGCCGGTGCTGATCCTCAAGAACGGCGACGTCATTCTGGATTCCTATGTCATCGTCGAATATCTCAACGAGCTCGCCGGCGGCTCGCTGATCCCCGATTACGGTCCGACGCGCTGGAAGGTGAAGAGCGACCATTCGCTGCTGCAGGGCATGCTCGATTCCATGCTGCTGTGCCGCTACGAGGCACTGGCACGGCCGGAGCCGATGCGCTGGAAGGCGTGGTCGGACGATCACTGGAATCGGGCCTGGAGCGGCATGGCGCGGTTCGATGCGCGCGACGACGTCCTGAACGGCCCGCTCACCATCGCGCAGATCGGCCTTACTTGCGTGCTCGGCTATGCCGACTTCCGCTTTGCCGATTGCGGCTGGCGCAAGGCGTTTCCAAAGCTCGACAAGTTCCACCAGAAGATGCTGGAGCGGCCATCGGTGAAGATTTCGGGGCCGCCGGCAGCGTAAAGCAAGCATGATCCGGAGAATCATGCCCCGCACTTGATGCGGGGTGTGTAGCGGTTCTCCCTCGCGACAAACGCGAAGCGTTTGCGCGGAGATCATGCTCAACCAAAGCGGAGCGTTGCGATGAGTTTGAAATTCTCTGCCGGCGACCTCACCATCCACCGCATCGTCGAGCAGCAAGCGCCGTTCTTTCCAGCGCTCGAGCTGCTTCCCGACCTGACGCCGGAGCAGCTTGCCGAAAACCGGGCGTGGTTGAAGAAGCTCGGAGCGATCGACGACAGCGATACGCTGATCCTGTGCTTCCAGTCCTACATCATCAAGACGCCGCACCACACCATCCTGATCGACAGCTGCATCGGCAACGACAAGCCGCGGCCGGGCCGTCCGAACTGGCACATGAAGACCGACGAATCCTACATGCGCGCGCTGAAAGCGGCGGGCTTTTCCGTCGACGACATCGACTACGTGATGTGCACGCATCTGCATGTCGACCATGTCGGCTGGAACACGCGGATGGAGAACGGCCGCTGGGTGCCGACCTTCCCGAAGGCGCGCTACGTCTTCGGCAAGAGCGAGTACGACTACTGGCACGAGCAGAATGCCAGGGCCGAAGTGCCGCCCTTCGCCGACAGCGTGCTGCCGATCGTCGAGGCCAGGCGGGCGGAGCTCGTCGGCAATGATTTTGGGATCGGCGATCACGCCCGCATCCTGCCGACACCGGGCCACACGCCCGGCCATGTCGCCTTTACCTTCGGCAAAGGCGGGAAGGAGGACGCCGTGTTCGCCGGCGATCTCATGCACACGCCGCTGCAAACGCTTTATCCCGAACTGTCGCCGAAATTCGACGTCGATCCGAAGCAGGCGGCAGTGACCCGGCGCAACTTCCTCGAACGCTATTGCGACACGAACACGCTGTGCTGCACCGCGCATTTCCCCTCGCCATCGTCAGGCAAGATCAAGCGCAAGGGGAATGGATTCGTGTGCGAGATGGCCTAGAAGTCACCTCGCCCCGCTTGCGGGGAGAGGTCGGATTGCGGAGCAATCCGGGTGAGGGGGACTCTCCGCGAGTCTAACTCTCACCATTTTCGCGGATAGAAGCCCCTCACCCCAACCCTCTCCCCGTAAGAACGGGGAGAGGGAGTTTACTGCCGTCGCGGCACCATCGGGCGTCAATCAAACAGACTCGGCGTGTGGTTCACCACCGCGCCCTCGATCTCGAGCATCTTCAGCTTTGTCGACACGCCTCCGCGCGCGGAGAAGCCGCCGGGCTTGTTGCCGGCCGCGAGCACGCGGTGGCAGGGAACAACGATCGGGCACGGATTGCGGCCGAGCGCCTGGCCGACGTCGCGCGACAGCTCGACGCCGCCGAGCTTCTTGGCGATGTCGCCATAGGTCAGGGTCTTGCCCGGCGGGATTTTCCGCGCGATGTCGTAGACGCCGCGGTTGAACTCCGGCACGCCGTCGAGATCGAGCGGGATGTCGAGGAGATCGTCGGGCTTGCCCGCGAGCAGATCGACAATGCGGCTGATCGCGGCTTTCACCTCGGTGGTCGGCGCGGCCTCCTCGATATCGCCGTGGCGCTGGCGGATGCGGGCGCGGGTTTTCTCCTCGCTGCCCATCGGCAGCTGCACGCCGTTGATGCCGCGCGGGCCCCATTCGATGCCGCAGATTCCGATCGCGCTATCGAACAATGCATAATGCTGGTTGCTCATGGCTTGCTCCAAAATCGCATGCCCATCCTGGTTTGAGCATGATCTCTTCGGAAAGCCGGTTTCGGCCCCGCATCAAGTCCGGGGCAGGCTTTTTCCGGATCATGTTCTAGGTTCTGACGTGGAATCTAAGCTTGGAAATAGTTGCGATCCACCCGGATTCCGTCAATCTTGCACAGGCTGGTTCCACCCTTCCCACCCTCCCGCGAGCCCGGATGCAGACCCTTCACGTCAACGGATACGACATGGCCTATCTCGACGTGGGCGAGGCGAAGGGCACGCCGCCGCTGGTCTGCGTGCACGGCTCACTGAATGACTTCCGAATCTGGGGCTGCGTGTTGGGGCCACTGACAAAGCAGCACCGGCTGATCTGCGTCAGCCTGCGGCATTTCTTTCCCGAGCAATGGGACGGCAAGGGCAACACCTATTCCATCGCGCAGCATGTCGACGACCTCATCGCCTTCATCGAGAAGCTCGATGCAGGCCCTGTCGACCTGCTCGGGCATTCGCGCGGCGGGCATATTTGCTTCCGCCTCGCGCAGCGCCGGCCGGAGCTGCTCCGCAGGCTAATCCTGGCCGAGCCCGGCGGCGAGCTCGATGCGAGCCTCGCCCCCGATACCAAAGGCGGGCCCTCGCCGCTGCTCGCGCGCTTCACGACCGCCGCGGACAAGATCGCAGCCGGCGACATCGACGGCGGGCTCGAATTCTTCGTCGACACGCTCGAAGGGCCCGGCCGCTGGCACCGCCTCCCGCCCTTGATGAAGCAGGGACTGATCGACAATGCCATGACGCTGATCGGCCAGGTTCGCGACGAGCGACCCGGCTTCTCGAAGACCGATGCGGAATCGATCAAGATGCCGACACTGTTCATCGGCGGCGCAAAGACCAAGGGTCTGCTGCCGAAGGTGCTGCACACGCTGGCCGCGCATGTGCCGGATGCGAAAGTGGCGCTGATTCCCAACACCACGCACCCGATGTTCGAGCAGGCGCCGCACGCGTTTTCCGAGGTCGTCCTGAAATTTTTGGCGGGCTAAGCATGCAAACCATCAACGTCAACGGCTATGACATGGCCTATCTCGAGGTGGGTCAAGGAAAAGATGGCGACCCGCCGCTGGTCTGCGTGCACGGTACGCTCGGCGATTTCCGTACCTGGTATGCCGTGCTCGGGCCGCTGTCGAAAAAGCACCGCGTGATCGCGGTCAGCCTGCGCCACTTCTTCCCCGAACATTGGGACGGCGCCGGCGACGACTACCGCATGGCGCAGCACATTGCCGACGTGATCGCCTTCATCGAGCAGATCGAGCCCGGGCCGGTCGACCTGATGGGCCATTCCCGCGGCGGACATATCGCTTTCCGCGTCGCGCAGCAGCGGCCGGATCTGTTGCGCAAGGTGGTGCTGGCCGAGCCCGGCGGCGATCTGGATTCCACGCTCGCCCCGGCTGCGGCGCCGGGCGGGCCATCCCCACAGAGCGCGCGCGTCCTCGTTTCCGTCAACAAGGTCAGGAGCGGCGACATCGAGGGCGCACTGGAGAACTTTGTCGACGGCATCGATGGCGAAGGTACCTGGCGGCGCCTGCCCGCTGCCGCGAAGCAACAGCTTCGCGATAATATTTTCACGTTACTTGGCCAGGTGCACGAAGCGCGCAAGCCCTACAGCAAGCCGGATGCGCGCGCAATCAAGACGCCAACGCTATTGATCGGCGGCGCCGACACCAAGGGTTCGCTCTCCCTGATCTGGCGCGCTCTCGCCGAACACATCACCGGCGCGAAGACTGCGGTGATCCCGAATGCCAAGCACTGGATGTTCGAGCAGGACCCGGAAGGCTTCTCCCGGGCCGTGGCGGAGTTTCTGGCGGGGTAGCGGCAGCGCTG
>Ga0310811_10008454_pt1 | contig 13237 bp, 11 predicted proteins | sample YCmetagenome_FD_207642 | JGI IMG/M metagenome (GOLD analysis project Ga0310811, IMG submission 207642) | Soil microbial communities from experimental microcosm in Duke University, North Carolina, United States - YC | ecosystem: Engineered > Artificial ecosystem > Soil microcosm > Unclassified ...
GCTCGGTCGTCAGATCGTCCTGCGGCTCGCGGCGGCGCAGCTCGCAGAGCTGGTCGAAATAGTTGTTGCCCATCGCCGTGGCGGTATTGGCGCTGTCGAGCTCCTCGCGGGTCATCGGTGCGGGATCCAGGATGCGGCCCGAGACGTTACTGCCGACCAGGAAGGCGGCGCGATGGTCCTCGGGAATGCCCAGCATGTCGCAGATCACGATCACCGGCAGACGGTGCGCGAGGTCGCGGATCACGTCCATCTCGCCCTTGTCGACCACGCGGTCGAGCTGCTCGTCGACCAGTTTGCGGATGCGCGGCCGCATGTCGGCAACGCGTCGGGCGGTGAAGGCCTTGTTGACCAGCCCGCGCAGCCGCGTGTGATCGGGCGGATCGACCACCAGCATCGTCCGCGCCAGATTGGCAATCACCGGCTCGTTCATCCGGTCCTCGCCGTAGCGGCGGGTGATGTTGCCGGCGAAGTCCTTGCCGAACCGGCGGTCGCGCAGCGAGAAGGCAACGTCCTCGTATCGTGTCAGCAGCCAGAAGCCCTGCGGCGCCTTGAAGACCGGCGCCTCCTGTCGCAGTCGCCGGTAGAACGGGTATGGATCGGCGATGAAGGCCGGATCCAGCGGATCGAAGACCAAGGATCCCGTCGATGACGGAGGCGTCATTTCGTTCATGCCTTCCCTTACCACGATCTCCCTTGCCGCGCGAACGAGCGGCCCCGTAACCTGAAAGGCCATGTTTTCCCTCACACAAGGGCTGCGGCGCGCCCTGCAGACCCGGCCGACCGGGCCGTCGACCGCCTTCGCCCCGCGCCGGCGGACCTGGGAGCAGACCGCCGACCGCGTGGCCCGCGTGGCCGGCGCGCTGGCGGCGTTGGGCGTGAAGCGCGGCGACCGGGTCGCCATCCTGGCCCTCAACAGCGACCGCTATTTCGAGTTGATGTACGCCATCCCCTGGATCGGCGCGGTGATGGTCCCAATCAACACTCGGCTAGCGGCGCCGGAGATCGAGTACATCCTGAGCGACTCAGGGAGCGTGGCGCTGTTCATCGACGGCACCATGGCCCATCACCTGACTGCCCTCGACGGCAAGACACCGGGCGTGCGCGAGGTGATCTGGCTCGACGATATCTCCGGTCCCGAGGGCATGCTGCACTACGAGGACCTCACCGCCTACGACGCGGCCGAGGATGTCGGCGCCGCCGACGACGACCTCGCCGGCCTGTTCTACACCGGCGGCACGACCGGGCGGTCGAAGGGCGTGATGTTGACCCACACCAACCTCGTGGTGAACGCCCTGAACGCGGTCGCCGGCCTGGGCTTCGACGCCGACACCGCGTACATCCATTCCGGTGCGATGTTCCATCTCGCCGATGGCGCCTCGAGCTTCGGGGTCACGATGGTCGGCGGCCGCCACGCCTTCGTGCCGCGCTTCGAGCCGGTCGAGGTGCTGCAGATCATCGCCCGTGAGAAGATCACGCACGCGCAGTTCGTGCCGACGATGATCAACATGCTCGTGAACCACGCGCGGTTCGGCGAGTTCGATATCTCGACCCTGAAGCTGATCCTCTACGGCGCCTCGCCGATGCCCGAGGGCGTGCTGCGCCGGGCGATGGAGGTGATGCCGCATGTCGGCATGATCCACGGCTACGGCATGACCGAGGCCGCGCCGATCGTGACCCTGCTGCCGGCACGCTACACCACGCTCGCCGGCCCCCATGCCGGCCGGCTGAAGTCGTGCGGCCTCGCCGCCCTCACCTGCGAGGTCAAGGTGGTCGACGCCCGGCGCAAGGAAGTGCCGCGCGGCACGGCCGGCGAACTGGCGATCCGCGGTCCCAACATCATGAAGGGCTACTGGAACAAGCCGGACGAGACCGCCGCAGTGCTGGAGGATGGCTGGTATTACTCGGGTGACGGCGCGACCATGGACAAGGAGGGCTTCGTCTACATCGTCGATCGCCTCAAGGACATGATCATCTCGGGCGGCGAGAACGTCTATTCGGCCGAGGTCGAGAACGCGATCTCGCTGATGCCCGGCGTCGGCGAGGTGGCGGTGATCGGCGTGCCCGACGATCGCTGGGGCGAGCGGGTGCACGCGATCATTGTCCCGAAGCCAGGCGCGGCGCTTACGCCCGAGTCGGTGCTGGAATTCTGCCGCTCGCAGATCGCCGGCTACAAGTGCCCGCGCAGCGTCGACTTCCGCGACACGGCGCTGCCGCTCAGCGGCGCCGGCAAGGTCCTGAAGCGCGAGCTGCGCGAACCCTACTGGAAGGGATACACGAAGGCCGTAAACTGACGAGATGCCCGTCCCGCCCTACTACGACTGGATCGCCCACCACGCCCATCGCCGGCCCAGGCAGCTCGCGATCAACGACCTGCAGACCCACCGGACCTATACCTACGCCGAGCTGCACCGGCGCACCGACCGGCTGACCGGCTGGCTTGCCGCACAGGGCATCACCAAGGGTGACCGCGTGGCGCTGCTGGCACCCAACTGCCCGGAATACTTCGAGCTGCAATTCGCCTGCGGGCGGCTGGGCGCCATCATGGTGCCGCTCAACTGGCGGCTCACCGTGCCGGAACTCGAGTACATCCTCGGAGACGCCGCGCCCAAGCTGCTGGTCCACGACAAGAGCTTCGCGCAACAGGCGCAGGCGCTGTCGGAGGCCCTGCTCGAGATCGATCCCGAAAACCAGAACAGCGCCTATGAGCGTGCGCTGGCCTCCAACGCACCGGTGCCCGCCTATGTGCCGCTGACGCACGACGATATCGGCATGATCATGTACACCTCGGGCACCACCGGGCATCCGAAGGGCGCGATCATCACCCACGGCATGGTGTTCTGGAACGCCGTCAACCTCGGCATCCCGGCGATGATCTCGCCGAACACCGTGCAGCTCGTGATCCTGCCGCTGTTCCACACCGGCGGCCTCAACTGCTACGCCAACCCCGTGCTCCATGCCGGCGGCACGATCCTGATCATGCGCGCCTTCGATCCCGGCCTGGCACTCGACTACCTCTCGGATCCGAAGCTCGGCATCACCCACTTCTTCGGCGTGCCGGCGCCCTACCAGTTCATGATGCAGCACCCGAAATTCCAGAGCGCCGATCTCTCGCGCCTCAGGATCTCGGGCGTCGGCGGCGCTCCCTGCGCGCTCGCCATCCTCGAAGGCTGGGCGGCGCGCGGCGTGGCGCTCATCCAGGGCTGGGGCATGACCGAGACCAGCCCGGCCGGCACGATGCTCGATGCCAGCGACGCCATCCGCAAGGTGGGCTCCGCCGGCAAGGCGATGATGCACACCGAGATCCGCATCGTCGACGACACGGGCCACGACGTGAAACAGGGCGAGATCGGCGAGCTGCTGATCAAGGGCCCCAACATCACGCCCGGCTACTGGAACAAGCCCGAGGCGACGGCGTCGGCCTTCACCGACGGTTGGCTGCACACCGGCGACGCCTGCCGCATGGACGACGAGGGCTTCGTCTACATCGTCGACCGCTGGAAGGACATGTACATCTCGGGCGGCGAGAACGTTTATCCGGCCGAGGTCGAGAACGTGCTGTTCCAGCTGCCGCAGGTCGCCGACGCCGCGATCATCGGCGTGCCCAACGAGCGCTGGGGCGAGGTCGGCATGGCGATCGTCGTCCGCAAGGAGGGCCAGGCGCTGGAGGAAGGCGACATCATCCGCCACTGCCTTGGCAGGCTCGCCAAGTTCAAGGTGCCGCAGTCGGTGACCTTCGTCGACGTGCTGCCGCGCAATGCCACCGGCAAGGTCCTGAAGCGCGAACTGCGCACCCAGTTCGTCGGCGGAGCCACGCCCGCGATCACCTAGTCAGGTCGATTTTGCCAGCCATTGTCACGCATTGTCAGGGTGTGACAATGAACAAGTGCAAGCCGGCGTGCATTTCAGGGCGCTTTTGTCATTTTGTCACCCAGCCCTGCCACCGGCGGAGCTCAGACCATCGGCACGTAGTCGTATTCGCCCATGCCCTGCAGGACCAGGAAGGTCAGCGAGCCCTTGCCGGCGTTGGTCACCAGGTGGGGCCGCTTGGCCACGGCGGTGAAAGTGTCACCGGGTTTCAGCCGGACCTCTTCCTTGGGATTCTGCAGGAATAGCCGCATCTCGCCTTCCAGCACGTAGAAGGTGTCGGCGATGTTGTTGTGGAAGTGCCACGGCACGGTCTGGGTCGGCGAGAGCTGCAACTCGCTGATGTGGAAGCCCGGACGTTGCACATGGCGGGCGCGGCGCTCGACCTCGTAGAGGTGGCTGGCGTCCTTCACGGGTTTAAGTCTTTCGGCGGTGCTCATGAGAAAAGGTTAGACCCCTGCTACGTTTCGAACAAGGACAGCCGGGCGGTGCGCTGCTAGACGGTTCGTCCATGTTGACCATCTACGGCGTCTATCGCTCGCGTGCCTCGCGCATCCTCTGGCTCGCCGAGGAGATCGGAATCCCGTTCAAGCTGGTGCCGATCATGCAGCGATACCGCCTGCCCGATCCGCCGCCGGCGGGTGTGGTCCACACCAGGTCGCCGGAGTTCCTGAAGGTCAACCCGAACGGCCATGTGCCGACGGTCGAGGATGACGGCGTGGTGCTGCACGAATCGCTCGCCATCACCCTCTACCTCGCCAAGAAGCACGGCGGCTCCCTCGCGCCGGCCACCGTCGCCGAGGACGGCGAGATGACGATGTGGGCGCTGTGGGCCGCCACCGAGGTCGAGACCAACGCGCTCAACATCCTCTATCACCGCACCAGCAACCCGAAGCTCGCCAACGAGGCGATCGAGGCGTTGCGTACGCCCTTCGCAGTGCTCGATGCGGCGCTCGCGAAGGACGGCCATCTCGTCGGCGGCCGCTTCACCGTCGCCGATATCAACACCGCCGAAGTGGTGCGCTATGCGCAGAGCGCGCCGGAGCTGTTCGATGCGGCGCCGCGCGTGAAGGCATGGCTCGCCGCCTGCCAGGCGCGGCCGGCCTTCAGGAAGATGTGGGCCGAGCGTGACAAGGAACCGGCCTGATATCTCCAGGCGAACCGGCATTTCAGACTTCGTCTCGCGCGCCAACCGACTAAGCTGTCCCCCAAGATAAATGGGGAGGAAGCGTTGAGAGTTTCGAAGTACGCGTGCGCCATCGCCGCCACGGTCATCGGCCTGCTGGCAATTCAGACGGCCGCGATGGCCGAGGATTTCCCGAGCCGCGCCATCACGGTCGTCGTTCCGTTCGGACCGGGCACCGGCAACGACATCATCGCCCGCCAGGTCGGCCAGCACATGACGGGAGCGCTCGGCCAGAGCGTGGTCGTCGACAACCGGCCCGGAGCGACCGGCAACATCGCGTCCGACTACGTCGCCAAGTCCAAGCCCGACGGCTACACGATCTACCTGCCGAGCTCGAGCATCCTGCTCAACCAGCTGGTCGGCACGCCGAACAGCAACCTGATCCGCGACTTCGAGCCGGTCGCGCTGAGCGGCAGCCTGCCCTACGCGCTGGCGGTGCCGTCGTCGCTGCCGGTCAAGACCGTCGAGGAGCTCGTGGCGCTCGCCAAGACCAAGCCCGGCCAACTCTATTACGCCGGCTACATCGGCGGCGTGCCGCAGTTCCTGGGCGAGATGCTCAATCGCGCCGGCAAGGTCAATATCGTGATGGTGCCCTACAAGAGCACGGTCGAAGCGTCGAGCGACTTCGCCGCCGGCCGCATCCAGGTGCTGTTCACGCCGGTCCCGTCGAGCCTGCCCTTCCTCGCGAATAAGCAGGGCCGGGTCATTGCGGTGACCGGAGCAAAGCGCGCCAGCATCCTGCCCGACGTCCCAACCATGGCGGAGGCGGGCTATCCCGATCTCAAGGTCGAGGTGGCCTACTTCTTCCTGGCACCCAAGGGCACGCCCAAGCCGATCGTCGACAAGCTGAGCGGCGCGATAACGGCAGCCCTGCGCGATCCCAAGGTATCGGCGGCACTGGGGGCACAGGGTGTCGAGAAGAAAGAAGGCGGCCCGGAGGAGACGCGCGCCTATCTCGGCCAGGAGCTCAGCAAGTGGGAAGGCATCGTCAAGCAGTCGGCGCCGGCCTCGCGCTAGACGCCAGCCGCACCGCGGGCCACGGCGTGGCTCGCGGTCTTGCCAGGTCCGCCCCGCCTTCGGGATGATGGGCAAAACGCCAGGCAAGGAGGAAACGATGGGCCTCAAGACGCCGCAGGACTACGTCCGGAGCCTGCGCGACGGCCGGGTCACCTACTGGGACGGCGAGGACATCGCCGACATCACGACCCATCCGCGCTTCAAGGTACCGATCGCCATCACTGCTTCCGACTACGACTACCAGTCGGCCGAATGCGGTGCGCTGCGCCGTTACACCACCGAGGACGGCAGCGAGGCACATCGCATCTACCAGATCCCGCGCAGCGCCGAGGATCTCGCCAGCCGCATCGAGATGATGAAGCACACCTCGATCGGCACCCTGGTGTCCGCCGTCTACATGGCGCTGATGAGCGTCAAGGACGAGGTGGCACAGGTCAATCCGCGGTGCGCCGAGAACATCGAGCGCATGTACCGCCACTGCCGCGACAACGACCTGCGCGCGGCCGAGGTGATCACCGACCCCAAGGGCGACCGCAAGCGACGCGCCCACGAGCAGGACGATCCCGATCTCTACGTCCGTATCGTCGACCGCAACCAGGACGGTATCGTGGTGCGCGGCGCCAAGCTGCACATCACGGCCGCGTCGCTGGTGCACGAGCTGGTGGTCATGCCGACCAAGGGCATGCGCCAGGACGAGAAGGACTACGCGGTGTCCTTCTCCATCCCGGTCAATACCAAGGGCGTGAAGATCATCAACCGCTCGTTCGCGCCGGCCGAGCTCAACGCCTTCGACTATCCGGCGAGCTCTCACCACAGCATGCCGGAAGGCTTCGTGGTGTTCGACGATGTGTTCGTGCCGTGGGACCGCGTGTTCCTGGCCGGTGAGGTCCAGCTCGCGAGCCGCCTCGCCCAGTCGCTCGGCCTGTGGGAGCGCGCCGGCGGCGTCATCGAGGCGGTGCGCATGTCGGAGCTGTTCGTCGGCCTCGCCCAGCTGGTGGCCGAGCACCAGGGCAAGGACCGGGATCCGACGGCGATGAACACCATCTCCGAGCTGATCACTTATGCCGAGATGCTGCGCATGAGCCTCGACTATGCCTGCCGACACTACGAGACGACGCCGTCGGGCATGATCTATCCCAACACGCTCGCCATCAACACGGCCAAGTACTACTACGCCGCCAACTTCCACCAGACGGTGCGCCACCTGCACGATCTCGGCGGCGGGCTGGTGCTGACGCTGCCGCACGAGACGGACCTGCGCAACGAAGCGTCGGGCAAGTACATCCGCAAGTATCTGCACACCAAGAAGGACGTCGACATCGAGACCCGCATGCGCGTCTACAACCTGATCCGTGACCTGACAGCCGACGCCTACGGCGGCTGGCAGTTCGTGGTAGCGCTGCAGGCCGGCGGCGGCCTGACCGCGCAACGCATCATGATGAGCCGCACCTACGATCTCGCCGGCGCCAAGGAGCGCGCCCTGCGCGCCGCTGGCGTGAAGCCGGCGACGGCCCGGCAGGCTGAGGCGGCGGAGTAACCACGTGTCATCCCGAGCGCAGCGAGAGATCCATGCGGATCAGTATAGATCCCTCGCTGCGCTCGGGATGACACCCGTTCCTTTCAGGACGACATCGTGAACGATACCTGCAGCCGGTAGCGGCGCGTCTCTCGCGGCGGGAGGATCGGCTCCTCGCCGCTCAGGCCGCCGGGCAGCCGTTCGCTGGTGCAGGGTTCGATGCTGAGCACCGGCGGATCGGCGTTCAGCCGATGCCAGAGTTGCAGATGCGGCAGGGTCGCTGCGTCCCAAGTGAAGGTGATCGTGCAAGTCGGTGTCTCGACCGTGCAGGATGCCGGCCCGAGGAAGCCCGCGCTCTCGCTCGTCATGGTCGGATCCGGAACGCGCAGAGGGCCGAGCCGCCGTTCCGTCCCCTGCTTCACGACCGTCCCATCGGCCAGCGTCGGCCGCCCGATGTTGAAGTGATAGAGGCTCGCCTGGTGCTGCGGCGTCGCCGCCAGATTCTCGACCACGTCGGTGATGGTGAGGCTATTGCCACCGACCGGCGCCTCGATGCGGCGTTTGAGACGAAAGCCGGGCTGGCTCACTTCGCCTTCGCAGAACAGCACGCCATCCGCCTCCCCACTCCCGGTCAGCTTTGCCGGGGTGAACGGCAAGCTGCCGTGGAGGGGATGGCCGTCCTTGGGTTGGCGGATGTGTTCGAGCCCACCCGTCACGAGGAACCCGGAAAACAGGCGATTGAAGCCACGGCCCTCGTCTGCATGTGGATCGTGGCCGGCGGGGTGGCGGAAGCCAGTCGAGCTCTCCCAGCCGACCTTGGTGCCGCGCCACGATAGCGGACCGATGTCGAGCGACCGGTCGACCAGTACCGTGAAGTCCAGCGCGCCCGCCGCGAAGGCCAGCGCCTGCACGCCCTCACCCACGACAATGCGATGCGGTCCGGTCATGCCGCCTTGGCCGGCTCGGCGATCTCCAGCCGGCGGAAAGCCTCAGGCGGTGCATGGTCCTCGGCCATCAGGCGGGCCATCAGAGCCAGCATCCGCCGCTCCTGCGCCGGATCGCGAAGCGGCTTGTCCTGACCGGGATCGGTCGTGAGATCGTAGAGCCGCGTGTCGTTCTCGATGAACGCGCCGGGGCCGTAGTTGTTGTACATCGGCGAACGGGCGATCACCGGCACGCGCAGGAGCTTGGAACCCTTGGTGAAGGGAAATGCCTCGCTGAGGCTCGCCTGCGCCAGTTCCTCGGGCGTGAACAGCGAATAGATGTGCGTCGGCATCACCGTGTACTGGTAGACCTCCTGGTGGCGCAGGTCGGCCGGGAAGCGATGATAGGTGTAGCGCCCGTCGGTGACGTTCACCGCGCCGCCGAAGTAGCCGAAGATGGCTCCCTCGCGCTTCGGCACCGGCCCTTGTACCGGCAGGATGTTGTGCCCCTCCATTTCCGGCGGCACCGGAACGCCGAACAGGTCGAGGATGCTGGGTGCGATGTCGATCACCTGCGTGAGCTCGCCCACCCGCTCGCCGCCGCGCGGGCGGCGCGGGTCGTGGGCGAACATCGGGATGTGCACGATCTCCTCGTAGAGGTTCATGCGGTTCTTGGCCCAGAAGTCGTGCTCGCCCAGCAGGAAGCCGTGGTCGGTGGTGAGCAGCAGCGCGGTGTCCTTCCACAGATCGTGCTGGTCGAAGTAATCGAGCAGCAGACCGAGCTGGTGGTCGCAGAACGCCATCAGCGCGTAGTAGTTGGCGCGCAGCTCCTCGCACTCCGCGGTCAGCTCGTCGACCCGGCCGTAGCGCGGCCAGTCGCGGATCGGGCCCTTCCAGCCGGTGTCGAAAGCCTTCTTGAAGCGCTCTGGCGCGGTGAACGGCTCGTGCGGGTCGAACAGCTCGAGGTGCATCAGCCAGCCATCGGCCTCGCGGTTGCGGTCGAGGAACTCGAAGGCGTGCTCGAAGCACCTCACAGAGGGGAAGTCCTTCTCCTCGCGGATGAACTCGCGGTTGATCATGTTCTGCATGCGGTAGGTGCGCCGCTGCTCGCTGAACTGGTTCTTGTGATACATCTCGCGCAGCCGCTCCCAGTGCGGCTGCACCATCGCCTTCCAGCGGTCGCCCTCCTGCCCGCGCACGAACTCGTAGCTGTCGTAGCGCGTGTGGTAGGTCGCGCCGCCGTCCTCGAAGTAATGGAAATGGTCGGTGATCAGGTGGCTGTAGACACCGGCCTGGTGCAGCAGCTCGGGGAAGGCGTTGTCGAACGGCTCCATCGGGCCCCAGCTGCGGTGCAGGAAGTTGAGCCGGCCCGACAGGATGTCGCGCCGCGCCGGCATGCAGGGCAGGCTGCCGACATAGTGCTTGTCGAAGGTGACGCAGCGCTTCGCCAGCCGGTCGAAGTTGGGCGTCGGCACCCGCGTGCCGCCGTAGGGACCGAGCATGTGGCGATTCAGGGAATCGAACAGCACGAACACGGCTTTCATTTCACGGCTCCCTGGGTGAGGCCCCGGACGATGTAGCGTTGACCGATGATCAGCAGGACGAGCGCCGGCAGGATCGACAGGCCTGCGGCGGCGGCCATCTGCGTGTAGCGGATCTCGAAATCCTGGGCGAACTTGGCGATCGCCACCGGCACGGTCGCGGTCTGCTTCATGGTGAGGTTGAGCGCGACCGCGAACTCGTTCCAGCTGAAGACGAAGGTGAGGATGGCGCAGGCCGCCAGGCCCGGCGCGATCAGCGGCAGCACGACGTGCCACAGCAGCACCGGTGTCGAGGCGCCGTCGATCCGCGCCGCCTCCTCCAGCTCGAGCGGCACCTCTCGCACAAACACGCCCATCAGCCACAGCGCCATCGGCAGGTTGAGCACGGTGTGGGCGAGGATCAGGCCGGCGAAGCTGTTCTCCAGCCCGACCGCGCGCGCCATGGTGTACCAGGCGCCGGCCAACGCGAGCGGCGGCAGCATCTGGAACAACAGCGCCCAGCCGAGGAAGACATGCACCACCCAGCGCGGCCAATCGAGCCGCGCCAGCGACCACGCGGCCAGGGTCGCGATGGTCAGGCACAGGACGGTGCTGGCCGAGCCGACGATCAGCGAGTTGCGATAGTTCACCAGGAAGTCGGAGGTCTTGGAGAACAGCACCTCGGTGAAGTTCGACAGGACCGGATTGAACAGGAACTCGCCGGTCAGCAACGAGATCTGCGTGCGGAAGCCTGCCGTGATCACCCAGATCACCGGCACCAGGATTGCAGCACCCACCGCGATCAGGGCGGCGTGGATCAGCAGACGATGGGAGCGCCTCATCCGGCCGTCTCCGAGCGGCGCCGCACCGACAGCGCGACCACCAGCATCAGCGAGCACAGGAAGATGATGGCGATCGCCATCGCCGAGCCGTAGCCCGCGCGATCCTCGGTGAACAGCCGCTGGAACAGCGTGAAGCTCAGCACCTCGGTCGCGGTCACCGGCCCGCCGCCGGTCATCAGGTAGATCTCGTCGAACACCTTGAAGGCGATCACCAGCCGAAAGGCGAAGGTCACGGCGATCGCGGGCGCCATCAGCGGCAGGGTGATGTAGCGCAGCTCCTGCCACCAGGTGGCGCCGTCGATCCGCGCCGCCTCGTAGGGGTCCTGCGGCAGCGATTCGAGGCCGGCCAGCAGCAGCAGGAAGCAGAACGGCGTCCAGTGCCAGATGTCGACCGCGATCACCGACGCGAGCGCCGTGCTCTGGTCGCCCAGCCAGTTGCGCGGCTCGAAGCCGAAGAGGTCGGTGATCTGGTTCAGCAGGCCGAAATCGTAGTTCAGCATCAGCTTCCAGATCGCGCCGATCACGATGCCGGGAATGAGAATCGGCAGGATGAACAGGGCGCGATAGACCACGCGGCCGCGGCTCACCCGGCTGCACAGCATCGCCAGGGCGAAGCCCAGCACCATCTGCCCGCCAACCGCGCCGATCGCGAAGACAATGGTGTTGCGCAGGCCGGCGCGCAGCAGCGGGTCGTGCGGCAGGTCGAGGTAATGTTTGATCCCCACCGGCGTGAACGTCGCCCGCCCGCCCGACCAGGTGACGGTGTGGAAGCTCGTATAGACGAGGTTCGCGAGCGGCAGCAGGCCAAGCGCCAGCATCAGGAGAAGCGCCGGGCCGAACGTCCCCCAGCGCGACAGCGCACCCTCGCCTTTCATCCGCCGATCAGTTCAGATTGGGCAGCTTGCCGGTGTTATAGTTGTACTTGGCCATCACCGCATGGATCTGGTCGGCCATGCCGTTCAGCGCGGCGACGCTCTTGGTCTCGCCGGCGATCGCCTGATTCAGGCCGAGTTCGAGGATCGGGATCACCTCGCTCGCCTCGGGGAAGTTCATGGTGCTGACGGCGTGCGGCAGCGAATCGGCGATGGTCTTCATCCAGCGGAAGCGGCGCTCCTGGGTGATCGGCTCGCGGTAGATCGCGGCGCTCACCGGGATGCCGCCGGCCTGCGCCGTCACCATCTGCGCCGCCTTGGTCTGGTACCAGCGCAGGAACTCCACGGCCGCGCGCTTGCGGTCGTCCGGCACGTTCCTGGCGACGCCGCCCAGCCAGTGCCCGAGCCCGGGCGCCGTGGTGTGGCCCGGCCCATGCGGCGTCGGCGCGAACTCGACCTTGTCGACCACCGCCGACTTCTGCGGGTCGTCCATCTGCGACCACGCCGAGATCACCATCATCACGTGCGCGGTCTTGCCGGTGACCATGTTCTGGATCAGGTCGGCCTGGTCCATCGCCGCGGTCTTGGGATGGCCGGCCTCGCGGGCGAGGCGAATGTAGTAGTCGAGCGCGGTACGGCCCTGCTCGCTGTTCAGGGTGACGGTGTAGTCGCCCGCCGCCTGATTCTTGAACACGCTGCCGCCGAAGCCATACAGGTACGGATAGAAGTCGAAGCTCACCGTCGCCGGCCCGCGCGCGCCGCGCTGCACGATGCCGTACTGTTTCGGCGGCTTGTTCAGCTTCTTGGCATTGTCCTCGAGCTCGGCGAACGTCTCCGGCGCCTTCAGGCCCGCCTGCTTGTAGAGATCGCCGCGATAGTAGAGCACCGGGATGAGCGGCGAGATCGGCATCGACATCAGCTTGCCGCCCGGCGCCATGGTCTTCTTCACCGGGTCGAAGAACACCGTGTCGTTGAGGGTGAAGATGTCGGGATCGAGCTTGAAGCCGGGATCGATGTCGCTCAAAGCCTCGACGAAGCCGCCGAAATACATCTCGGCGAACCAGCCCGAGTTCATGATCAGGACGTCGTACTGCCCCTGCTTCGCGCGTACCGAGTTGCGCTGCTTCTCCAGCGAGCCCGCGAACGGATTGACGTCGAGCTCGACCTTGTTGCCGCTTTCCTTCTCGTAGGCCTCGACAGTCTTGCGGAAGCTGTCGAACCATGGCGACTGATTCACCACCACGGTGATCGGCGAAACCTTGCCCTGCGCCGAACCGATGGTCGGTGCTCCGAGCCCCAATCCTGACGCGCCGATGCCGGCCACGACGTGGCGACGTGTGATCTTCACCATGGCGTCCTCCCGCCCCTATTGCTTGCGGCGAGCGTGGCATGGCCGAGACATGCCCACAAACAACTTCCGATGCACGAGCCATAGCCGGCAGGCATGGGTCAGTTGCGCGGATCGGCGCGGCTGATGGCGGCGAGACTGTCGATCAG
>Ga0310811_10008455_pt1 | contig 13237 bp, 11 predicted proteins | sample YCmetagenome_FD_207642 | JGI IMG/M metagenome (GOLD analysis project Ga0310811, IMG submission 207642) | Soil microbial communities from experimental microcosm in Duke University, North Carolina, United States - YC | ecosystem: Engineered > Artificial ecosystem > Soil microcosm > Unclassified ...
GGGCCCATGACGTCTTTCGTGGGCGAGAGCTATGTGGTGTTCGCCTTGCAGGGGATCGGGTCAACCAGCTATACCCTCATCTGGGCGATTGCGAAAGAAGTTAACGCGCCACACTCCGCGGGCATGGCCATCGGCGTCACCAATACCAGCATGTTCATGGCGGCCGCCATCTTTCAACCGGTCATTGGGGCGTTGGTCGACCATTATGGCGTGCCGGGGTTGAACTATTCGATTGTGTTGCTCGCAGCGATATCCGCCATCGGCCTACTCGCCGGGCTATGTGTTGTGGAAACACGTGGACGAAACATCTACATCCCAAAGGCTGCATAAAATGCTTTTCTCGTTTTACAACATCGATCGCGCCGACACGGACATACGCGTCACCCATCGCTCGGCACACAGAGCGTATCTAGCGCAATTTGCCCACCGGTTTGCATTCGCCGGCCCACTCCTCGGCGAGGATCGAATAACGCCGGTTGGGAGCTTACTCGTGCTGGATTTTGAAACGGCCGAAGACGCCGCGTCGTTCATTCAGGAAGAGCCGTACACGGTCGCTGGGCTGTATGCGAGCGTGAATATTCGACCATTCATCAACCTCTGGGCGCAACGGACCGGATTGCCAGAGCGTCGTTGACTCGGCATGGGTTCTCGTGTTCACGGGGGTGGTGGCGGGTAACCCTGTTAGGAGTCCAGATATCAACGTGGGTACGTTCAACCATCTAGTACAATCGCCTGGCCACGCGCCGAACCGTTGACAAACATGTCCGAAATTTATCCCGTAAGAGGGGTACTGCGAAGTGTGTTCCTGATTCCTACGGTTGGAGTCCTTGTGCTCGCTGCCGTGTGGAAAGGCGTTTTGTCTCGACTTGAAACCGAGAAAACGGAGGTGTTGAAGGCCGCTCAGGCCAAGGCGGACGTCTTGGCGGATGCACTGGTTCAACACACGGAAACCACGATTCACGACGTCGACGTCATCGCTCTCGTGGTAAAGCATGAGTTCGAGTCGAACCCCTCTTCGGTTAACTTGAAGTTTCTGCAGGATGCCGGATTATTCACGCGAGAAACCGCAGCTCAGGTGTCGGTGGTCGACGCCTCGGGACGAATTCTGCAGAGCACGATTCCGTTTGCTGGCGGCGTGTACATCGCCGACCGCACGCATTTTGGGGTGCACAGGAAGCCCAACGTGCCGGGAATTTACATCAGCAAGCCCGCATTAGGTCGCGTCTCCGGAAAGTGGACCATCCAGCTGACACGCCGGCTGGAGACGCAGGACGGTCAGTTTGCCGGTGTGGTGGTTGTGTCCGAGGACCGACGCTATCTGACGCGTGGATTTTCCAACGTGGCCGCCTTAGGAGAAAACGGCTCAGCTTCCGTTTTTTTGGATAACGGAGAGAAGCTATCGGATGACTTGGTCGATGAAAGCTCGTCGAGAGGGGCGCAACAGGGGGCTGCGGATATCGAGCGAACCGCGCAGACGCAGATAGCCGCCCGACGTCCTGTACCAGGTTACCCGCTTCAGGTGGAAGTGAAATTGGATCGCACAGAGGCTCTTGCGCCATACGTCGGCATGCGATGGGTATATGTAAGCAGCACCGTGATGCTATCGATCTTTTTTGTCGTATTCGTAACCGCTATATCGATACTCGTTCACCGGTTATCCAAAAGCCGCGATGAACTTAGGGTTCTTTCCGAGACGGACGCATTGACAGGACTTTGGAATCGCCATGGATTGCTCGCACGGGTCAACGAAGTTCTGGCGAGGCAGACCTGTCTCAAATGTCTCGCCATTGTGTACATCGACTTGGGAAATCTTAAGCGTGTGAACGACATGCTTGGTCACGAGGCCGGTGATCAGCTCCTAAAAAAAATTGCCAACCGACTTGAGGGTGCATTGGCGCCTCACACTGTCGGTCGATTCGGTGGTGACGAGTTTCTCGCTATTGTTACAACAGACGGACAAGAGGACGACGTATTCTCCGCAACGAAAAAAGTGATAGGCGCTCTAGTCGATATATTCGAGACGGCGGTTACATTGCGCGGGAACGTTTTCAGCATCCGCGCGAGCATTGGCGTCGCCATTCACGCGCGCAGCGAGGATTGCGTATCGACGCTGATTCGTGAAGCTGACGAGGCGATGTATGCGGCCAAGGCACAGATGGCCCGCACGCAAAAGACAGCGTGGTGTTTTTATTCAAATGAGATGCGAGAGAGAGGTCGAAGTGCCGTCGAAAGCGAGCAGCGCTTCCGGGCTGCGCTGAACGATGGGACGCTCAAGCTCGGCTTCCATCCCATCCGAGCGTTGCATGACGGAAAGATTCTTGCATTTCGTGTGGCTGTTTGCATCTCGCAGGAGGCTGGGGGGCCGCTGCTCGCCAATTCCTACCTATCCGCCACGGAGAAAAATGGTCTGCTTGCATCGGTGACCGAATTCGCCTTTTTGCAGATGTGCGTCACCGTCAAGCAGTGGCAGGAGGAGGATGGGGTCAACGTCAACTTGTCTTTTCAACTCAGCAATGCACAGTTTCTTAACATTGACTGTGCTTTCATGATTCGGGAACTCACTCAGGAATTCGCGGTTACGCCGGAGGTCTTCCAGTTGGAAGTCCCGGAAAGCGCGTTCCGCGACGAACCGGTGCTGGCCTCGGAGCGCGCGGCGGCGCTGAGCGAAGCTGGCGTACGCTTGGTGTTGTATGAATTTTCCGGTGGATTTTCAGCGTTTGAGTTGCTTGAAAATAGTCGGTTTGCAGGCGTGGTGGCTGGTCGAGCCTCATGTCCTGCCGATATATTTTTCTCGGCGGTCGATAGAGTGACACACTCGGGACGAATGGTTTTGCTGGAGTCGGACCAAGTATCGGGAAAGGTGGCTCACAACGTCAGGATTGCGTTAGTAGAAAATCTCGATGCTCCTTTCGCGGCGGAGGTGGCGATACGGCTGTTGCCGCAATGGTCGAATCTATAAAAATAAACGTAAACATTTCATGGCCGACGTCAGTGAAAAACCGAGAAACAATCGTTTACGAGGCCGAGGTCGCGATTGGACGTGAGCGCGTCAGCATCCGGCTCCTGGTACAGGGGCCGTTGATATTGATTGAGCGTGAACTCACTCAGGCGGATGGCACTTCCTTTACGCATTCGATATCGGTGGATGGTGACACGGTCGTGTATGACTACCTCACGGCCGACCCGTATTTCATGCAACTGGAACGACATTACAGCGTCGTCCAGGAGAAAATTCGACGTTTACGAAAATGACTAGCGCGGACGTGGTGTGTACTTCAAGAAGGAAATCGGGAGCAAGATGCAAGATCGTTTGGAAGAAGTTTTATCCGCAGTGAATGGGCTGGGACAGTGCGCGCACGACATAGAACTATACCCTCTGTTGCGGAGAATTTTTTTGCGCTTGCAAACCACTTCGTTTATCTTCAGTACGTTTCAATTGAATGCAAATGGGCACGCCGCGGGCTATCGATTTCTTGTCGGGTGCAATCCTGAGTGGATTCAAATCTATCAGCATCGTCACTGGTACAGTAACGATCCATATCTTCAGTATGCGCGGTTCAATGCATCGCCGGCGCTTGGCAGCAGCATCCAGTTGTCGAGCGCGGGTCAACGCGAGATGCATGCTACGGCTCGCCAATATGGTTTTCGCAGCAATCTCGTGGTGCCGGCACACTCGCGATTGACTTCGTTAGTCGGCATGTTGCATGTTGCGAATGACGTCGAGATTGAGGAGGGTGGCGAGCAACGGTTGTTCGAGTGGCAGGCGTTGTTTCGTGCGATATCGATGAGTCTCCTGGACGTCCGCGTGGCAGCACAGCGAAGTTCTCTCGTCGCCAAATTCGAACTGGATGAACGGGACCTGTCCGCGCTGCGTCTCGTGCTCGACGGAGAACCCGCTCAAGTGGTAGCAAAGAGTTTGGGTTTGTCCGTAGCAAGCATCTATACGATGTACTCAAAAATCAACGATAAGATGGGTGTCAATAGAATCAACGAGGCAGTTCGATTGGCGCAACAGCACGATTTGCTGTGACGCGATATCGTCGGGCCAACGTGAATCATACTGGGCTGTAAAAGCTCGCTATTCCAATGAGATCGAGACGACGCCTTGAGGGCGACGACGCTCCCATCGATGGTTCATTCCCTCATTTGAGAGGGCCGTCGCCGCCGCCGAGATGCTGATACAGTTCTTTCTTTTTCCGGTGACGACATGAGGACGGTGTTTCTATTCATACTGACAGCCGTTGCTGAGATCCTCGGCTGCTACCTGCCGTACCGCTGGCTTCGTGAGGACGCCAGCATATGGCTTTTGATCCCCGCCGCGTTGAGCTTGGCGAGCTTCGCATGGCTGCTGACGCTTCATCCATCGGCAGCGGGCCGGACCTATTCGGCTTACGGCGGCGTCTATATCGCGGTGGCGATCCTGTGGCTTTGGACTGTCGACGGCATGCGTCCAACTAGTTGGGATTGGGCTGGCGTCGCGCTGACTTTAGGTGGCATGGCCGTTATCGCATTCCAACCGCGATGAGATGCGCCAGAGGCGCACGCCCCCGCCTTATTGCCGGATCATAGATGCTTAATAATCGATGTAATCACCATTCGTAGTTCTTCGAACTGACTTGCGAGTTCGAAGCTGAGCAGGAACATGCCGACGTGGAATGCGCCTTCGTGTCGAGCTGACCATCTCAAAACCGGCGTGGCGATACGCTGTCGAAGCGTGGCGCGATTTAGCATCAGACAAATCAAAATGCCGAGCGCGCCGCCGGCCAACACGTCGGTGGGATGATGCAGTCCCAGGTAGACGCGCGGCAGGCAAATGAAAACGGCTGCATAGATCAGCGCAATGATGCCAAGCAGCCTCGATGCCAGGAAAATTCCAGTCGCAACCGCGCACCACATCATGGCATGATCGCTGGGAAAGGCGCTCCACGTGCGCAAAATGTGCGTGGTGGACGGGTCCGACGGAAAGTGCAACATCAGTTCAGGATTCGCAAATGGGCGAATCCTGAAAGGCAGCCAATGCGCGAGAAATCGACCCGCTACCAGCGCGACGAATGTCGCGACCGTGGTCGTGACAACGATTTCCCGGTCGCGCTGCACGGAGGGGCCATTGCGAAACCAGATCCACCACAGCATCGCCATCAGCACCAGGCCGCGCGTGAAATAGAACTCGTTGAACGCGATGACCGCGTGGTCGAAAGCGGCGGAGCGAAACGCGAATTGATTGAAGAACCGCAGGCCGGTGACGTCGAAAGTATTGACTGCGCTCATGCTGGTCGAAAAAACGGCGACATTTACAAGTTGCTGTCCGAAAGATTGATAATAGCGGTGAGAGAGGAAGGCTACTCGTCTATCATGTGCTGTGCACGGCGATGCCGCCGAGCGCGAAGTAAGTAATGACGAGTCGAAGTGTAGGGGGCGCCGCTGGACGCAGGTGAAACACGCGTGCGAGATTGGTAACGTGACGTTACCGGCTGGGCAGGATTGGGACATGAGTGCGGCGCGTGATTGAACGGTCGACGGGCGATGCTGTCCATGCGACAACCGACCCTCGGAATGCGACGATGAGACTCGAAACTGCGATGCGCTGTCCCTATCCGTATCGAGCCCTCCAGCTAGTAGGGGGTGAGGCATGATGCGTGCGCCTCGCCACACGCGCATCGGACTGGTGTTGGGCGGCGGCGCCGCACGAGGCTGGGCCCATATCGGCGCGATCCGCGCATTGCACGAAGCCGGCATCAGGCCGGACGTGGTTTGCGGCACGTCGATTGGCGCGCTGGTTGGCGCGGTGTATGCCAAAGGCGATCTCGACTGGCTGGAGCGCTGGGTGTCGGGTCTTACCTGGCAGACGGTTGTGCGGTTGTTGGATCTGCGTGTTTCCGGCGGACTGCTGGGCGGCAAGAAGGTGATCCGGCTTTTCGCGAACCAGTTCGACGGATGCCGGATTGCCGACTTGCCGCTACGCTATGTGGCGGTCGCCACGGAACTCGACACGGGCCGGGAGTTCTGGTTGCAGGAGGGCAGCGTGGTGGAGGCCGTGCGGGCGTCCATCGCGATCCCCGGGCTCTTCACGCCCGTTTGGCACGATCACGTCTGGCTGGTGGACGGCGGCTTGTCCAATCCGGTTCCGGTATCGGTCGCACGCGCAATGCGGGCCGATTTTGTCATCGCGATCGACCTCAATAACGATCTTCTCAACGGCCGCGATTTCGGCGGCGTCATTCCCGCGTTGCCGGTCCCGGACGAGACCGCACTGCCGCCCGTCAGCCTGCGGCGCAACGGCAAGCCCTGGCCTCGATGGCTCGCGCCCGCGCCCGAACATGCCAGCGATGACGTGCGCATTCCCCCTGCGCCGAGCGCACGGGTGCCCTCAATGCTGAGCTCCATCGCTCAAAGTATCGACATCATGCAGGTGCGCATCACACGCAGCCGCCTTGCGGGCGAACCGGCGGACATCTTGATTCAGCCGCGCCTTGGCGGAATGAGCATCTTCGACTTCCACCGCGCCGGACCCGCCATAGCCGAAGGGCGCGCCGCGGTCGAGCGCATGATGCCGGCGATTCGGGCCCATCTGGGCCTGGCGTAGCACACGCGCCGCGACTTGACGCAGATCCGCCCGCCCGCGCCGTTCCGTGCGGCGCGTCAGTGCGGCGAATCATTGAGGCGAGTCATTGAGGCGGCGACAGTCGTCTGAAGCGCTTCCATAGCTTCTGCAAGATGTCGTGGTCGGCGGCGACGCGCGAGGCCAGATAGCCGCGGGCATAACCCACGCCCGTAGTCGTTTCCGGTTGCGCCGCGGCGAGCGTCTTCAGCAGTTGATCGGCGACTACCATGTCGTTGCGCCAGCCCAGGTCGTCCTGAAGTTTGGCGAGCGTCGCCGTATAGTGACGTACAGTCCGCTTCGGATACAGCGAGGCAAAGAACTCCGTCGCATAGCGCAATTTCTTTGCTGCAATGCGCGCGCGATGACGCCGGCCGGCATCCAACTCGGGGAGGTTCCGGCCACGCTTCATCAATGTTCGGTGCTTGCTGTACAGCGTCTTGTTCGCGAATTTTTTGACCGGCTTATTCAACGCGCCGCGTTGGTCCTCGCTCAAACCTTCGCGCCAACCCGCTTGCCCCAACCATCGCGTCAGTTCGATGATGAGCCGTGTATAACGCACGGAGTCGACCGCAGCCGCCGCGCGCTCGCGGTTCTTTTTCGCGTTTTCCGCGGACGCATGTCCCACCGTCGCGGCATTGACATCGGCTGGCGCGGTGCCGGTGGCGTCCGGCAGCGTAGAGCGCGCCAGCACCTCCCAGTCGCGCGCGTCGCCCAGTTCGGCCGCGATCCACCTGATTTCTTCCTGCAAGGATGGCGGGGCCGCGATCAAGCCCTGCAGCAGATCGAATGCGGAGCGCAGGCGTCGCAGTCCCACGCGCATCTGATGGACGCTGTCGGGGTCGTGGCCCGACAGCACGCCGCGCTCGTTGCCGTGAACCTGCGCCAGGCAATTTCGTGCAATCTGGCGGAATGCTTGCTCGACGGTGTCGCCCTGACCAAGCTCGAGCGGCTGCGCGCGTACCGGCTTGCTATGCTCCTGCACCACAAGTGCGTAGCCTCGATCTCCCTTACTGAAGTAGTCGATTCTCAATGGAACGGCTTCGAGCAGGTCGAGCGCGAACTGGTAGAGATGATCCGGTTCGCCGCTCTTGAGCTCCATTTCGACTTCGTGAATGGGCGCGTTGGCGTCTCCCGCCTCGATTACGCCCTCGTCCAGCGCCAGTTCGATTTCATCGCCTTGCGGCAGACGCAGCAAACAAACGGATCGCCGCACCCGCGTGACGAACACCGGCTGGAGGCGGCCCGCCGCCTCGATGTCACGCAACAGTCTGCCGATATCCGAGTTCTTCGGCATCTGCGCTTGCAACGCGCCGGGGTCCGGTGCGTCGCTGTTGACGGCGCACGCGTATTCCGCACGCTCGTAAAGTCCCGCTTGGACGGAGCCCGTGGTTTTGAGCGTTTGGATACGATGATCGCCCCCTTCGCGAACGCGCAGCGACACGCCACATCGGTGCAGTGCAAAATCGTCGGTATCGAAATAGGTACTGACCAGATCGTCAGTATGCGGGGGCTCTGTCAGCAACGACGCGAGAAAAGGCGAGTCGCGCAATTGACTCGTCTGGCTTGTTGCAAGCTGCATCTTCAGTTCGCGTTCCATGCCCCACCTCCGCCGCGCACAATCGGGGCAGCAACTTGCACCACCCATCGATGAGTCTAGTTCAAATATTGGCACCGGTCGCACAGGGTTGTCAGCTACGCCGCGACGTTTGCGTCGCGACATTACCGCACGGTCGATAACGCATTGTGGAAGCGGCGCTATGAGCTTCATAAAGAGAAAGCATTGGCAAGTCGCATGTTGCAACACTTAACATGCAGCCCGGTTCTCCCCCACATCAGGCTTTCAAAATGAGAAAATCAAAGATTCGAATTGCGGCAGGCATTGTTTCGATCGTGTCGGCTATTGCCACGGCGTATCCGGCCTATTCCGCGGTTTTGACGCGCGACAACGGCTCGCCCGTCGGCGACAACCAGAATTCCGAAACGGCGGGACCCGAAGGCCCCGTGCTGTTGCAGGATTCCCATTTGATCGAAAAGCTGCAGCGCTTCGATCGCGAGCGCATCCCCGAGCGCGTCGTTCACGCGCGCGGCACCGGCGTCTTCGGTGAATTCGTACCCTCCGCCGACCTCAGTTCGCTGACCACCGCGAAAGTGTTCGCGCCCGGCACGAAGACCCCTGTCTTCGTTCGTTTTTCAACCGTGATGGGCTATCGCGGTTCGCCTGAGCAGGCGCGCGACCCGCGTGGTTTCGCCATCAAGTTCTACACGCAGCAAGGCAACTGGGACATGGTCGGCATCAACTGGCCGATCTTCTTTATTCGCGACGCCATCAAGTTCCCCGACTTCGTGCACGCGAACAAGCCGTCGGCGGTGACGGGCGTGCAGGACGCGAATCTGGCGTTTGATTTCTTCGCGCACACACCCGAAGCGACGAATATGCTGACCCACCTGTATACCGACGCGGGCATGCCTGACTCGTATCGGCACATGGACGGTTTTGGCGTGCACGCGTTCAAGTTCGTCAACGCGAAGGGCGAGGTTCACTATGTCAAGTTCCATTGGAAGAGCGAACAGGGCGTGAAGGGTCTGCGGCCGCAGCAGATCGCCGGGTCGATCGGCAGCGACTGGAACATGATGACCAACGACCTGTACAACACGGTCAAGGCAGGCGACTATCCGAAGTGGGATCTGTACATCCAGGTGCTCTCGCCGAGCGATCTCGACAAGTACGATTTCGATCCGCTGGATGACACCAAGGTGTGGCCGGTAGCCGAACAGAAGGTCGGCACGATGACGCTCAACCGGGTTCCGAACAACTACTTCGAATCGACGGAAGAGTCGGCGTTCGCACCGTCGCGCCTGGTGCCGGGCATCGAGCCTTCGGAAGACCGCATGCTCCAAGGGCGTCTCTTCTCGTACGCTGACACGCAGATGTATCGCCTGGGCGCCAACTTCAACACGTTGCCGATCAACCGGCCGCTCGTTGCTGTGAACAACAACAACCAGGACGGCGCGATGAACAGCGGCGATCGCAAGGGCGACGTCAACTACGAACCCACCAGCACGGCCAGCGAGTTGACACAGCCGGCGCAGGACAAGTACGTGCAGACGGCGCTCAAGGGTACGACGCAGCAAATGGCGATTCACAAGACGCTGAATTTCCGTCAGGCCGGCGAGTTCTACCGCAGCCTGTCGGAGACGGACAAGGCCGATCTGGTCACGGCATTGTCGGGCGATCTGAACCACGTCACCAACGAAGCGAACAAGTACACGATGCTGTCGTACTTCTACAAGGCCGATGCGGATTACGGCAAGCGCCTTGCTAGCGCCACGCACGCGGACCTGGCACGTGTGCAGAGCGCGGCGGCTCACCTGGTCGAAAACTGAAGCGAACGCGAACCTCGCTAGTAGTTGTCGTAAATAGTTGGAATATGGCCCCTCGACGGAGAACGTGATGCGATGCTTTGCCACCTTGCGCTACATTGCCCGAACGGTGACTGCTGGAACCTTGGCGGCGCTAATGTTGGCCGGGTGTGCGGAACACGCTTACACGTCGAGGGCGTCGTATTCCGGCGCAGCGGGTGTTCAGAAGTATTCCGACGACTGGTTCGCCGCTGCGCGGGCCGGTCGTACGGACATCCTGCAGGCGTTGATCGACGCGCATTTCCCGCTTGAGGCAAAGACATCGCAGGGCTACACCGCCTTGATTCTCAGCGCCTATGACGCTCACCCGGAGGCCCTGAAGCTGCTTCTCTCCTCGGGGGCCAACGCATGCGCCGCCGACCGGAACGGCAACACGGCCTTGATGGGAGCGCTCTTCAAGGGGGAAACAGACATCGCGAAAACGCTGGTCGATACACATTGCGACATCGACCAGACCAACAACTCGGGTGAAACCGCGCTATCGTTTGCCGCTCTATTCGGCCGGCTCGATATGCTGCCGGTACTTGTCGCCCAGGGGGCGAATCCCAATCACGTCGATGCGCGTGGCGGCACTGCCTTGCAAATGGCGCGCATGCAAGGCAATAGGTCTGCCGCCGAGGCCCTGCGACGGGTTGGCGCAACGCAATGACGCTGTCGATCTCCACCCGGCGTTTATCCTGACAACGACGCATCGCCGTCGTCCACCGTTCTTCCACGGTTCATTTCTTTTAAGTTTTTTTGCGCCCGGGGTCGGTAAAATGAGCCCGTCCGGGGTCCGCAGTACACCCGCACAGGCCCTAGACACGGGCCGCCAAGCGGCGACCACGACTCATGCAAGGTCGCTTTCCGGGGGGCTGCCGCTCAATCTAGGCTGCTCCCGCAGCCTTTTGTGTGCTCATCGTGATGTCAACGCGCATCTCGTACCTTGCCCATTTGCTGGCGCGCTTGCTGCGCGCCAAGCAGTCGCATGCTCGGGGCGCCGCGCCCCAGATTGACGGCGCGGCACAGCCGATGCCGAATTTTGCGTCGCTGCGGCGCACCTTGGCCGTGTGTCTCGTGGCCTCAGTCGTGGTTCCACTGACGTACCTCGCTTTCGAGGCACGCGAAGATCTGATGGCGCGTCGCGACGCCGCGAGCGATGTGGCCAAGCGGATGGTGCGGGTAGCCGACGAGCACGCGCTCAAGCTTTTCGACCTCGATATCGCGCTGCAATCGCGCGTCGACGACCTGGTTCGCAATCGCAGCGACGATGCACTGCGTGTCGACAAAAAGCTGCATGACCGATTCGAGGAACTGGCCGCGGCCTATCCCCAGATTTCGCACATCTCCGTCTTCGACAAAACGGGTTCTCTTCTCGTCAGTAGCCAGTCGTTTCCGGCAAGCCGCGTGAATGTCAGCGACCGGAAGTATTTCGCCGATATCCTTCAGCGCACGCGGCCTTTCTACATCACCGAAGTGGTGCAGGGCCGCATCTCCAACGAGCCCGATTTCACCACGAGCACTGTTCGCCGTGGTCCGCACGACGAATTCCAGGGCATCGTTTCCGTGGGACTGCGTCCGTCGTATTTCTCTAAGTTCTATGAGCAGTTGGTGGGAGACGGTACTCCCATGACCATTACGCTGCTTCGCGATGACGGGCTGATTCTCGCGCACTGGTCGCCCATTAAGGGCGCCAATCGGGTGACGCCAACGCAGTCCGCTTTGACCCCCCTGTTGCCGCGATTGCCCTACGCCGGCGTGATCGAATTGCCTTCGCGGGTCGACAATACGGGCAAGATCTTCGCCTACCGGCGCGTGGCGGGATACCCGGCCGTCGTGACAGCCACTTATCCGATTGCCGCGATCTATGCGGCCTGGCGTCAGCACGTCTTCTCCAATGCCGTGCTGACGTTGTTGCCGTGTTTCACCCTGGCGTTCGTCCTGGCGTTGTGCCTGCGACACCTGCGGCAGGAAGAACGGACGTGGCGGGCACTCAGCGCCGAGGCCGAGAATCGGCGCGTGTTCGAGGCGGCACAAAAGGAAACGCTTCGCCTGCAAGCGCTCGGCAATCTGGTTGGCAATGTCGCGCACGACTTCAACAACCTGCTGATGACGCTGTCGGCCAATGTCGAAATCGGCAAGCGACTGCGCCTGACCCATTTCCAGACACAACTCGATGCGATGGAGCGCGCGGTACACCGAGGCGTATCGCTGACCCGGCGCTTGCTCGGGGTCGCTAGAAAACAACCGCTGCGCAAGGAGGTGGTGGCGCTTCAGGCCTGGGGCAGGGATCTTGGGTTGGTGCGAGCCTCGCTGCCCCGCCGCATCGAGTTGCGCCTCGATATTCCCGACGACGCTTGGCCGGTGGAAGTCGATCCGGCCGAATTCGAGCTGGCGATCCTGAACATCGCGGTCAATGCGCGCGATGCCATCACGCACGAAGGTTGGTTCAGCGTCGTGGCGCAAAACGTGCACCTAGCCGGCGCGTCGTCATTGCCGGTTCGCGCGGATTGTCTGCTGATCACGCTAACGGATAGCGGCTGCGGCATGGCCCCCGAAGTCAGGCGCCATGCGTTCGAGCCGCTTTTTACCACCAAGCCGATGGGCGAAGGAACGGGCCTGGGCCTTGCTCACGTGCAGGCATTTTGCGAACAGGCAGGCGGCGCGGTTACCCTCGAGAGTGCGCCGGGCGAAGGAACGACCGTGAGGCTCTATCTCCCCCGGTCCTACCAGACGCCGGCGGCGCGCGTTCCTGACGTGGCGCCCGCGCCGCAGGAGGCCAGGGAAGCCGCGTTGACCATATTGCTGGTGGAAGACAATGATGAAGTCGCGGCCGCCGAAGAAGCGGTCTTGATCATGCTCGGTCACACGGTGTACCGAGAGCCGGAGGCAAGCGCCGCCCTTGTGCAACTGCGCAGGGCTAATGCGTTCGACTGCGTTGTCACGGACATACAAATGCCGGGCGAGCTGAACGGCATCGATTTGGCGAGAGCGGTTCGACGTGATTTTCCGAATCTCCCCGTGGTTCTCGTGACGGGCTACGCCGAGGAACTCGAGTGGGCCGAGAAGATAGGCTTCGCAGTACTGCCGAAACCGTTTTCGATCGAGGGCCTGAGGCAAACCCTTGCGCGCGTGGCCGCCGCGCGCGGCGAAGCGCCGGCAACGATCGAAGACGCCGCAGGCAGCCTCGTCTGACATTGCCGGATTCGAACTTCGCGCGACGAGGCCGTGCGCGCA
>Ga0310811_10008456_pt1 | contig 13237 bp, 13 predicted proteins | sample YCmetagenome_FD_207642 | JGI IMG/M metagenome (GOLD analysis project Ga0310811, IMG submission 207642) | Soil microbial communities from experimental microcosm in Duke University, North Carolina, United States - YC | ecosystem: Engineered > Artificial ecosystem > Soil microcosm > Unclassified ...
GACCACCGTGCCGAACATGCTGGCGAGAACGGCCCGCGTCGGCGGCGTCGTGGTCTCGGCGGATAAAGCAGCGGTCATTGCTGCTGGCTCTGCGGACATGTTCTCCCTCGTCGTTTTTATCATTCGCCCCTTAAATCCACGTCCAGGGGCGAGCCTTCATCCAAACTCCGGCTGGTCCTTCGATGGAAACACCGATGTCAGGGCTACCGACAAGGCGCTCAGGACCCGGCGAATGGAAGGAGCTCGATGCGGCTGTAGACGCGCCGCGCATTGCCGGCAAAGACGGCGCGCTTGTCCTCGGCGGTCAGGATCGTCGAAGCCTCGATAAAGCGGCGCGTGTCGTCGAAATTGTAGCCGGTCTCGGGATCGATGCCCTTCACGGCGCCCAGCATTTCCGACGCGAACAGGATGTTCTCGGCGGGGATGACGCGTGTGAGCAGGTCGATGCCCGGCTGGTGATAGACGCAGGTGTCGAAAAAGACGTTCTTCAGCAACAGTTCCGAGAGCGGCGGCTTTTTCTGATCCTGGGCAAGGCCGCGATAGCGGCCCCAATGGTAGGGGATCGCGCCACCGCCATGCGGAATGATGAAGCGCAGTGTCGGGAAATCCTTGAACAGGTCCGACATCAGGAATTGCATGAACGCCGTGGTGTCGCCGTTGATGTAATGGCTTCCGGTGGTGTGGAAGGCCCGGTTCGCCGCCGCGCTGACATGGACCATCGCAGGCACGTCGAGCTCGACCATCTTCTCATAGAGCGGATACCACCAGCGGTCGGTCAACGGCGGATCGGTCCAGTAGCCGCCGCTCGGGTCGGGATTGAGGTTGTAGCCGACGAAGCCGAGTTCAGTGACGCAGCGAACCAATTCGCCGATACAGTTCTCCGGAGCGACGCCGGGCGACTGCGGCAACTGGCAGACGCCGACGAAATTTTTCGGATAAAGCTGCGTCAGCCGATAGATCAGGTCGTTCGATACGCGCGACCAGTCGGCGCTAACCGAAGCGTCGCCGATATGATGGCTCATGCCGGAGGCGCGCGGCGAAAATAGCGTCACAGACGTCCCACGCTCGCGCTGCAAGCGGAGCTGCGCATTCTCGACAGAGCCGCGGAGCTGGTCGTCGCTGATATCAAGTTCGTCGACCGACGGCCGCTGTTTGGGATCGTTGATCGCGGCGATCTGGCGCTTGCGCCAGTCGAGCAATGCTTGCGGCTCGGTGGTGTAATGGCCGTGGCAATCGATCACCGGACCTTCGGTCTTCGCGCCGGTGACGCGTTTCGAACCCTCAAGCGCTTCGATATTGGTCGGCGCTGATGCTCCCGCTGCCGGGCCGGCGCTTGCAGCAAAGAACATTGGACCGCAGCAGGCGCAGCGCGGAAATGCATGATTTTCACCCGACGCGAACATCCGCGACCCTCTCCGCTCTGCGATTGTTGACGCTTAGCCTTCGATATTCACGCCGAGCCGCTTCAAGGTGGCGTCGACCCAGGAACGGTCGCTCTTTCCCTGTTTGATGTCTTCGAGCTGCTTCAGTTCGGCGCGGTGCTTGGCCTCGGTGGCTTTGAGGATTTCCGCGGTCTGCTCGAACGGGACGCAGACGATTCCGTCGCCGTCCCCGACGATCAGGTCACCCGGCTCGATGACCATGCCATCAATCGCGATCCGCACGTTGATCTCGCCGGGACCATCCTTGTAGGGGCCGCGATGCGTCACACCGGCAGCGAATACCGGAAAAGTGCCGGCATGCAGCGTGTCGTAGTCGCGGATCGCGCCATGGATCACCATGCCTGCGATCCCGCGCTGCTGCGCATAGGAGGTCATGATTTCGCCGATCAGCGAATTGGTGAGGTCGCCGCCGCCGTCGACGACAATGACGTCGCCCGGCTCCGCAGTATCAAGCGCCTTGTGCACCATCAGATTGTCGCCCGGCCGCGTCTTCACGGTGAAGGCGGGTCCGGCGAGCACGCCGCTGGCATGAACCGGCCTCAGCCTCGGACCACCCGCAAACATCCGCGACATGGAATCGCTGATATTAGCCACGGGCAGCTCGCGAAACCGCGCGATTGTCTCGACATCGACCTTGCGGGTCCGCTTGCAGATCTGAAAGCCAATCATGGCAACTCCTGCGCCGATATCACCTGAACGCGCGCAGCGTCGGGTGCTCTGAACCTTCTCTAGGTCGAGGTAACTCCAGTCGCAGCCGCCAGTCCAATACGATATTGACAACGCGGAAATTCGTTTTGAGTATAAGAGGGCATGGAAATCCGCCACCTCCGTTACTTCATCGCGGTCGCCGAAGAGCTGAACTTCAGCCGCGCGGCGAAGCGCCTGAATGTCAGCCAGCCGCCGCTGAGCGTACAAATCCAGGCGCTGGAGGCTGAGGTTGGCGTAGCGCTGTTCATCCGCAACCGTCGAAAGGTGGAACTCACACCGGCAGGCCAGTTGCTGCTGGAGCATGCTCGCCGTGCCGTGAAGCATCTGGAACACACCACCAACGTCGTCCGCCGCGCCGGACGCGGCGAGGCCGGCGTCATACGGTTGGCATTTACGGGCTCGGTTCCAATGCGGGAGTCATTTGCGCTGCTGTTGCGCACGTTTCGGAGCCGCTATCCCGAGATCCGGATCGAACTTCAGCACATGACAACGGGCCGCCAGTTCGCGGCCCTCAAAGACGACCAGGTCGATCTCGGAATCTTGCGCCCGCCGGCAGCCTTGCGGGAGACGCGAGACATCGATCTCGTGCCGATCTGGCATGACGAGCTTCGCCTTTTCATCCCGGCCGATCATGCCCTGGCGCATACGCATGCGCCGATCGCGATGACCGAAGTGCTCAACGAACCCTTCGTTGGCGTGAACCCCGTTGTCCATTGCGGCATGCACGAACACCTGATGTCGCTATGCGGCGCGGCTGGCTTCACGCCTCGCATCGAGCAGGAAGCGCGCGAACTGAGCACGGTGCTTGGACTTGTCGCCGCAGGCATCGGGGTTGCGGTTCTTCCGGCCTGTTACACCTACATCGCGGTGCCGGGCGTCTTCAGCCGGCCGATCGCAGCCGATGATGCACAAAGCTGGATGATGCTCGCCTCTCGCTCCGGTGAAACGTCGACGCTATTACAGCGATTTGTCGACGTGACCTTCGAGCTGTTTCCCAGACGCAGCAGCGAACGCCACGAATCCGGGTATGAATTCTCCTGAAGCTGCACGGAACGTCACCGAAAGGACGGCGCATGTCGATCGATCGAACATGCGCCCTCGCCAGCTGAGCCAAATTGCCGTCAGCTAAATTGCCGACCGTGTGTAGCGCATCGCCGGCGTGCTGCGCGACAGGTTCGGCATCAGCTTCTGCCGCGCCGCCTCATAGGCCTGCCAGTCGGCGATATCCGGCAGCGACGGGATGGTGACGAGTTCGCCTTGATCGAGGCCGGCAAACGCGGCATCGACCATGGCATCGGCCTTCATCACGATCGCGCTGGGCAGATTGCTTACAGGCACCCCCGCCAGATCCCAGAACTCGGTCGCCGTGGCACCGGGCAGCACAGCCTGCACGCGGATATTCTGCTCCGCCAGCTCCTTGTGCAGCGACAGGCTGAAGGCCAGCACGAAGGCCTTGGTGCCACCATAGACACCATTGAGAATTTCGGGCGCAATGCCGACGATCGAGGCCATGTTGATGATGGTCCCGCCACCGCGCGCGACGAACCCGGGAACGGCGGCGTAGGTCAGCCGCGTCAGCGCACGGACATTGAGCGAGATCATCTCGTCCATCTTCTCGACGTTGGACGACAGAAGCGGCCCTGCCGCTCCAATACCGGCGTTGTTGACCAGTAGCGTGATCCGATCGTCTGTCTGCAGCACGGTCTCGACGCGGCGGAGGTCGTCGCGGTTATTGAGGTCGGCCGCGACCGTCTCGACCTTGCGGCCGGTCTCGTTGGCGAGACGCTTGGCCAGTTGCGAAAGCTTGTCCTGGCTGCGCGCGACCAGGATCAGGTCGAAACCGCGGCGGGCCAGCCGGTCCGCGTAGATAGCGCCGATGCCTGACGATGCTCCGGTGACAAGCGCGGTGCCCTTGTTCGCGTCGGTCATGTTCATTCTCCGTGGGTTTTGCCGCGCCGGCTGCGGCGCGAGGCCCACTTGATAGCCCCATCCGACAATGGCATAAATGTCATATATACCACCTTTTATGCCATCAGCTCTTACGGAGGCCGTCATGCACAGGATCGGGTTTGTGGTCTTTCCGAACTTCCAGGTGATGGGCTTTGCGGCGATCACCGCCTTCGAGATCGCAAACCTCGCGCTTGACGGGAAAGCCTATTCGATCACCCTGCTCTCGGAGTCCGGAGGTCTCGTGAAATCATCGGCCGGTTTCAGCGTGGAAACCGAAGCCTTCGGAACGGCGAAATTCGATACCATGATGATCGGCGCGGGCATCGCGATCGAACCAGCGGCGCCGCGGCTGATCGAGTTCATCAAGCGCAGCATGAAAACGTCACGCCGGGTCGCCGCTCCCTGCATCGGCGCATTTGCGCTGGCCGAGGCCGGCGTCCTCGACGGCAGACGCGCCACGACGCATTGGAGCTTCGCGCGAGAGCTACAAAGCCGCTTTCCCAACCTTCGCGTGGAGGAAGACCGCATCTACATCATCGACGGCCCGGTCTGGACCTCGGCCGGCATGAGCGCGGGCATCGATCTGGCGCTGGCGATGATCGAGAACGACCACGGACAGGATGTCGCCCGCTCGGTCGCGCGCAAGCTCGTGGTCTATCATCGAAGGTCTGGCGGACAATCGCAATTCTCGACGCTGCTCGAACTCGAACCGAAATCCGACCGGATCCAGCGCGCCATCGATTTCGCCAACCGCAACCTGGGTCGCGAGCTGTCGGTGGAGGAATTGGCCGATGCTGCGGGCTTAAGTCCCCGGCAATTCAGCCGCGCGTTCAAGGAAGAGACCGGCCAATCGCCGGCGAAGGCCGTCGAGAATCTGCGTGTCGAAGCCGCCCGGCTCTTGATGGAGCAAGGGCGCCTTTCGATGGATGTGATTGCGGATGAGACCGGCTTCGGTGACCGCGAAAGAATGCGCCGCGCTTTTCTCAGAGCGCTTGGACAGCCGCCTCAGGCGATCCGCCGGAATGCGAGGTCGGCGGCTTAACTCACAGGTGTCAGGCGCCGACTTCCGGCAGGCTTGCCGCCGCAATGGCGATCAGCTGCGACAGCCGATGGCCGATCCTGGATGGCGCCTTGCGCAATAACATCGCGACCTGTTGCATGACCCGATTTCCCTTGGCGCCAGAACCAATTGGCGCTCTGCATTGAGAAAATGGGCCACCGCTTCAGGGGTGTCGAGAGCGGCGGAAAAATAGCAACATCACCACCGTCCGGCGCGCGGACGGCAGTGGTTTTGTTGCAGATATCAACCCCGTCACGGGCGAAATCTTCTACCTTAAAATCCGGGGTCAAGCCGGCGGGAACCCGAAGGCTTTCTCGAACCGCTTGACGTAGACCGGCCAGACCTCGGGATTGATGATGCGCGGCGGCCGCTTGCCGTCGAGCGCGTCCAGCACCTGCTCCGCCGCGATCCGGCCCATGTTTTCGCGCGCTTCCTTGGTCACGCCTGCGGTGTGCGGGCTCGCCAGCACATTGTCGAACTGCAGCAACGGATGATCCGGCGGCGGCGGCTCCTTGGCCCAGACATCGAGGCCGGCGCCCGCGATCTGCTTGTTGCGCAGCGCATCGGCAAGCGCTGCCTCGTCATGGATGAAGCCGCGCGCCGTGGTGATGAAAAACGCGTGCTTCTGCATCAGCGCGTATTCGCGTGCGCTGATCATGTTGCGGTTGTCCTTGGTCAGAGGACAGGAGATCGAGACGAAATCGGAGCGGCGCAGCAGATCGTCCAGTTCAACCTTCTCGCCGCCGCGCGTGGCCATCTCGGTCGCCGACAGATAGGGATCGTAGGCCAGCACGTTCATCCGCAAGAGGCCCTTGCAGAGTTCGGCGATACGACGGCCGACATTGCCGAGCCCGACGATGCCGACCGTCTTGCCCTGCACTTCGTTGCCCATCAACGCATTGCGGTTGACATTGGCACTGCGCCGCAGCGCGCGGTCGGCTTCCGGAATCCGCTTCGACAGCGTGAGCATCATGCCGAGCGCATGTTCGGCGACCGAGTTGGCGTTGCCTCCGGACTGGTTGACGACGACCACGCCGGCCTTGGTGCAGGCCTCGACATCGACCGGGTCGAAGCCCGCGCCGTTGCTCGATACGAGCAGAAGGTTCGGCGCCCGCCGCAGCAGATCGGCCGTCGCGTGGAAGTGCGGCGCGATCTCGTCGCGCGCAGCACCGATCTGGTAGACGTGCGCCGCCTCGAGGACCGGGGCTGCGACATCATCCGTCGTTTCGTTCTCGAGCCGGTCGAGCCGGACATCAGCGCGCGCGCGCAGGATCGTGGCATAGATGTCGTGGGCGAGATATTTGACGTAGAACACGCGCTTATTGTTGACGGACATTGTCGAGCAGACCTTCAGTTGGCAGAGATCAATCGAGGTTGGCTGGATGGTGAGGAGAACGATAGCGTTTTCGAGTGAAGTGGATTCGCGCTGGCGCGAAGCAAGCGCGTCAAAAGGAGAATCTAAAGCCCGGTTCTGATTGAATGAGAACCGAGGCTTTAGCCGCTCGATCGGACGCGATCGGCATCATTCGGCCTTGATCCCGGCGGCCTTGATGATCGGCCCCCATTTGTCATAGTCGGCGTGAATCTTGGCGTTAAACTGCTCGGGCGTGCTGCCGATCGGCGTCGCGCCAAGCTTGGCCAGCCGCTCCTTCACGGCTGGTGTATTCAATGCCGCCACGAAATCGTGCGAGAGCTTCTTGACGAGATCCGGAGGCATATTGCCCGGACCGAGCAGGCCCCACCACACCTCGGTGTCATAGCCCGGCACGGTCTCTCCGATGCTCGGCACATTGGGCAGGAACGAGGCTCGCGACGCGGTGGTGACACCAAGCGCTCGCACCGTGCCGGCCTGAAGCTGTCCGACCGATTCCGGCCCGTTGTTGAAGGACATCGGAATCTGCCCGGCGAGAAGATCGTTGATCGCGGGAACGCCGCCTTTATAGGGGATCGGTGCGATATCGACCTTCGCGAGATTCCTGAAGAGTTCGCCGGCCAGATGCGTCGAAGTTCCGTTACCCGCATGTCCGAACGAGAGCGAGCCCGGCTTTGCCTTGGCCGCGGCGATCACGTCGCTGACCGTCTTGAACGGCGAGTCCTTCCGCACCAGCAGGATATTCGGCGATGACGCGAGCAGCGAAATCGGCGAGAAGCTCTTGAAGGTGTCGTAGGGCAGGTCCTTGTACAGGAACGCGTTGGTGGCATGGCCGCTTGCCACCATGATCAGGGTGTAACCATCGGCCGGCGAAGTCGCGAGCGCCTGCGAGGCGATCACCCCGCCCGCACCCGGCCGGTTCTCGACGACGACAGATTGTCCCCACTGCTTGGACACCACATCGCCAAGCGTACGCGTCAGGATGTCGACGCCGCCGCCGGCCGCGTATGGCACGAAGATATGAACGGGCTTTGTGGGGAACGCCGGCTGCGCCGAGGCATGGCCGACAGCCAGCAAAGCCGCAGCCGCGACAAACATCCGAAACCAGGTGGCCAAGATCTCTTCCTCCCAATTCTCACTATTTCTCTTGGTTTCCGTCAGGACGCGGCCTCCGTTATGACACGCGCGCACGCCTGAAACATGCGCCGCCATGCAGATCACGGTAACCGCCGGGACATGTTGACAATCTCGGAGATCGCGTCAAGTTCGCCTATCGAAGCAAACGAAACATCGTCGCGAAGTTCAAGGAGAGTGCGATGGCGGCCGCCGACGCTCAGACGACAATTCAGCCTTTACAGGGAAAGCCCGAGAAGGCGGCCTGGCACGAGATAGTGCTGCAAGTATTGAAGCGTAACGATATCAGGCTGGTCCCTTATGTTCCCGACCGCGTGCTGACGGCCCTGATCAAGAACATTCATGCCGATCCGTTCTTCACGGCCTTTCCGACCGCGCGCGAGGAAGAAGCGGTCGGCATCGTCTCCGGCGCCTGGATGGGCGGCACGCGCAGCGCGGTCTTGATGCAGACCTCGGGCTTTGCCACGCTTGCCAATGTGCTGGCCTCGCTGGCGCTGCCCTATCAGATTCCACTGATCATGTTCGTCTCCGAGCGCGGCACGCTCGGCGAGTTCAATTACGGACAGTCGCTGGTGTGCCGCACCATGCGGCCGGTGCTGGACTCGCTCGCGATGGAACATCACACCATCACGCGCCTCGACGAGCTCGAATTCATCGCCGACCGATCGATCAAGCAGGCCGTCACCACCCAGGCGCCGGTGGCGCTGATTCTGTCGCCGCTTCTGACCGGCGGAAAAGTCGAGAAGTGAGCGCTCCCATGAACCAGCATGCCAACACGCCTGCCCGCAACACCAAGGTCATGAACCGCTTCGATCTCACCTCGCGTTTGGTCGCGAGGCTGAACAACGAGGAAGCCGTGATCGGCGGCATCGGCAACACCAATTTCGACCTCTGGGCCGCCGGCCACCGGCCGCAGAATTTCTACATGCTCGGCAGCATGGGCCTCGCCTTCCCGATCGCGCTCGGCGTTGCGCTGGCGCAGCCGGAGCGCCACGTCTTCGCGCTCGAAGGCGACGGCTCGCTCTTGATGCAGCTCGGCTGCCTCTCGACCATCGCAACGCTGGCGCCGAAAAATCTCTGCATGGTGGTGATGGACAACGGCATCTACCAGATCACCGGCGCACAGCCGACGCCGGCGGCCGGCGCCGACCTCGTTGCGATTGCCGTTGCCTCCGGCCTTACGAACAGCAGTTGGGCCGCCGATGAGGAAGATTTCGAACGGCTGATCGATCAGTCATTATCGGCATCCGGGCCGACGCTGATCGGCGTGCGCATCGATGACAAGCCGGGTACCGGCACCACGCGCCGCGATCCCGTGCAGCTCAGAGAACAATTCATGCTCGGCGTCGGCGTGCGGCAGCCGATGTAATCTTACTATGTCAAAAGAAACCTCATGGTGAGGAGGCGCGAATGCGCCGTCTCGAACCATGAGGCCCCGCCCTGGGCCTCCCCTTGTTGGTCGAGCGAGCGCCCGCCGCTATTGCGGTGCGCCGGGCAGTTGTGGGAGATCGTCGGTGATCGTGTACCAGGGCGCTTTGCTGGCCACGTGGACGTGAAGTTTTGGCTGGATGCCCGGATCGTCGTCCAGCGCGCCCAGCGGCAAGCCATAATAGTTCGGATGATCGTCGAACTTGCTCAGGATCGGGGATCCGCATACCCGGCAAAAGCCTCTGTGATTTCCCGGTGACGATTCGTAGAACGTAATGATCTCCTCGCCCTGTAGGAATTCAAACTCGGCCGATTTCACGGCTGCCCGGCTGCGAAAGGCGCTCCCCTGCGCTTTCCGGCACATCGAGCAATGGCAATTCATGGCGCCCGACAGCCGCCCGTTGATCTGATACTTGATGCCGCCGCACAGGCAGCTTCCACGCAACATGCGCGCCTCCCGATGACCGCCGCGATACAACCCGTTCAAACCGCCATCTTATAATCGCAAGCCGCCGAGCATACCAAGCAAGGTCACACCATCGATCCGAAACGGCCGATAGCCTCTACTGCTTCGAAATTACTTCCGCTTATGCGGGCATAACGGACACGGCTCGACTTGCCGCTCACTCGATCCGGCGGCGTTGGCACTTACTGGAATGTGATCCGCGAAGGCCGAACGGCAGGGAATGTCGGTTCCGGCAGAGAGCCTGATGTGGCATTATTGGGCCGGCCGACAGTTCCGACATATTGGCAGTAAGAGCCATGGGTCAGCAGGAGAGACACTCTCTGAACCTAATCGGCTCCGCCCTACCCGTTGCCGCCGTGTGGATGGGCTCAGCCTTCTGCGCAGCGCTCGGTCTGGCGGCCCTGACGCTCGCAGCACTTGGAGCCGGCGAGCAAGGCACCATCGCGGCATTGAAGGTAACCGCGCGGTTCTCATTCGTGTTGTTTTGGCCGGCTTATGCCGCCGGCGCGATGACGACTTTATTCGGACCGGCTTTCGGGCCCCTTAAACGGCGCGGGCGTGAATTTGGCCTTGCCTTTGCTTCAGCGCACCTGGTGCATCTCGGGCTTGTCGCCTGGCTCACTTACATTGGAGCCGCGCCATCTCGCGGGGTATTTCTCTTTTTTGGGATAGCCGTCCTCTGGACCTACCTGCTTGCGCTGTTCTCGATCCCTCGTCTGCAAAATGCGCCGGGGTCAAGGGGCTGGTGGTTCTTGCGTGTGGTCGGACTTAATTACATAGCCCTTGCTTTCGCGAAGGATTTTTTGGGAAGCTCCCCGCAATTTAGCAATTTCAAATACCTAGTGGAATACGTACCTTTCGCGGCCCTTTCCGTCGTCGGACCGTTGTTATGTCTTGCCGCATTTCTGCAACGCGCTGGATGGTTGCAGAAAGCGTCTTCAAGACAAACCGGCTGACCGTCGTGCGGCACTCACTAAAGACCATTTGAGACGTTTGTGTGTGCCTTGGCACCAACCAGGATCGATTGTGAGTAGATGCACAAACAAAAATGCCGCCCGGCGCACCGGACGGCATCTTCCTGCTGAGGTAGCCCTAGCCTCTTACAGCAGGCCCGCGCCGCGCGCCCACTTGTACTTGGCACCCAAGACCTCGACCGGCAATTCGGTCGAATAGGCGTAGGCCGGAATGCCGTTCTGGTAGAGATATTCGGCGGCTTCCTCGACCTCGATGTCGCCGGCCAGCGAAGCCACGATCGGCTTCACAAAACCCTTGGCCTCCATCTCCTTCTTCACCTCGACCATGTTGCGGGCGAACACCATCGGCGGCGTGACGATGGTGTGCCAGTAGCCGAGGATCAGCGCATGGATGCGCTCATCCGACAGGCCGAGCTTGACCGTGTTGACATAGGTGATCGGCGGCTCGCCGCCGGTGATGTCGACCGGGTTGCCGGCGGCACCGAACGGCGGGATGAACTTGCGGAACGCCGCGTCGAGATCCGGCGGCATCGCCATCAGCGACAGGCCGTTGTCGACAACCGAGTCGGACAGCAGCACGCCCGAGCCGCCCGCGCCGGTGATGATCAGCACGTTCTCGCCCTTCGGCGTCGGCAGCACCGGCACGCCGCGCGCAAAGTCGAGCAATTGCCGCAGGCTGCGAGCACGGATCACACCGGACTGCTTGAAGACGTCTTCGTAGATCTTGTCGTTGCCGGCGAGCGCGCCGGTATGTGACGAAGCAGCCTTGGCACCGGCAGACGTACGACCGCCCTTCAGCACCACCACCGGCTTGTTCTTCGACACGCGCTTGGCAGCATCGGCAAAAGCACGACCGTCCTTGAGATCTTCGCAGTGCATCGCGATGATCGACGTGTTCGGATCCTGTTCGAAGAAGGCGAGTAGATCGTCCTCGTCAAGGTCCGACTTGTTGCCGAGGCCGACGATGGCGGAGACGCCCATCTTGGCCGAGCGCGAGAAGCCGATGATCGCCATGCCGATGCCGCCCGACTGCGACGACAGCGCCGCGTGGCCCTTGACGTCATAGGCCGTGCAGAACGTCGCGCAGAGATTGGCCGGCGTGTAATAGAAGCCGTAAATGTTCGGCCCCATCAGACGGATATTGTATTTCTTGCCGACCTCGACGATCTCGTCCTGGAGCTCAGGCGCGCCGGCTTCGGCAAAGCCCGACGGAATCAACACGGCGCCGGGAATTTTCTTCTCGCCGCATTCGGCCAAAGCACCGGCGACGAATTTCGCAGGGATCGCGAACACCGCGACGTCGATCACGCCGGCCACGTCCTTGACGCTCTTATAGGCCTTGTAGCCAAGGATCTCGCTGGCCTTGGGATGGATCGGATAGATCTCGCCCTTGTAGCCGCCGTTGATCAGGTTCTTCATCACGGAGTTGCCGATCTTGCCGTCCTCGGCGGAGGCGCCGATCACGGCGACCGCCTTCGGCTGCATGATGCGGTTCATCGCGGCGACGATTTCTTCGGTCGGGCGCGGCGCCGGGCGCGGCTTATAATTGAAGTCGACGACGATGCGCACGTCGGCCGCAATCGCATCCTTCTTGGTCGCGAACACCGGATTGAGGTCGAGCTCGACGATTTCGGGGAAATCGCTGACGAGCTGCGACACCTTGACGATGACGTCGGCAAGCGCCTCGCGGTTGACCGGATCGCCGCCGCGGACGCCCTTCAGCATGTCGTGGGCCTGGATGCCATCCAGCATCGAAAGCGCATCTGCCTTGGTGGCGGGCGCGAGACGGAAGGTGATGTCTTTGAGGATTTCGACCAGCACGCCGCCGAGGCCGAAAGCCACCAGCTTGCCGAACGAGCCGTCGGTGATGGAGCCGACGATGACCTCGGTGCCGCCGGCCAGCATCTGCTGGATCTGGATGCCTTCGATCTTGGCGTCGGCCTTGTACTTCTTGGCGTTGGCGAGAATGGTGTCATAGGTCTTCTCGGCGTCTTCGGCACTCTTGACGCCGACCACCACGCCGCCCGCCTCGGTCTTGTGGAGGATGTCCGGCGAGACGATCTTCATCACCACCGGGAAGCCCATGCCGCTCGCGATCTTGGCGGCCTCAGAGGCCGATTTCGCGACGCCCTCCTTCGGCACCGGGATGCCATAGGCATCGCAAACCAGTTTGCCTTCCGGCGCCGTCAGACTGGTGCGGTTCTCCGCCTTGACCTGATCAAGAACTTTGCGGACCGCATCTTTGGAACTCGACATTTGGCTTCCTCCTTGAGAGTCGATTTCTTTAAAACTCGCTAGCGCCGGGAAAGCGTCGGGATGATGTCCCGACACCCTGGATCTCTTTGTTGAGCATGATCTACGCGCAAAACGCGTTTTTGCGTTGGTCGCGAAGGAAAACCGGTTCCCGCTTTTCCGAAATCATCCTCTGGCCCGCCCGCGGGGAATCGTCCGATGTCCCGCTTGCGGAGAATTTTGTCATATGGCATTTGGTATGCCAGAAACAGGGGCAGTCTGGCAAGTCACCCCCATTTGAAGTCCGGAAAACAAGGTCATCTTGACATTCTGGCATCTGGTATGCCAAAAATCTTCGATCATTTAGTCTGGTACAAGAGGTCTCCCTTGAGAGGAGACTCATAGTGCCCGAGCGGAAACAAACCAAGGCGCAGCCCATCATGGCCGAGGCAGATATTGCGATTGTCCGGA